>Ga0115011_10002612_pt1 | contig 12467 bp, 23 predicted proteins | sample TroAtlMetagenome_2_FD_88705 | JGI IMG/M metagenome (GOLD analysis project Ga0115011, IMG submission 88705) | Marine eukaryotic phytoplankton communities from Atlantic Ocean - Tropical Atlantic ANT8 Metagenome | ecosystem: Environmental > Aquatic > Marine > Oceanic | place: Tropical Atlantic... | reverse complement strand
GTTCTGCCTGATTTACTTTGAGATTTAAGATCAATCAACATCAAACGATTGGATTCATGGTCATAACCCAAAAGATCTAATTGACCTCCAACAGACTTCTTAAGATCACACAACATATATTCGACTGCCCAAGGTTCAAAGTTTTCCCAAAAAGGATCACTTAATAATGGTTCAACCCATTCACCATAAAGTTCAGGATCAGGTGAAGGATCACCTAACATTTTTTGTTCTAAACACCAGTGAACTTTTTTCCCTCTAGCCTCCCAACCATTAGGGCCATGTCTATAGCGTTCAATATTGGCTAAAGCTTCTGGTGTTTTGTTATTACAAGCTTGAGTTGTTGAATATAAAAGGGATTCATTAGTAGGTTCCCAAACATATTTATGTTCAGGTTCTTTACGATGAATTGGTAAAGAATCAAGCCAAAAAGAAGACCAAGGATCTTGACGTTTTAAAGCACGAACGTGCATCCACTTTGCAAAAGGATTCATTGGTTTAGTTAGTTGGGAAATCTTTAGGGTCGATGACCTCTACAGATTCAGTAATTTCAGGAGGAGGAGTCTCCCTAGCTAGGTTTTTAAACCTCACACCTTGATAACCTCTCGGAAAAATATCAAGGTGCTTATTGGCTTGCTCAATGTTGTGTTTGGAACCTTCAGCAATCTCATCAAGATCCTCAAGAGTCCACATAGGAACTTTAGGATTAGCAGGATTAGGACTCTTTAGTCCTTTCTTTAATCTGAGAGTGATTGAGCGAAGGTTGTTAAATAACGGTTCCATTTTGATAGCTCTTGATTGGTGCTTCTAATTTTTTATTCAATAAAACAAGAACAAATCGTTCTTCTACCGAATAAGGATTAGTCATTGTGTACTTCCATTTCTTACTCATGATTTGATCTTTTAGTTTTTGGCATTCACTTAAGGAGTAAGAATTGATCAGTTTTGACCATTTAGACCTGAATTGAGGAGAGGTTGTTTTGCGTTCAGGGATTTTTACGCCATTCACTCGTCTAGTCATCGACAAACCTCCCATTCCTAAAGACTCTTCCTGCTGGATGATTCGTTACAGGTTCCTTATCGGCTTTCTTTGGTCTTCCAAAGGCTTCGTAGTTCTTTAGGGTAATACTTTGCCATTTATTCGCTATGCCCTCTTCTAGTTGATCTAAGACCGCACTCTGTCCATGATTTGTATATATCCCTGCTAAACCTTTCGGCCCAATTAAAAGTTTAAAAGCATCTTCTGTATGAAATCCCTTTTTAACTGCCCAGAACTTAACGATTAAATCTTTACAAAACTCAAGAGAATTAGGAATGTGATTTTCTCTAAAAATCCATTTTTTTGTTTTTTCCTTATTATTCTTTTCTACTATACTAGTATAGAAAACCTCCCTTTCTTTCTCTTTTTTCTCTTTGTGTCGGTCGGTTTTCATTGTATCATACGTTGTCAAGTCTTTATATTTTGTTTGTATGCCAAGAGCGATCATGTCATGTACAAATCCTTTGAGGGAGTGCCATTCAGACATATTGGCTTTGCATATATCGATGAGTTTCTTGGATATATCGATTGCTTGAGTTTCCATAATACAGGCTTGATACAGGTCAATTAGGTGTTTAACTACATGTAATCTACATGGTGGATATATATCTGTCAAATGTAGATTGTAATATTTCGCATTCATGCCCAATCACTCTCTTCTAAGTCTTGAATCCAATCTTCTGACTTATATATATGCCAGTCATGGTCTTCTAAGTAAGCAATATTTTCCTCTTTCCATTCCTCTCTCCCCTTTATAAAAAACAGTTGCATATGTCGGTATTCATCATTAACGATCTTTTGATTTTCATATGATCTCACTATTGATTCTTCAAGGTGATCTTTACAGCTCTGAATTTCTTCTAGAACTGCTATTGGTATTTCTAATTTCATGACTTCACCTCCTTCTTAGCTTCTTCTTCTGCTTTGCATATATCGTCCCAGTTCTGTTCTAGTTCTCTTTCTGCTGCTTCTAATTTCGTTTGTGCTATCACTGCTTCCTTTGCATGTCTCATGGCTTCCTTCTGCATGTAGTTAGCATTTTCCTCTGCAATACAATGCCAAACTTCAAAGGACTCTCCAGTGATCTTTCTGGATTGATCATCTTCTTTTCCATCCCATTCTTGAATCTCTGCTTCACAACTACTTTCTTTTAATACTTTATATCCACACCATCGATCATGAACGTTGCCTAACTCTGACGATATTTGATGTTTTAAATCTTTTATATATTCAAATAATTCTGTTCTTTTGGTTTGCAATTCAGATAGTTTCATTTTGGTTTTTGTTGTTGTGTTTGTTGTCGATTGATGCTTGTTTTTGCCATTCAGTTGATGGCATATCTAGCCAATGCCTTTCGCCATTCACTAGTTCAAATCTTCTTAGCCCTTGTCCAGAGCCATTCAAAATTTCATTCATAATTTGCATTCATTATTTTGCCATTCATTATCTTTAACCCATAAAGTGCATTCATTTTTTCTTTAAAATCGCATTCATTAATATCGCCATTCATATAGTCTTCTCTTAGTTGTTTCTCCTTATAGCATCTCTCTATAAGACCATAAGGATCATCTAGGCATTGCTCCTTAAGTTGCCTATCCAGTTCGGACATAGTAGACATAATTTGGTTTTGTTAGTTTAGATGGTTTAGGTAGGTTTTATATATTCAACGATTCCTCTCTGCTGCACTTAATGACGGTTCATTCTTAGGGTCATTATCTTTCAAGTATTGTGTAAATTGTTCTATAAACTCGTTAGAGTCTTCTCTTAATTCTGGGTGGTCATCAGCGAAAGAATTCTTTTCGCTTTCTAACCATTGTTCATGACCATCGTGTGACATAGTTTGAATAGTTGTTTGGTTATTTATATTATCGCTTACTAAACGAGACTTTGTCAAGTGATTTAACAAAAAAAAACTAGGTAATCAATACCTAGCTTTGAAAAAATAAAACGACTGTCGTAACGACAGTAATCAAGTTCTAATAGTATTAGCACCCTTCAATGCCTTAGCAACGATTTCAATTTCTTCTTTTATATCTTGCCTTTCTTCTTTGTCTTCACATAGTACTAACCTTTCTAGATTGTCATGTATTAACCCTATTCCCTTTCTAATTACTTCCTTTTTATTCTCTAAAGTCTCATAGTCTTCTAATGCTGGTTCATTTAGAAGTAGAAACCAACGTTGGGCAGTTCTTAAAGTTACGCCGAAACCACCTTTTTTTTCAGGTTTGGCTATTTCTTTTTTAATATCTGAATCAATTAATCCATCAACTTTTTTCTCTTGTATAAATAGTTGAATTTCTTCTTTTAATTGATCGAACTTTTGAGCATTGTTCATAGTATTAATGTTGAATAATGGTTACAGGTTTAGAATTTCCATCACATAAAAAGCATTGGTCACAACTGCTAACCCTATTAGCTTCTAAACTTGACGGGCAAATTATTTCTTCTTTCAGTTTTGGTTCTTCTTTCTTTCTTACTCTAAATGGTTTCCATCCATGACTAGTAGCTTCAATATAATCTTTCATTCCATCACAACTAGCCATTACAGTTCCTTTTAAATCACTTGCAAAATCTTTTCTCCATTGATGAGTATATCCTGTATGCAATTTCTCTTTTTTACTAGCATTTTTATAAACTTCTTTTAACGCTTTATCCCATATATAAAAAGGAACCATTGCAGGATCTCCAAAACTTCCTAACCGTAAAAATTTATTATTAAATATATTCCAATTATCTCCAATATTTTCGTATCCTTTACCATTACGCCAACACTCCCAAACCGCTCTAGGACTCTGATAAACCCTAACGTAACAAGTAGCAAACCCGTTCTCTTTAGGATTGTTATACGTAGCATGACAACAGTCCCCACAAACTGACTCGCCATAAGCTTTAATCTTAAAAGCTTTATGCGGTGCTAAGTGCTTATATAGAATCCAAGACTGCAAAAGATTACCTGTCTTATCATTGTCTGTATTTTTTTCAAAACCAGTAACGATAAGTGCAATATCTAAAGCTTTATTTATAGGTGACTTACCCTCCCATAAAATAAAACCGTTCGGATTCTTTTTTTTCTTTTTTAATTTCATTATTTAATCTCTAATACGGTTATTTTTGAGCAGTTATTGCCGTAATAAATTTTTATATGGCTATATTTTTCTCTCAATAAATCGGTTTTATTACATGGTTTATTATCCCACGGGTTCCCATAGTCCCTTATGAGAAAATCTTTATTACTGTTCAGGTGTTCTGTAACTTCCTTTTTATTTTTCAGTACTGTTAAGTACTGAGTCACTGTTAATAATTGCATGATAAAAAAAATAGTTTTGATTGGTTTAAAATAGTTTTAATTTAAATCTATTCCAGTTCGTTCAACTTCTTTCTTATATTCTTCATAATTAAAATCATAAAGTCTTTCCATCCTTTCATATTCTTCTATAAATTTTTCTACAACTTCTTTGTTATTCTTACCTTGAATCATTTTTCTATTTATAATTACTTCTAAACTTTCTAAAATAACACTTAACTAACAAATAGAATTATTCTCAATTAATTTTTTAAAAGTGTCAAAAGGGTTAGAAGGGTAACTATTTTTTGATAGCTCAATTAATTTAATCAAGCTATCAAATTTACCTTCTTTGATTAGTGGTTTTAAATTCATTAAAATACATCCCTATCTAGTGAATCTTTTAATTCTGTAGGTGTCATTTTTTAAAAAAGATAATTGAATAAAAAAATAGATAGAGAGAATTAACTCTCTATCTTTGTTAGTGGTTGATTGATTTCTTCTTTTCTTATCTTTAAATCGGATAAGTCAGAATCTAAACTCTCGAAAAGATTGTCTAAAGTGTTCTTTGTCTCGTCTCCTTTATCTATTGAGTATTTTTTATAGATTCTTTTTAATTCGTCATGGTAAACACTAGCGTAATGAATAGGGCTAATTAAATCTACTAAACATTGCTTCTCATACTCTGGTAAAGAATGAAACCAAATTAGATTCTTTTCTGAATTCTCTTTTAGTGTTTCTTCTGAATAAGTCATAAATCCTCTTTTTTAATGATTGCTAGTTTTAATTGATTTCTACCGTCAAATGGTTTTGTTTTTGAATAGGCGAATAAATAACCTTTAGGCAAATCACATAACCACTTGTTAAGGTTTGGATCATCAGACAAACAGTTCATCTTTTTGACTCCTTTTGATTTGGGATCTTTTCCGACTCTGTCGCAAGAATTACTCTGCTGTCATTGCTTAATCTGTAATTAGGTTGCAACATCTCCATCAGGTGCAACTCTTCCTCTGGTGTTGGTGTTAAATCTATTAATGCCATCAGTTCACCCTCGCTAGTCTCAAAGCTCTTGACTCGTCAAACTGAATAGCATCTAGCAACTGTTCTCTTTTCCTTGGGTTGCTTTCTATCAATACCGATAGCGAAAAATTTGGAAGTAATACTCTTTCCATTTGGTTTTTTTTGGTTAGTGGTTTTTTCTCCTCTTTGCTTAAGCACGCTCAGAAAAGAAAGATAGTTGAAATTAATTTGCTCAACTGGTTTTTTAGCTGGCTAAATTAAAAAATAAATAGAATATGCTTAATCGTATTCTATCACATCTCGTTCACTAAACAACAGAAAGATTAAGTTAGATTTTCAGGCAGTAAAAAAATTTTCTCTATCAGGTCGGCCTGAACTTTTCTATTAATTAACTCAGATTAGTAGACGTATCTGCAACGACTACTCAGCTTGAGACGTTAGGAGGGGGGATGACTCCGAAAAGTTGACGATGGTAGCAGGGCCCCCGCAACTTAAATATATTCTCGAAACTAAGATTTTTTATTTTCGACTCTAATATTCAGTTCAGGAGCTTTAATGTTTATGACTTCTTCAGATTCACCTACAACTTTACCGAGATCTGCTAGGAGAGTTTGAACGGTTTGAAGTTGACCTTTCCTCATAGCTTTTTCGACAGCACGGAGTCTCATTGTTTGGATACGAGCGACCATATTTTCTCTATCTTTAGACCAATCTTCATCATTCCATTTTTTAACTTGTTTCCAGTCAGACCAAGCTGTAGTTTCGGAAACGCCTTCTTTAGCGGCGTGTTCCAAGACGCATTGGCGTGTTGTAAGACCATCACTTTGCTTACGATACAAGCGTTGTTGTCTTTTAAGCATGTGGTCATAACTTTCTTCTTTCCTAGCCACGATTACAAATCGAAGGGATTATGTATAAGATAATAGGTTATGACAGTTAAAAGCGCACAAACAGGTCCAGATATCAGCCTGAGATGGGCACAGGGGGAGGTATTTAATAGTGAGAAGAGGTTTAGGGTCTTGGTGGCTGGGAGGAGGTTTGGGAAGAGTTATTTAAGTTGTATTGAGCTTTTGAGGGGAGCGATTGAGAAACCAGGGGAGACATTTTTCTATTGTGCGCCTACATATCGGATGGCGAAGGATATTGCATGGAAAGCGTTGAAGAAGTTGGTTCCGAAGGTATGGATAGAGAGTAAGAATGAGACTGATTTGAGGTTAGATTTAATAAATGGATCAAGTATTGAGTTGAAGGGGACGGAGAATGCGATGGCATTGAGGGGGAGAAGTTTATCGGGGGTTGTGTTAGATGAGGCAGCTTTTATGAGTTCGGAGGTATGGTTTGAGGTCATTAGACCTGCATTAGCTGATAAACAGGGGTGGGCTTTATTTATTAGTACACCTGATGGGACAGCTAGTTGGTTTTATGATTTATGGTGTTATACGGCGAGTGATCCCACGGGGGAATGGCAGAGATGGTGTTATACAACAATTGAGGGGGGAAATGTACCGCAAGAGGAAGTTGAAGCAGCAAGGGCGCAGTTAGATGGGAGGACATTTAGGCAGGAGTTTGAGGCAAGTTTTGAGAATTTAACTGGGTTAGTTGCTGTTAGTTTTGGAGATGAGAATATTTCGACTGATGCGAAGGATATTAATGTGATGCCAATCCTTTTGGGAGTTGACTTTAACGTAGATCCAATGTCAGGAATATGTGCGGTAAGGGATGGGGAGAATTTGTATGTGTTTGACGAAATCATGCTCACAGGTGGGGCAACCACATGGGACTTTGCAGAAGAAGTCACTCGCAGATATGGGGTGGATAGACGAGTAATAGCATGTCCTGACCCTACAGGTGGGGCGAGAAAAACTAGTGGAGTTGGTGCGACTGATCATAGTATTTTAAGGAGGAGTGGATTTAATGTTTCAAGTCCGAAAGCACCGTGGAAGATAAGGGATAAGATTACTGCTGTTAATACGGCTTTATTGGATGCGAGTGGAGATAGGAGGACGTATATTCACCCAAGATGTAAACAGTTAATTAAGTCTTTAAGGACGTTGACTTATGCACCGAATACGGGTCTACCTAATAAAAACCTTGGTGTTGATCATGCTTTTGACGCTTTCGGGTATTTATGTTTACAACAGTTCAATTTGGCAAAACCTGAAACTTTAGGGCAGACTGGGTACAGAATTTACTAAGGAAATGAAGAAGTCTGCTGGAACTAAAAGATGTGAAGGGTATTTAGCTAAAGTAAAAGGAGGAAAAAAGAAGACTTCTGCTAAAAAAAGCAAGTCTAAAAAATAAGATGACAGTGAAACCAGAGGAATAGAGCTTAGAATAGAGATACTGTTGTATTCGTTAACAAGTTAGATGACGTATAGCGTACCAGGACCGATTCGTACCAATATTGTAAGTTCTACATTTGTAGGTGGAAACGATAGTCCATTTACGAGGACAAGAGCTGTGATGGACATGGTTCGGGGATGGGAAATTATGAAGGCGGTTAGTCAGGGAACGGAATATTTAAGAGCAAATTCCGAAGCTTTTTTACCATTAGAGCCGAGGGAAGATTATGAAGCGTATTTATCGAGAGTAAATCGAGCAGTATTTTCGCCTTACACGCAACGATTAGTTAGAGCTGCAACAGGATTGATATTAAGAAAGCCAATTACTATTGTTGGTGATCCCTATTGGACTGATGTCTTTGTTAAGGATGTTGATGGATGTGGATCAGACTTAGATGAGTATGCGAGGAGGTTATTGATTTGTGCTTTAACTTATGGTCAGAGTCATAGTTTGATAGATTTCCCTGCACCTACGGGAGCGAAGAGTTTAGCTGAAGAGAGGGAGCAGAATAGAAGACCATATTGGATAGAAATTGATCCAGCAGATATTTATGGATGGAGATTAGATAGAGAAGTGAATTATGGGAAATTAATACAGGTAAGAATTGCTGAAAAAGCTGTTGTTCCGATTGGTGAGTTTGGTGAGAAAGTATTTGATCAAGTCAGGGTGATTGAACCAGGCGAATATCGTATTTATCGTAAGAAAGAGGCAAGAAAAGACTTAATTGATGTTGAGGGGACTGCTTATGCAGGTAATTTCGACTCAGCAGAGAATGAAAATGATTATGAATTAGTTAGCGGAGGAGATTTTTCTCTAGGTGAAGTGCCTTTGGTGACTGTTTACGCAGGAAAGACAGATACGATGACAAGTAAACCACCGCTATTAGATATTGCGTATTTGAATTTAGCGCATTTTCAACGTCAAGCCGACTTAATCCATAGTTTGCACGTAGCTTCTCAACCAATGCTTGTTTTAGAGGGGTGGGATGATCAAACAAAGGACATGAGTATCAGTGTTAACTATGCGATGGCAACGCAGCCTGGAAATAAAGTGTATTATGTCGAGCCAGCAAGTAGTGCATTTGAAGCACAGAGTGCCGAAATACAAGAATTACAGCTTCAGATGGCAACATTAGGAATTAGTACGTTATCACAGCAAAAATTTGTAGCAGAATCAGCAGATGCGAGACGATTAGACCGTGTTGATACAAATTCTATGTTGTCAATGGTTTCCTTAGATTTAGAGCAAAAAATACAAAAATCGTTTGATTTATCGGCTAAATATTTAGGAATAGAGCCGCCTGAGATCAAAATTAGTCGTGATTTTGATATTGATCGCTTGATTGGACAAGATATAACAGCATTAACCTCCTTGTTTGATCAAAGTGTGATTGATCGAGAAGAATTTAGAGATATTTTGGTGCAAGGGGAAGTTTTACCTGCTGCAACAGAGAAGGGAAAAGGTGATGTAAGTGAAACACCTGTTGAAGTAAAGGAAGAAGGTGCTACAAGTGAACAGATTAATAAGTTAATCGAGTCTCTTAATCAATAGTTATGGCAACAAAAGAAGATTTAAGCCTTGCACAAGTTACGGCATTAGTTCGTCTTAGCAAGAAATTAAAAAGCACTCCTGTTCCGAAACAAGGAGTTAAGGGTGAAAGGGGAGAGAAAGGTGATCGTGGAGTGCAAGGTCCACAAGGTGAGAAAGGAAAAGAAGGGCCAAAAGGGGATAAAGGTCCAGAAGGATCAAAAGGTACACAAGGGGAGCAAGGAAAAATAGGAGAAAAGGGTGAAAAAGGGAGTCAAATATTGTCAGGGAAGTCAAAACCACAAGAAAAAGAAGGAGATGATGGTGATTTTTATGTTCAGAAAGCTCCTTTAACGATTTATGGCCCTAAACGTTCAACGCAATGGGGAACAGGAATTAAGTTAGTTAAAGAAGAGAAAGACAAGGAAGCAAAAACAAGTCAATTAACAGTTGGAGGTCAATTACCTGGTGGTGGATCTGGAACGTCTGCAACTGTTGAAGTTGGGAGTGTTACAACAGGAGCTGCTGGATCAAGTGCGAGTGTTACAAATACTGGAACAAGTAGTGCTGCTGTATTTGATTTTGCAATACCTAGAGGTGCGACAGGTGAGACTGGTGGGACAGGTGCTACGGGAGCCGCAGGATCTACAGGGGCGACAGGAGCCGCAGGTGCTACGGGCGCAGCAGGTACGGCAGCAACAATTGCAATAGGAACAGTAACAACTGGTGCCGCAGGATCTAGTGCAACGGTATCAAATGTAGGGACAAACGCTGCTGCTGTCTTGACATTTAGTATTCCTACAGGAGCAACGGGAGCTACTGGTGCAACAGGTGCAGCAGGAAGTGATGCAACAGTGACAGCAGGAACAAATATAACGGTCAGTAGTGGGGAGGTTTCACTCTCAAATAACGCACATATTGATTGTGGTACTTATTAAATGTATTAAACTAATAATTAAGTAGTTTTCTTTAAAAAACTGTGCCAATTGAAAAGATGAGGTTTGAGGATATAAATCCTCCTGCTTGTCCTCCAAAACAAGTAGAAAAAGCTGCACCAAAAGCAAAAGCAGCACCAAAAACTGAACCTAAAGCTGTTATTACTGAATAAACATGGAAGAAAAAGTCATCCAGCAGGAGTCTGTGGCTCCTGTTGAGCAGTCTGTGGCTGCTACCGATGCCACACAGACGACTCCAGCACCAACAATTGATGTTGATGCGTTAAAAAATGAGTTAGCCCAAGAAAGGCTTTCGAGGGAAAAGGCTGAACAATCTTTTGGCGAATTGAAGTCAAAGGTCGATGAAATGTATAAAAAAGCTGATGAAAAGAGGGTGAAAAGCCTTGAAAACCAAGGTGAATACAAGCCTCTTTGGGAAGAAGCTAACAAAACAAATCAAGACAAAGTTAAAGAGATTGAAGCTTTAAAAGGTCAAATTGATGAGTTAAAACGTTCCACTGAGAATGCTGCTACTCGAAATACTGCTTTATCTGCATTAAGTAATGCTGGAGCGATTAGTGCTGACCAAACTCTTTCTTTATTGCAAGACAAATTGCAAAAGAGTAGTGATGGTAGGACTGTTATTTTAAATGGTGGTGTTGAACAAGATTTAGGAACGTATATTAATAACTTGAAGAATCCTGGTAGTGGATGGGAGCATCATTTCAAAGCAAGTAGTGCTGCTGGAATGGGTGCAAAGCCTAGTCCTACATCTAATGTTGCCCCTGGATCTGAAAACCCTTGGAAGACGGGCAATCTCACTCAACAAATGATATTATCTAGTCAAGACCCTGATCTAGCGGCTGTGCTGCAAAGAGAGGCATCTCAGTAACACAAATTCCGATGATTATCTAACAAATAAGTCTGTGACTTATGGGGATAATTATCTTTAAATCTGTGATTTAAGTGGAAAGTGTTACTACCAAGTCTGTGGCTTGGCGGTCAATTAAACCGTAATTCTTTAGGAGAAAGAAATGGCAGCCCCGTTTCAGAATTACTCTGGCGGTGTCCTTTTAGCAGACATCGTTAAGAGAAATAATTTGTCTCGTTATGTTCAAGAGGCAATCAAAGAGCGTAGTCAATTTGTAAAGAGTGGTGCTGTTGTAAGAAACAGCTTCCTTGATGCAAAAGAAGGCGGTACTCGTATTCAAGTTCCTGAGTTCAACCCTGTATCTCCAACTGAAGAGATTATGAGTGGAACAGCGACTTGGGGAACAAGTTCTGCTGGATATTTGACTCCACAAAAGATCGGAACTGCAACACAGATTGCATCTATCTGCCACAGAGGTTTTGCCTATGCGGTTGATGATGTAGCAATGCTTGCTGCTGGTCAAGATCCAATGCTTGCAATCCGTAATCAGTTAGCTGATGCAATCAACAAGTTGAACAACGCTCGTTTGTTCTCACAGCTTGCTGGTTTATTCGGTACTGCTCTTAGTGGCAACGCCTTAGATGTTGCGAAAGCTGCATCTTCTGGTGCTGCTGAAGCTAACTATCTAACTGCTTCTACAATTTCACAGGCCAGAGCAAAGCTAGGAGAAAGAGGCGAAGAGCCAAATCTTCTAATTGTTCACCCTAATGTTGCTTACTACCTCTATCAGGTAGGAATGTTGACATTCTCTACTGCTGCAATGGTTTCCTCTGGGAATATCACTTGGGGTGGTGGTGGAGTTGGCGTTGGAGCTAGAGCTGTTGGTCAGTTTGCTGGTTGCGATGTCATTATTGATGAAGCTGTTAATACAGTTGCACCTGGTACTGGTGGTCATATCACTGAGTACTACTGCTACTTGATCAAAGGCGGCACAATTATGGAAGGTGTTCAGCAAGATCTAAGAATTGAAGCTGATCGCAACATCTTGTCTAAGCAGGATGTACTTTCTGTTGATTACCACACTGCGTATCACGTAATGGGTACTAAGTGGGTAGCTGCTGGTGACAACCCAAACAACAGCGACTTAGCTACTGCTAACAAGTGGTCAGCTACTTACGATGTTGATTTGATCCCTGCTGTTCAGATCACAGTTAACACACCACTTGATACTTCTACTATTTGATTTATAGTTAAATCATTAGGGAATGAGAAAAGCCCTCACCATTTATTTGGTGGGGGTTTTTTATGACGCTACAATAAGAACAATGTTTGAGAGATAAGCGTGGCAGCAACTATTCACGCCACTTTGAAAGGTGAAAGTTCTAATAGTTATGTCACTTTGGCAGAAGCTAATAGTTACTTTGAAACTTCTCCTGATGATTCAACGTGGAC
>Ga0115011_10002610_pt1 | contig 12472 bp, 12 predicted proteins | sample TroAtlMetagenome_2_FD_88705 | JGI IMG/M metagenome (GOLD analysis project Ga0115011, IMG submission 88705) | Marine eukaryotic phytoplankton communities from Atlantic Ocean - Tropical Atlantic ANT8 Metagenome | ecosystem: Environmental > Aquatic > Marine > Oceanic | place: Tropical Atlantic... | reverse complement strand
TTCAGGTAATTAGTTCGATCGAACAAAGGGGGGGAGTTGGACCCCTAGATGTAATGGCACCCGCAAACATCGCAATACCTGTGTTAGGCGAATTTGGAGGAAGATTTCTTACCCCAGACCCTCGCTTTTACCCAATGAATAAACCCGTTGAGCTTAATCCCGATAGTTTCATTCTTTTTGTGAGAGACCCGCTTCTTATGGAGAGACTTGATGTGGATCCATTTGGGGCCGAGGAGTTGACGAATTTCTACGGGAGAAGAGAGCTGGACACCTGGAACGCAGAGGGCGGAATGACCGTCGTTTTATCTGGTCCCGTAGAATAATTTGTGGATGCCCACATAGCCTGAGTGAACCGACATTAATGAAAGAGTCAACAATCATAACCAAAGAGCGACCCAGTTCATTTAGGGGTGCAAAGAAACCCGAACTGCTAGCACCAGCAGGCGGACACCCACAACTTTTAGCAGCTATAGAGAATGGCGCTGACGCCGTTTATTTTGGGCTCACAGCCTTTAACGCTCGCGCTAGAGCAGCCAACTTCACACCAGAAGAGCTGCCCTCAATAATGGATACACTCCACGAACGTGGGGTGGCAGGCTTTGTAACTATCAACACCTTGGTATTCGACGAGGAGCTACCAGCGATGGAGGCGCTAGTAGAGCACATGGACAAATGTCTAGTCGACGCCGTTATAGTCCAAGATCTCGCTGTCTGTGAAATTGTAAAACGAATCGCACCATCTATGCCTATCCACGCCAGCACCCAGATGACCGTGACTTCGGCGGAATCAGCAATGATAGCCCAAGCGCTAGGTGCTGAACGCGTTGTGCTGGGACGAGAGCTCTCTGTTAGTGAGATCAGAGCAGTATCTAAATCTACACAATTAGAGCTCGAAGTATTTGTTCATGGGGCTCTGTGCGTATCATATTCTGGGCAGTGTTTCTCAAGTGAGGCTTGGGGAGGCAGGAGTGCCAACAGAGGTCAATGTGCTCAGGCGTGCCGCCTTCCTTACGAATTAATAGTCGACGGCGAGTTGAGACCAAACCAAAACAACCACGTACTTTCACCTCAAGATCTTTTAGGCCTGCACCATATTCCATCCCTTGTGAATGCTGGTGTGGCCTCCTTCAAAATCGAGGGCCGATTAAAAGGGCCAGAGTATGTGGCTCTAGCGACCAAAGCCTATCGAAGAGCAATTGACTCGGCTTGGAAAGATCTCCAGGCTAACTTCTCAGATTCGGAACTGGAAGATATCAAGCAGGTGTTTTCTAGGGGGTTCACTCCAGGCTTCCTAGATGGTCCAAAGCAACAGAGGTTTGTAAAAGGCACCTACCCAAAACATAGAGGGATTAGAGTCGGTACGGTCACTGAGGTCCGTACAGATGGTGTCACCGCTTCAATAACAGGCCCCGTTAAGGCTGGTGATGGTCTACTTTTTGAACGTGGGGGTAGCGAGAGTAGTGAAAAAGGAGCGAGTGTATACAGGGTTCGCCAAAACGGAGAGCTACTCAAATGCGAGACGAGGTCTGGAAATGTAATCCTGGAATTCTCATCGTCTTTTGATCTCAACGGCATCAGGCCTCAAGATATAATTTGGAGAACTAAGGACGGGAAACTTGAAAGCAGAGTCACAAAGACTTGGAAAAACGGCCCTTATCGTAAGAGCCCGATCAGGTTCATTGTAGACGGAGAGGCCGGTAAGCCAATGACCGTAACAGTGATAGATAGCCATGGTAGGAGCGTCAATACAACTGGAAAGACAAGGCTTGAAGAGGCCACTGGGAGACCATTAGACTCTAATCGGCTTATGGATACTCTAGGTAAGCTCGGCGGAACGGTGTTCACCTGCGAAGGAATAGAGAATAGACTAGTTGGCGATCTGTTCATGCCCCCAAGCTCGCTTAAACAGATAAGGCGCGAACTTATAGGCTTATATACGAACAAAATAAAGTCTGAGCGAATTTTGGACGGCTCTTCTAACGCCGAGGCTTGTGACATATTCTCTAGTGAATCGAGCTCAATCGGAGGTCCTGTTGATCACAGCACTGAGGCTAAGCTCGTTGTGCTTTGTCGCAATATGTCCCAGGTCCGTGCAGCCCTAACATTTCCAAAGCTTTCAGACATAGTCGTGGACTTTCTCGAAGTACGCGGCCTCAGGGAAGCTGTAGAATTAATCCAGTCAGAAGGTAGGCGAGCCATTGTCGCCTCACCCAGGGTCCTAAAGCCTGCCGAGGAGCGCATAGTGGGTTTTCTGATAAAGCTAGGTGCCGACGGTATTCTGGTTCGAAGCCTGGGGCTCCTCTACTCTTTGAACTCCAAAAAGCGAGAAAACACAGACGGAACATTCCCTATGCTTTTTGGCGATTTTTCACTAAACGCAGCAAACAGACCGACTGTAGAGCTTCTGGGCAGGGCTGGCCTAGAGAGGCTGGCAATGAGCCACGATCTTAACCGAAAACAGCTGTGCAATATAGCTAAGGCTGGGGCTAAAAATCTAGAATTTATTATCCACCACCACCTTCCCATCTTTCACACCGAACACTGTGTTTTCGCTCGTTTTCTGTCAGATGGCAACAGTAAGAGTGACTGTGGTAAACCTTGTGAGCATCACCAACTACATCTACAGAGTCGAGATGGTAAGCAACACCTTGTCGAGGCAGATGTGGGCTGTAGAAATACGGTTTTTAACGCAGAAGCTCAGAGCGGTGTGGCCGAGTACTATGACTATTTCAACTCTGGGTTTCGAATATTTCGGCTAGAACTAGTGGACCACTCAGAGGCGGAGAGTCGCAATATCATAAAAAGTTACATTGACGTATTATCGGGCCTAAAACCGCCTAATAGCTCCTGGACGGAGATGTGCAGTACTAGGTTTGGCGCGAGCAGGGGCTCCCTAAAAATAACTAAATCAATCTTGCCAGCAGAGATGAAGAGGCCAGGTTGGATAAAATAGTTTAAATCTTAGTGGCTATCGCGAACTTTAGGTATTCACCGTCTGGGTGACCTACAGCATACGGGTGATCTGGTCCTGCACCAGCCTTCTCTAACCAGGTCCACCTGCCACTTCTAGATATTCCCGACTCTACCGAAGACTGCCATTGTTCAAAACTTAGACGTGCTGTACAGGAGGCTGTTGCCAGCAGGCCTGTCTTGGTGACCATAGGCGCCACCCTGGCGTTTAAATCTCGGTAGGCTCGCATCGCTACGTCATCGGATTTCTTGTTCCTAGTAAGGCTTGGTGGATCACATACGACCAAGCCTGCCTTACCGCTGATCTCCCATGAAAAGACATCGGCCTTAATAAAAGCGTGTGGTTTAGTATCTATCCCGTTCAGGCGAAAATTCTCTCTCGCATCATCAAGCGCAGGTCCTGCGAGGTCGACTGTCTCCACTCTAACTGCACCACCCAAGGCGGCATACAGCGAGAAGCCTCCGTTGTAACCGAAAAGATTTATGACCCTCCTACCCGCTGATAGCTCACCAATCCGCCTCCGGTTCTCTCGCTGGTCCAAAAACAGGCCTGTCTTCTGGCCCACTCGGGGCCTTACGAGGAACTTTACGGAATGCTCTGTTACGACAAAGGCTTCTGGGACAACTGGACCTGAGAGAGTCTCTCCGCCTGTCTTACCATCAACTCGTCTAACCCCAAACCTACGAAACACACTGGTGACCCAAGGCAAATCAGTCAACGCAGACACCAAGCTGTCTAAATTCACATCATGTGCTGCGCTGTACACACGTATCACCGCAACTCCACCATAACGATCAACAATGACTCCCGCTAAGCCATCACCCGCCCCATTTATCAGTCTATAAGTATCAGTGTTGATCGGGATGATGCGGTTCCTAAAAAGCTCTGCTCTTTGAACTAATTTTCTGTAGTAAGCGCCTATTTCCATCTGTTCACCAGACAAAACACGCACTGCTATTCCACCTTCGTCCCACAACCCCCAGCCAACCAAGCCACCATCTCGGTCTACAAGGCTAACAACATCTCCAACACATGCCTTACCTTCAACACCATCGGCGTACACCCAAGGGTGTCCCCTCCTGAGCGCCGCTGCCGCTTGCCTGTCAACCCTAAGAGTGGTCGTTTTTTTCCTATGTTTCCTCATCAGACCCCCGTAACAGACCAGGGATACAAAAACAAAAAACAATGCACTGCGAGCCACATGCTAAAAGTATCAGTTTATTTATGAATGAATTCATATGCAATGGCGTACCCCTCAGGAATCGACAACACAGTACTAATCTAAAGCAATACAGGAGCCCGAAATGAAACGTTTACTACTTACTGGAATCTCTATTCTTCCACTACTTACTGGCTGTGTAATAGAGGTAGTTGACAGCCCCAGCGGAGGTAAGAATGGAGGGGGCACATCAGTTAACTTTAACGACGCTCCTTCTATTGATTGGGCAGATGCTGGCTGCTATTGGGATAGCTATAACGGAGATTATGTCTGGTGGTTCGAGGCTGATGTCTTTGACAATGACGGGATCTACGATGTTGACGCTGTTTATGCCGATATTTACGACGCTAAAGGCTACTGGGTTGATTGGTTCGAACTCTACCAAGAGACGCCGTCCCCTGACATCTGGTTCTCAGATTGGCTCGAATACTCAACTTTCTTAGACTGCGGATACAAAGGTTACACTGTAGAATTTACCGCTTTCGACGAAAGCAATGATTTCGACACAATGGAAGTCGTACCGTACACCTACTACTAAAACCACCCAAACCCATCTGTAGTAGATAGACGGCCCCCATATTGGGGGTCGTCGCTTTTTTTGACTCGGGTTATACACATATGTCCGCTACCAAAGGAACTGAAATTGAAACCCGTAACTGTATACTCAACTAAATTTTGTCCATACTGTAGGTCTGCCGAAAGGCTCCTAGACACTCTAGAAGTATCTTACGAAAAAGTAGATCTTACTGGCGACTATAAGGCTCGAACCGAGCTCATGGAACGCACAAAAATGAGGACGGTTCCTCAGATATTTATTGGAACGGAGCTTATCGGCGGATTTGACGAGCTAAACGCTCTGCACAGAGCGGGTACTCTCATGGATAAATTGAAGGATTAGTTTAATAATTGTTTAGATTGTTAGGCTTTTAATTTAAATATCCCCAAAAAGTCTTGACAGGGCAACACCTGCTCTGCTACTCAGAGAACACGGAATGGAGTCTAAAGCTGTTCTTGTTAATGATTGAGCGCAATGTTCAGTCACCCACTTCGGCTTCCCTAAGAACAACCCCTGTTCTTACACTAGGGAAACTAAATCACCCCCCCTAAATCACCTTGGAAGAATTATGGCATCTGCAGCAACAAGCCTGAGCGCTAATGTAGGCAAGACTGGGCCTGTAACATTCACAATGCAGGGCGATGAGGGCTCGAAAGAGCTGCTAATCACCCTAGACCCCAAGGTTACATTTAATACGTTAAAGTCTACGATCATTGAGATGTTGACAGAGTCCAACGAGTGGGAGGGTCAGGCCGCTCGCCTGGACCTAGATAGCCGGCTGATAGATGTCTTTGAATTAAAGCTAATGATACACCTACTATCTGACTCGTTCATGATTAGGGTGGAGGCGATCAATTGCAGCCACGGAGCCCTCACGGCACTTGCAGAGAGTGAGCTGAAGTTAAAGGTCTACCCTAGAGCTCCTATTGAGGCCACTAAAGCCAAAAATGAGACTGTTGAGGTAAAGGAGCTTATCGCTCCTTCACTTATTGAGGTGCCCAAGGATACAGTATTGGTCGCTGAAGAGTCCGACGAGCCGATTGGTTCAGTCGACGTATTAGTAGAGTCACCAAGCTTGCCTAATGGCGCCGATCAGGAAAATCAGACAGACAATGTTCTTACCTTGAAAAAGAGTCTGCGGTCTGGACAAAAAGTGCGCTTCGGCGGCGATGTGATTGTTTATGGGGACATCAACGCTGGAGCTGAGATTCTGGCTGGCGGAAACATAATCATCTTGGGCAGCCTTAGAGGTCTCGCTCACGCAGGGGCTAGGGGTGACGACGGAGCAACAGTTGTCGCATTTGATTTTAGACCTACACAGCTTCGCATTGGTCGCAAGTTCGCAGAGCCGACTGAGTGGAGTCCACGATTTGAGAAGAGTTACTCACCATCGATCGCTTCGGTGCACGGTGGTGAGGTCATTGTAGAGCCCTATTCAGGGCAGAGTCATCGCTGAAGTTATTAAGGAGCTGAATATGAGTGAGTGCATAGTAATTACATCGGGAAAGGGTGGAGTTGGAAAAACAACAACTTCTGCAAACCTCGCCGTCGCCCTATCAAAGGCTGGCAACAAGGTGGCGGTTGTAGATGCGGATATCGGGCTTAGAAACCTTGACGTCATTTTGGGGTTAGAGAACCGGATCGTATACGATCTTGTCCACGTCATCGAAGGCGAGTGTCGCCTAAAGCAGGCTTTAATCAAAGACAAGCGCAACAAGAACCTGTTCTTGCTACCAGCCGCTCAGACTAGAGACAAGAACTCTGTAAACCCAGAGCAGATGCGAGAGTTGGTGTCAGAGCTAAAAGAGGATTTCGACTATGTAATCGTCGATTGTCCAGCAGGTATAGAGCAAGGCTTCAGAAACTCAATCGCGGGGGCTGATAGAGCTATAATTGTCACGACTCCAGAAGTTTCGGCTATTCGGGATGCCGACAGAATCATCGGCCTAGTTGAGGCTGCTGAACTACCAGAGCCACAGCTTATAATCAACAGATTTAGGCAAAAGATGGTAGACCGTGGCGACATGATGAACACTGAAGACATCATGGAGATCCTGGCCATACCACTCGTGGGCATAGTGCCTGATCACGAAGAGGTCATAATCTCAGCTAACCGCGGTGTCCCGGCAGCATACGACGATGAGTCTGTAGTGGGAGAGTCTTATCGACGCCTGGCTCGCCGCCTGTGCGGAGAGCCAGAGGTTCCATACATAGCCCTCACTAATGGTGGGTTCTGGTCTGGATTCAAACGTCTGTTCGGAATCACTGCTGGAGGTACAGCATAATGTTGGACATAATTAATCGTTGGATACATGGACCCAAGGGGTCTAAAGATGAGGCTAAGTCACGCTTAAAGTTCCTCCTTGTGCACGATCAAGTAGATCTGTCTCCCGCTGAGCTAGACGCTATGAAGACCGAGATCATGGAGGTTATATCCCGCTATGTTAACGTAGATAAATCTTCAGCAGAATTCCGGTTGGAGAAGGATGCAGGCTCAGTTGCCTTGGTGTCGAACGTGCCTGTATCTAGGGTGGTAGCCAGAGCCGTCTGAGTTATTCAGATATTTAGTTAAAAACGGCGCCGTGATCTAGATCACGGCGCCGTTTACGCTTTTGTTATAACCCCCAGTCATCCGGCTCTCCGAACTCCAGTAATTCTGAATCTCCAAGGTTATCACTCTGGCACAGCTCATCTAGAAGCGTAAAGAAGCCGTGGCCTTCTATGCGAGTGTGTTGGTAGAAGACAAAACTGACCTGCTCCCCTACCCATTCTGATACATCTATAGACTGTTTAACAAAATCACCTGGGCTACCAGGGCCGTTTATTAGGTCTAAACCCTCTACCTCTGGTTGACCTTCGAGGAGTCCTGCCTGGTGGCCACCAGTAACAACTGGCAACTCCAGTGAACCGAGCACATAGCCATCAATGTCTATTACATCCAGCGCCAACCAAATTCCATCCTCTGTAACTTCAGACATCTGCAGCCAGGAGAAGACGGGAGAGTCAAGCCAATTCATAGGAGTGGACGCGATACCATAAGAGCTAACTTCGCCAGCATCAGATGATCGAATGACTAGCGAAAAGCGCCCAGGCATCAAAACCATCTCCTCTCCATTAAGGCCTGAGAAGTTAGTACCCTCCTCTACAACAGAGACAACTGCGCCGTCCCAGAGCGTAACACTGCTACCAGTGTACCCCGCCCCAAAAAGCGTCCCGTCCTCAAAATCTAAACAATTATTATCAGTTGTAGCCGTGGTTGTGGAACCGTCACCAGTCTCGATGAGGCCGCTGTCCTCGGTCGCAGTGGAACCCGTCTCAATTGTGACAGAGTGCTTACCATTATCAATCGAACCCTCACCACTACAACCGATTAGAAAGATAAGAATTAGTTTATTGTTTGGACGCATCTAAATCTCTCATATTAATTAGTCTAAGTCCCCTTTCACCCGTTAACCTTACACCGAAGAATCAGAGGCTACACCTGTCTAATGAACGATAATAAACCTAATAGCGTACTTTATGCGGCTCTTGCCATAGCTGTAGCTCTATTTATTGCTGGGCTTTTTTACGTAAAGGTAATTATCGCTGTCCCAAAAAGTGAGATTCAGATTATCAACGAGTTGCTGGAAACGACTGAGGCTCCAAGCGTAATAACAGAGGGTGAACGTTCCTTTCCTGACGACCTATATGACAGATACCTTGAGACTGCTTTGTTTGACATAGCTCAAGGGCTACAAGGTGGAATGTTGGCCTGTTCTGAGAGGTGGAACAACGCCCCAAGAACAACCAGAGTTAGACTGACAACAGACGGAGCGGGTAGACTACTCACATTTGCTATGGAAGGGGCACCAGAACAGGCCAGGAGCTGTTTCGCTGCCGTATTATCTCAAGGTCTATTTCCGCGATTTGCTGAGGGTATAGCGAATTTTTCAATCAAAGAGCGCTAGATAGGTACAACACAGCCGCTGGATAAGCGTCTTTAATCTTAACCATAGCGCCCTTAGGTAGGACAGCAGTCTCTGTGTCGCCATCAATTCTAGCAAGGCCCAAGCTTCCGTTCTCAAGCCCCTTTATAATAAACGGTGGGAGGTTTACCTGTTCGGTGATGCCCTCTAGGTTCTCGAAAGAAAAGAGAGCTGTCTTGAAAGTCACCGATATATTTATTCGCCAGGCTGCCACCAAATTTATCGCTCTCAACCTGGCCTCAGTATCTGCCGTTTGTGCCTCACGAGCTATGCGTTCACTCCGCTTTTGCTCCGCTAACAATCTCCTAGATTGATGCTCATCCTCTTCTGCCTTGGCCTGAATAACTTTTTTCTTATCTAGGTTTCCATGCTTTCGTTTTCTAGCCTTTTTTGCCTCACGCTTAGCCTTTGCCGCCGCCTTTTTATCTATCGCACCAGCAGCCTGAAGGGCGTCTAGTAGAGACATCTAATTGGCCGAAAGCTTTGCCAACCTTGCGGTAGCCAATTCATTATAGGGTCCCTTTTTTGTTACATTTAAGCAGTCCTGTAGTGCCTTCATCGCCTTTTTATTATCGCCAGACCCCTCATGGGCCTCCGCAAGGTAAAAATATAGATCTCCAGAGGGTTTCTTTGAAGACGATATCAAGCCTTTAATATCGGTGATCGCACTCTTATATCGGCCAACATTTCCACATAATCTAGCCGACATCAACTGCCCCATGGGTGTGTCTGGCATCATTGGGAGTAACGTGTCCACGAACCTAGATCGCTTTACCTTTCGTATACCACCAGAATCACCAAGGAAATATTCGCCTACATCTATAGCGCTATTTGCTTCTCGCTGGTACCAAACCCTCCCGTTGAATTGAATTACTGGAGCTGGCTCCTCATTGTTGTTGAAGACGACGTTCAGTCGGCGTACCCTATGGGTTAGGGTCTCTCGCCCGATAGTGATCCTTAATGAGTCTGACCTCTCCGCGACCCACCGTATAGGTTCAGCCCCTATCTCATCGTTGTGCAGAACCCCCTCGCCGTCATCCCGCATTACCAACCATGCTGGGGAACGATTATCGGTCCCAACTTCATTCATGTCGAGACCATTAGAGAACCATACCCCTGGAAAGGACTCGACGGACTCCGCTAGATCCAAAAGCTCAATAGCCGTCTCAGCGGCTGTACCTACCTGATCCTCTCTAGTTAGGAATTCATTTAGAATAGGCCTAACCTCACTCCAGCCCATTGACGCACAGAACTCAGCCAAGGACGCGGTAACGTCTGGCTTATGCCGTTTATCGGTGATCACATCCATTATCCGCCTTGAGATCTTCTCATCATCAAAAACTGATAGGGAGCAGCTGAACTTTCTCAAGCCCACGAGTGCTGAGAGCCTTACGTCGTAACGAGGGTCTCTAAGCCCAACCAGAATCCTTCCTAGGCACCGTGGCAGATCAAGCGCAGCTAACACGCTAAAAAGACCGAGGTTCTCTCCTGGATCTAACGATTTGAAGCCATCTAGAAGCGAGCGTCGTTCTGCTGTAGTGAGTAATTCACGACGTGGTCCATAACGATGACGAACGAGTATACTTGCCGCAGACTCAGCTGCACGAAGGCGTACTGCAGGTGATCGGTCTTCCTGGGCGATCTTAAGCAGGTCTCTGACCCTACTTAGCTCGCCATTCAAACCTATCTCTTTCAGATTTTCGATCCGATCATGAACCGTTAGACCTTCCAATAGCTCTGACACTCATCCTCCATATAGAAAGTAATCAAGCTCCATGAGGTTTATACAATAAGCATTAACCAAAGAAACTATCGTGTAAGAATAGCGATGATTTGAAAGAGATCAACACCCTCTCTTGTTATCTTCGCAGATAAGAGACTAAACTCAACCATCCTTTCTGGAGAAAAATTCCTTGATTGCCCCCGTTGACTCAAATCGATCACCAAAGCTATCGACCAAACGAAAAGTTATCTTCGGGGTAACAATTTCAATGGCGATCATGGGATTTTTTGAGTTGTCAGCGAGCGTTTTGCTAAAAGATACGCTCAATGAACGAGAGGCGGCTCCTCCAAGTCGGGCAGATTGGGCGCCAACTATGAGGGGAAATCCATATCTTTTGTGGGAGTATGCTCCTGGTCAAAGAACCGAACACGGGACAGATGTTAACATCAACTCCCTGGGATTGAGGGGGCCCGAGCCAGCCATACCAAAGCCCCAAGGTGCCCGTAGGATAATTACTACTGGAGACTCTTCAGTCTATGGTTTTATGGTCGGAGAAGGCGAGGTGTTTATTGATGTCGCCCAGCAAAATCTCGCTGCAATCGACAGCAACATTGAGTCGTGGAATGCAGCGATACCAGGCTACTCAACATACCAAAGCTTGAACCTCCTAGAGACTCGCGCATTAACGCTGGAGCCAGATCTGATTGTTATAGCTAACATCTGGTCAGACAACAATTTCGATACCTTTGTAGACAAGGAATTGATTAACACTTATCAGAATTATGAGGGTGGCCTCACAGGGTTAGTGGCCTCTGTATTCGAATGGTCAGCGCTATTTAGAGCACTTGACTATACAATCAGAGTAGAAGGTGGAGCACAGGCAGAAGCTAGAGAGGTGGGCTGGGAAGTGGGAGGTCAGGATACGACCTCAGGTGAGAGGCGCGTAGCAGTAAATGACTACGCGACAAACCTTCAGAGGCTAATAGACCTGAGCAGAGATAATGACGCTATACCTGTCTTCGCAATGCTCCCCCACCCAACTGACCTTGTAGAGTCAAGGGAACCGCCTGCCTGGGATCTGTATCGAGATGTTATGAGCGACACAGCCTCGCGCAATGGCGTGCTACTGGTAGATTTTCGAGAAGCTTTTGCTGCGTCAGGTCTCCCTTATGGTGAACTATTCTTCGAAGAGGGAGAGCCTGGTATTAGGGGCGACTTGCACCCTACCCGAATTGGACACAGGATAATGGGGGAAACATTAGCTCAGGCATTATCACAGTGGGCCGAGACTGGGGATTTAGATGTCGCTCCCGTGCCTGGTCCTACCATAATATATGAAGACCCTTTTGTGTTTTCAGATGGAGACCCCAACAAAACACCTGAACTTGGCTCTGCCAATGACACCATCTTGTCTGGAGAGATATCTCTCGAGGTCTTTCAAGGGGCAAGTCTACAGATAGATGCACTTGTACCTGGATCTTTTCCCCCAAGACGAATCAACGGAGCCATTTTGTCAGGACCTGGGCCGTTCAGCATATCCCTTCCAGGCGAAACTACGTCAGTTACACTTATGATCTACGAGGACATGACTGGTGACGGCCCCACCGCCGACGATCGGAGGCATGACTGGTCAGACAGGGTTGTGGTCTTAGATGGATCCGAGATAGTCATAGACTTAAACGGGAATGATTAAGTCAGCTTAGGGTAGTGTCGTATCCAGCCAGCCTTTTTGGCTATCTCAGTAAAGTCTGGCTTCCGATCACCAACAACCATCGCGTGTGTAGCAGATTGCAACATCTCTAGATCTGTCCAAGTATCACCTGCAGCGAAATCTGGCTTCTGACCGATAGCCCTCATTATAGCGTCTACTTTCCCAGGACCGTAGCAAACAGGCCCATCAATTGCCTTAGTATACAGACCATCCACTACCGCTAGTCGCATACCAAGTACTCGCTCTCTCTCCACACCGACTTTCAGAGCAGCCTCTTCTACAACGTACGGAGTGGAAGCAGTTACCACCCATACATCCCATCCAGCC
>Ga0115011_10002609_pt1 | contig 12475 bp, 3 predicted proteins | sample TroAtlMetagenome_2_FD_88705 | JGI IMG/M metagenome (GOLD analysis project Ga0115011, IMG submission 88705) | Marine eukaryotic phytoplankton communities from Atlantic Ocean - Tropical Atlantic ANT8 Metagenome | ecosystem: Environmental > Aquatic > Marine > Oceanic | place: Tropical Atlantic... | reverse complement strand
GACATGAATCAGCGAATCGGGATCGAACATCGTGACGGCCGTCGTTCCAATGAGTTCCCCGGCTTGATTCGAATCGCACCCGAAGAGACTTTGACGTTGGTGGTGAACTACCGACCGTCGAGTGATGCTGCGCCAGAGGGGTACATCCACCTCGAGGCCAACGACCCCCTCTTGGGGAGCAATGCCACCATCTCGGCCGAGAATTATCGCGACGTTGACGGTGACGACAAAATGGAGTTGGTCATCCCCATACGTGGTGACCGAAACGTTGCCGAACTCTTCGTCTCTCCGGGTACCATCGACTTCGGTCGCGTCGGTGCCGGGGCCGAGCAATCGGACACTGTGACCGCAACCAACATCGGTCAGGCTGTTTTGAACCTGGACCGCATGTTCATCGACGGGTCGCAAAACTTTCGCTTCGAAATCAATGGTGTGGATCCGACTCAAGATCCTACCGCCCTCATCGATCCGGACGGTGACGACATCCCCGGCGTCTCTCGCGACGGACAATTCGAAATTACTGTCTTCTATCTGACCGAGACGCAGGGCGCTGACACCGGAGAGCTTCATATCATCAGCGACGGTGTCGTCGAGGACGTCATCGTCAACCTGGTCGCCAACGGTGACATGCCCTGTATCAACATCATTCCGGAGACCCTGGAATTCGGTGCAGCCCTCGTCAATCGTGAAAAGCCCGGGATCCTGACTCTCGAGAGTTGCGGTTCACAGCCGTTGCGCCTCGACGACATCTCCATCACGGCCGGCGAAGAGGTCTTCGCCATTCGCGAGGAAACCCTGCCGCCCCTGCCGGCGCAGCTACCGGCAGTGGACCGAAACATCGATCCACCGGTCTTCCCCAGTCGCGCCATCACGGTGGCCTTCACGCCCCCGGCAGAAATGGCCTACAACGGGACCATCCAGGTACGCAGCAACGACGCAGAGTTCCCCTCCATCGATGTCCCGCTCCTCGGACGCGGCACGCAAAACGAGTGCCCGACAGCGGTCGTCGGTGAGGATGAATTCATCGTGCGCCCCCTCGAAGTCATCAATCTCGACGGTACACCGTCTGTGGACATGGACGGCCCCGACGGCCGCCCCGTCCGCTACGAGTGGGTTGTGGTGCAGCGTCCCGATGGGTCTACCGCCCAGCCCGTAGAGCGTCTGGCCGATCCTTTCCGACCGGCCGAAGGCGGCCCGGCAGACAACACGGGGACCCCCGGCGCAGTGTTCTTCGTTGACCTTGCCGGCGAGTACGTCATCGAGTTGCGGGTAACCGACAACCTCGACGCCACCTCTCCCAGCGAGTACTGCGAGCAGGACCCGGCGCAGGTGCGCATCTTCGCCGAGCCCGACGAAGACATTCACCTGCAGCTCGTGTGGGACACCCCCGGTGACCGCGACCAGACCGATGGCACCGGCACGGACGTCGACCTTCACTTCCTGCATCCCCGCGGTGCGGACTGGTTCGACCGTCTCCAAGATTGCTTCTTCGGCAATCCCAGCCCGGACTGGGGCAATATTGGTCAGCTTGACGACAATCCGTCCCTCGACATCGACGATACCGATGGTGCAGGGCCCGAGAATATCAACCTCGACAATCCCCAAAACACCGATGCCCTCGGTGGTTTCTATCGAGTCGGCGTCCACTATTACCGGTCGACGCGCGGCAACTTCGGTGGCGAGGAGTACGGCCCCAGCCTGATCACGATGCGGATTTACCTGGGTGGCGTGCTGGCCAGCGAGACTCAGCAAGAGCTCGTCGACACCAACGACTTTTGGGACGTCGGTGGCATCTCGTGGGGGGCTGACAACCGGTTCCTCCCCACCAACCGGGTCAGTGAAGTCTTGCCTCGTTAAAGCGCCCCTCAGGGTAGCGTTCACATGAACGATGACCCTGGCGCTCCGACCCCGTCTTCAACGGGGTCGATTCCCCTCCCCGACCATCCTGTCGAACTCGACGTGCTGCGGCTCACTCGCCGCGGTGACGGCATTGCCTTGTGGGGGGAAAGGCCCGTTTTCCTCCCCAATACAGACACCGGCGAACGGGCACTCGTCGTCGTTACCGACGTCCGCAACCGACTCCAAGGCCAAGTCTTAGAGATTCTACAAGCATCGTCACACCGAAGAGATCCTGAGTGTCCCCACGCCATTCGCTGTCCCGGATGCCAGGTGAGACACCTCAGCAGTGCACGGCAAATGGACCACACATTGAGCCGCATCCAAGACTGGGTCCACGAGGCCGTCGGAATGGAGACAGAATGGCAGGTGATTGCCGAGGCCGAGCGTAACGGAGGGCGTAGTCGAGTGGTCGCTCGCGCGCTCCGTAATGAGGCGGGATTACTCACCTTGGGCATGTCGGCCGGCGACGGGAGTGTGGTCTCCCTCGGACAGTGCCCAGTTCAATCTGAGGGCACTCGAAACCTCATTGCGAAGACTCAGCGTGACCTGCGGACGGCCCAATTGAAGGCGTATGACCCGCTCACTCGAACCGGCACTGTTCGCCACGTATTCGCAGAGGTCTCGGCATTAGGCGCACGAGTCGTCATTGCGCTGGCACATCCCGTACCAGATCTCCAAAACGACATACTCTTGGCGGACATGCCCGATACGCATATCGCCATAGACGTTCTGCCCAAACGCGGCGCTGGGACGTTTTCAGCCCCCCAGGCAGTGCGAGGCAGCCTGGCGATGACCCTCGACATCGACGGGGACCGTCTGCGTGCAACACTGCCGGCATGGACCCCACAGGCCCCCCAAACAATCCCTCTCCTTCGACAGACGGTGGTCGAATGGCTGGCGCCAAAACCCACGGATCATGTCATCGAGGTCGGCTGCGGCATCGGGACTTTGAGTCTACCCCTCGCTCGCAAGAGCCTCCGACTGACGGGGATCGATCGCTGCCGGGCTGCCATCGAAGATGCGACCCACAACGGAGGCTCGAACGGCGTGAGGAACGCCTCTTTCTTGGTGGGAGATGCCCGCCACGCTCTCCGGCGGGCACTGGCACGGGGCGAGACCGCAGATTTGGTGGTTCTGCACGCAATGCGACGTCCTTTTGGACCGGAAGTCATGTCCGCAGTCCGCGCCCTCGGTCCGCGCCGACTCCTCTATCTAGCCCCCAATCCAGCCTCTCTGGCCGACGACCTCCGCGCTCTGCTAGGTCGCTGTCGGGGAGATGATTCCGGCACCGCCGCATTCGGCTACACCCTGACCCGAGGCGGTGTGGTCGACCAAGCCCCAGGCACCACGGATTTGCTCACCGTAGTTGCCCTCGAAAGGACATCTAATCGCGCTCGATGACGCCCGAATGGGGCGAGGACGAGTGATGGATGGCACGTGCACCGCTTCTCCCGGCGCGGTAAGCTCACACAAGAGAAAGGACACACCATGGTGACCATCGTCGATATGCTGCAAGAGATGGCCGACCAACGGGCACAGTCTCTTCAATTTCGTCCTGGTGAGCCTCCCTTTCTCGTCGTGGGTGACGCCCGAGTGCCGATGGATCTCCCGGCGTTGACGGCCCGTCACATTCACCGCTTCTTCGATCAACTTCTCTCCGAAGAACGGCGGACTGACCTCCAACGAAACGGACAGGTCGACGGAGAATACGTCCTCGATACGGGACCGACTTTCCAATATCGAGCGCGCCTCACGGAGAATGGCCCGGCCATCGCTTTTCGGGGTGATTGGCCATTGGAAGCACCGGCGTCGCGACGGACTGAAGACGCGGCCACTGTGAGCACGGCAATCCAAACGGTCGGCGGTGAATTCGAGGTGGCTGATCAGACGTTTGATGGCCTCATCAATGCGGTCATCGAGCGACACGCATCTGACCTTATTTTGTCGGCCGGCAGGCCTGCACGGGTCCGAGTCTCCGGCGACTTTTGGTCCGTTCCATGGGCGGTATTCGACGACGAGGCCATACTCAGTCCTCTCGGCGACCTGCTGACCCCCGAGAGAAAAGCACGCCTGGCCCAAACCGGAAGCGTCGATGTGGCCGTCGAGATTCAGGGAGCCGGCGGTAAATCTCATCGATTTCGAGTGAACGTTTTTCATCAATTCGATGGGCTGGCTGCAGCCTGGCGTCCTATCCTGGACAGGGTACCCAGCTTCGAAACCTTAGGTCTGCCTGAGGGCTTGCCGGCATTGGCCGAACTGCCCTACGGATTGGTGCTGATGACCGGCCCGACCGGCTCCGGGAAGAGCACCACTTTGGCTGCGATGATCGAACACCTCAACCGCACCGCTCAACGGCATATCGTCACGCTCGAAGACCCCATCGAATATCGATTCCGGGACGATCAGTCCATGATCCACCAGCGTGAAGTGGGCCTGCATGTGGACGGTTTCGCTCAAGGTCTGAGGGCTGCCCTGCGGGAGGCACCGGACGTCATTTTAGTGGGAGAAATGCGAGATCTGGATACCATTTCGGCAGCGCTGACCGCGGCCGAGACTGGCCATTTGGTTCTCTCCACGCTCCACGCCGGCACGAGTGTTCAGGCCGTAGACCGCATCATCGATGTCTTCCCGGAGAATCAGCAACAGCAGGTCCGGGCCCAACTCTCGGATTGTCTTCGAGCCATCGTTGCCCAGCGGCTCCTCCCCACCCCTGACCAGGGCCGAGTGCCGGCCGTTGAGTTGGTGATGGTCAACCTCGCCGTCTCCACCTGCATCCGCGATCGGCGGACGCATCAACTGGCCAATATCATTGTCAGTGGCCGATCCGCCGGCATGATCCCCTTCGATCTTTCCCTCAGCCAACTGGTAGCCCAAGGACGCATCGATACCGAGACGGCTCTGAGAGCCGCCCGCGACCCAGGCGTCCTTCAAAAGACTCTCGAGAAATAGCCCAAGCGGGGCTTTGGGACGGGCTCGAGCCGGCCTAGGGACAGGCCCCTTCCGACACTGTGAGGATGTAGTCGCCGGCAGCCTCGTCATAGCCGTCGACGAAGAGAAAATAGACGACCCCCAATTCGGCATCGAGCTCGACAGAAGAGGTGAGGCCCTCCCCATTGTCGTCATCGCAGCCGGCCTCTGAGTTCGAATCCTCACACTCGGTACGGACATACAAAATGGTGTCGAAATCTGACCCCTCGGTGGTGATGCAGACCAGACCCCCACCAAGCACCTGGAGCTGATGAATGGCCTCGGGTCCATCGGCCCGGCCACAACTGCCGTCGGCGGTCGATACCCCTGCCGTGGTGCCATTTACGGCTTCGCCGACGCCGATGACGTCTGGGCCGGCGGCACAGGCGGGCGGTGGGTCCTCCGGCTCGGGATCGGGCTCCGGATCGGGGTCGGGGTCGGGCCCTGCATTGCACGCGCCCTCGTAGACGAGGAGCTGATAGGGACCGGCGGCCAGATTGCCGTTGAGGGCATATCCATCGACGAAGGCATAATAGGTCTCTCCAGCGGTCACTTCGATCGCGAGAGCCGATTGTGAGCCACCAGCAACGCCGAAATTATCGTCATTACACATCAACTCAGCGGCGGGATCGCGACACTCGGTACGCACATAGAGCACCGTGTCGAACTCTGTGCCGGCGGTGCTCAAACAGACCTCACCATCGGCGGCAAAGCTGAGGGCATAGACCGCCTCGGGACTATTCTCGGTTCGACCACAGCTTCCGGCTGCGACGCTGTCGCCCATGGTCTCGCCCTCGTACATGCCCGGACCACCGCGAATGGCACCGGCACAGGCTGCCGCCGCCTCCATTTCTGGTGCGCCCCCGACACACATCCCGGCGTCGCATTCCTGGTCTGGCCCACAATCGTCTGCATTGACACACTCGGGCATCTCTTCGACGCATTCACCGTCCATGCAAACCGAGCCCGCTGGGCAGTCCCCTGCGTCACGGCAGCGACCATCCGGCGGGACACAATCGCCATTCTCACAGCGCTCACCGTCCGCGCACTCTGCATCGTCTTCGCATCGGGCGGCCGGGCCGACACACATGCCGCCCTGACAGGTTTGTCCACCTGGGCAATCGGCATTGTCCCGACACCCACCCATGCCGGCCTCCACACAAACACTGTTCTCGCAACGCCAGTCCTGGGGACAATCACCATCGACGACACAATTGGGCAGATCTACACAGCGCCCCTCTTCACAGAGTTGACCCATGCGGCAGTCAGCATTTTCGTCACATTGGGGACGCGGACCGATACACACCCCGCCTCGGCAAAGTTGACCCGCGGGACAGTCCCCGTCCTCGGCACAGCCGCCCATGCCATCACCAACACATTGACCGTCGTCACATTGTTGTCCGGGTCGGCAATCCTCATTGGCCTGGCATTCGGGCATGGGGGCGACACATTCGCCCTCCAGGCACATCTCACCTGATTCACAATCCCGGTCCGCGACGCAGCTTGGATCGGGTGGGTTACACCGCCCATTCGAACAGCGACCTCCACCGGGGCAATCCCCATCGTTCGCACACCCCACCGGGTCAGGCACACAGCGATCACCCCGGCAAATCTGTCCATTGGGACACTGACCATCGGACGTACATTGCTCGCCTGATGCAACGACACAGCTTCCGTTGATGCATCTCTCGCCACCGGCACATTCTAAGTCAGCGCTGCACCCGCTCAAGACACCAGCATCACGCTCACTGCGAATCGTGGACCCCGTGGGCTCCACGGGATCGTCTCCGCCCGCGCACCCGACGGACGCCACCACAAGCGCCCAAAACATCAAGAATCGTGTCTGCAACATACCGCCCCACACGCATCCAACTCCCCGTTGGGGAGAAAAAAGAACTCGTCGAGCCCACCCTCTGTGGGCCTCTCAATCAAATGAGAACGATGGTGTCCCACCGAGGCCATCATCGTGCGCCGATGGACGAAACATAGGCCCCCACCCGGGTCCTATCGACCGTCACGACTCAGCGACAGGGCCCCTCGGTGACATTGAGTACCAGGTTGCCCGTGCGAGAGTACGCGTCAGCGAAGATGTAATATGAAGTGTTTGCTTCTGCGATGAAACTGAGGCGGGACTGCGCGACGGCTTCGTCGAAGTCATCATTGCAGGAGATCTGTGCGCGGTCGTCGTTACAGCTTGCCCGACGAACGTGCAGAACAGTGTCGTAATTGGACCCGAAAGTATCAACGCAGTACTCCGTATTTTGTTGCGTCCGAATCCGATAAACACTCTCGCCACCCCCTTCTAGACCTCCGGTACAACTCCCGATCGCAGTGTTCGGTGCGCCGGTGGTCCGGACCGTCAACTGCCCGGGACCGGCCAACTCGACGGGCTCGAAACACGTGCCGATGGGCGCCACGCATTGCTGGAGCTCTGTGCAGACCTCGCCATAGTCGCAGTCGCCGTCGTTGACACACTGCACCGGCGGGAGGTCACCGCAGCGACCATAACTACTCGAGAGCTCGTAATTGCCGGCGTTGTTGGCCCCATAGCCATCGACGAAGACGTAATAGACGGTGCCGGCGCTGACCTGGACCTCGAGGGCTGACTGACTATTGCCACCGCGTCCGAGCTCAAAGTTCTCGTCGTCATTACAACACGACGGCCCATTGAGATTACTGCCGCATGCATCGCCGCTCACCTCGGAACCTGCGGCACAGTCTGTCTCACGGACATACATCACCGTGTCGTAACTCGAGCCCACGGTGCTGAGACAAACGTAGCCGTCTGCCCCCGCTGCGAAGGAGTAGACATCTTCGGGACTCACCCTCGGCCGTCCTCCACAGGTGCCGGCATAATTGTGTGAGTCCGCGGGCCCTGCGGTGGTGCCGCGAGCAACCGACCCGATTTGGTAGGGCATCGCTTCGCTACAGGCGCCTGGACTGACACAAACGAGATTCTCGCAGGTCATCTCACCAGGGCATTGATTGTCGAACTCACAGGGCTGCGGCGGTGCGACGCAGAAACCGCCGTCACAGGTCTCCTCGCCCTCGCAGTCGGCGTCCTGGGCACAATCCGGCAGATCGAAACACGTCCCGACCTGGCAGGCCTGATTCTCGCCGCAATCATCGTTTTCGACGCATTGCGGACACGGTCCGTCGGCCACCTCGAGGATGTAGTCCCCCTCGCTTGGCGCCCCGTTCACATCGATCCCATCTACAAAGACGAAATACTCGAGACCTGCACGGACATTGACGGTAAACGCCGAATTCGCGTTTCTGCCTGCGGCGATATCATTGGAGCACACGACCTCGGTCGCTTCGTCACCGCAATCGGAGCGCATATAGGCCACGGTATCGAAGCCTGAGCCCCGCGTGTTGACGCAGATTGTGCGGTTCTCGTCGAAGACCAAGCTATGGGCGATCTCTGGAGACGCATCCGTATCGGCACAGCCTGCGTTCGACTCGACCGGCGCATCGGCGGTGGTGCCTTGGTACTGCCCCAACCCACCCAGGTTGACCACGGCATCGACATCACACGAGGGCGGTGGTCGAAAGCCTTCTACGCATCGGTCAAGCGTACAAATACGACCGATTGCGCAATCTCCGTCGGTTTCGCAGGGCGGGTTCTGACAAAGACCCTCGTCGCACACAAACTCGCCGCGGCAGTCGTCGTCGGTCCGACACTGGACGCAAACCCCGCCTTCGCACATTTGGTTGGCTTCACAGTGTCGATCGAAGTGGCATTCGGGACAGGGGCCGGCAGAGATGTCGAGGACATACTCCCCTTCGGTCCCTGGACCGCCGTCGACCACCACGAAATAGGTGTTCCCCGACTCCATCTCCAACTCGACCTCTGAACGAATGTCGGCGGGATCTCGGTCATCGTTGCAAACGTACTCGCTGGCCTGGGCACCACACTGGCTTTGAACGGTCACCACCGTATCCTGGGTAGACGACGATGACATGGTGCCGATGCAGGCGGTGCCATCATATCCAAGGCTGAGTTGATAGACGGACTCCCCGCCGGTTGACGGGCCGCAGGATGCGCTATCAATGGCTTCGGGAGCTCCATCGGTAGACCCATTTACGGTCCCGAATTGCTCGAGGAGCGTCGGCGCATCACAGGCGCCCGGGCAGTCTCCGCGGAGTTCGCAAACAGCCGGGGCATCGGCGCACCGTCCCTCGGTAATCCGCAGCTGATAGGCACCCTGGCGATCCACGGCGGTGTCCAGCCCATCGACCACGATGAAATAGGGCACGCCGGCCTCGGCGTTGAACTCCATCTCCGAGGTCAAGTCCGCTTCGGGGTCTACATCGTCGTCGCAGGCAGCAACGGCGCCACCCACACAGTCCTGGCGCCTGATCTCGACCACGGTGTCGAAGGACGAGCCGGTGCTACTCACGCAGAACTGGTCCGCCTCGTCGAAGACCACCCGGTGGATGACCTCTGAGCTCTCTCCCGTCTCGGCGCAGCTGACGTTTTGCCCGGTCGGCGCGTTCGCGGTGTTCCCTTCGTATACGCCTACACCGTTCAACTCGACCAAGAGATCTGCTTCGCAGGCCGCGGCCGGATTTTCAGCGAGACAAAGTTCGTCATAACAACCGAGTCCCGGACCGCAGTCTTCTGTGTCTTCACATTGCGCTACACAGACCTCTCGATAACACGCGTTGCCGTCGGCACATCCATCATCATTTTCGCATGGTTGTCCGGCCAGTCCCTGAGCCTCACAGGCGCCGGGAAGCACGCTGAGTATGAAATCACCATTGGCGCCGCCCCGGCCGTCGACAACGATGAAATAGATCTCGTCGGCTTCGGCGGCGATGGTCACCGCAGACTGGGTTCCCCCTCCGACCAACTCATCATCATCGTTGCAGGCCACCTCTGTCGCAGTATCGGCGCACGCGGTTCTCACGGACACCACGGTGTCAAAGGAGGAGCCGGCAGTGTGCACACAAACCCCGGCATCTTCGGCCACGGTAAAGGAATAGACTTTCTCGGGACCTGCGCCACCAGCGCCGCAACTGGCGTCGTTGAGCCGACCCACGCCCGCAGTCTGACCATTGACTGTCCCGAACCCATCGAGGACCGATGGCACCTCACAACTGCCCTCGGGCGCCGCTACGCAATCGCCGGTGTCTTGATCACAAATCTCGGTTTCGAGACAGCCCGTCTGCTGACAACCGGGCGGCGATACACAGCGACCTGTGTCTTCGTCACACCGCTGGCCAGCAGGACACCCTTGCACCTGACAATCGTCGGGCTCGTCCACACACGCACCGGCCTCTTGGTCACAAATTTGCCCCTCGGGACAGCCTTCGGCCGGACACCCTTGCGGTGCAGCCTCACACTGACGGGTCTCGGCGTTGCACACCTCCCCTTCGGGGCAGCCGGTCTGTACACAGCCCGGCGCCAAACAGACACCGGCCTCGCAGACCAAGCCGTCGTCACACTCGGTCCGCTGCACCTCGAATTCACATTGGGCCTCACCATCCAGATCGCTGCAGATCCCGGGCCCCAGGGTCTCCACCACCACATTCCCATCACAGGTCGACACAGGCGGTTCCTGACACGGATTAGGCACACATGGATCGCACACGATATTGGCCACACCGGGCGTTCCGTAATGGGGCGGATCGTTGAAGTACGCGTTGACGCCCAAGCAGTACGAGTCGCCCCGATTATTGCTGTCCGCGTCCAAGAGCGTCTCGCTGAGGCTTACCGAACGCGAGCGCGCATCGGGAAAACCACGCTCCCCTCGTGAATACTCGACCCGGTCGATCTCCTGGCTATCGCAGAAGAGAATGATGTGGTCCCCACCGTTATTGAGCGAGATGCCCAAGACGCCATCGACCACGAGACCCCCATTACGGCTGGGATCGAGACTGCTGGCAAAGAGCAGACGACCACGGGGCTCGATAATGAGCGGATCTAAAGGCGCTACCGTGCGGCTTTGATCCACCAACTCGCAGTTGTCGAGATAGAGGGGACGGTCGGTGGTGTTGTAGAGTTCCAGCCACTCGGCTTCGCCTTCGTTGAGCGAGGGGTCATAGAGGAACTCGGCGGTAATGACCTCACCGACGGTGGGCCCGGCCATACAGCGACCTTCGACGCATTCGGTCCCCTCATCGCATTCGGCATCACCGTGACACTCGGGACACGGGCCTCGAGTCACCGAGAGCTGATAATCGCCGCGCTGCGGGCCATCGACGAAAACAAAGTATTCAGTGCCGGCGAGGGCCACCAAGTCCGCTTCTGAGGCGAGACTGGCGGGGCCCAGATCGTCGTTACAACTCACCTCGGTCACGGCGTTACCACAGGTGGTGCGCACATAGACCACGGTGTCGACCGCTGACCCCTGAGTACTGAAACAGTACGGGCCGGCGTCTGCGGGGAGGAATCGGTGGACGACCTCGGGCCCATCCGTAGATCGGCCACAGCTCGCCGAGTTGCCGCCTGGCGCACCCTGGGTAGTCCCCTCCACCAATTCATCCAGGGAGAGTTCGACCCTCAAGCCAGGGAGACAGGCCGGCGGCCTGATGCACACTCCGAGGCGACACCACTGACTGATGCTGCATTCGCCGTCCGAGTCGCACTCGGGAGGCAATTCGACGCAAGTCTCGTCAACACAACTCAGCCCCGGATCACACTGGGCGCTCTCGGTACACTCTGGGGGCTCTTCGACGCAGGCCCCGTCGATACAAACCTGAGCGTCGTCGCAGGGCATTCGCATGGGCGGATAGCTGCAAACTGCGCTCCCCTGCACCGATTCACAGGTGCCCTGAGGGGGGTAGGCGAGCACGGCGTCGCCATCACACGCGGGGAGCGGTGGACTATCACAGGGATTGGGCTCACACCGTTCACAAACGGGATTGGGCAACCCTGGTGAGCCGCGATGGACTGGGTCTGCGAAATAGATGTCGGTCGCCAAACACCACGAATTGGGATCGTCATTGGCCTCGGCGTCCATGAGGTCGACACTCAGGGAGAGAGAGGAGCCTCTCGCGGTGGGATAATTACCCGATGAGGTCTCGTAATTCATCCGGTCAATCTCGACGACGTCACCATCGGGACGACACAGCAAGATCACCCTATCCCCCGAGTTGTTGAGAGATGCCGTGAAGGTGCCTTGGGGTTCCAATCCGCCGTTGATCACCGGGTTCGCCGAGTGCGCGAAGAAAACATAACCTCCGGGTGGAATGAGAACCGCGCCCAGAAGAGAAGGTGTTCGGAGATCCATCAACTGGCACCCGGTCAGTAGGTATGCCTCGTCGGTCGGGTTATGCAGTTCGATCCATTCCGCCGCCCCTTCGTTGAGAATCCCTTCGGTGTCGTACATGACCTCGCTGATGACCACGTTTCCAGGCCTCGGCGTACCGGCACAGTAGCCGTTGATACACTGGCGACCAGCCCCACAGGTGTCATCGGGCAGGTCCTCGTCGACCGTGCCGTCACAGTCGTCATCGATTCGATTGCATTGTTCGACTTCCGGCTCACCGGCGACGGCGTCACACGACACGCCAAACGGGGTCGCGCAGGATTGCTGGCCCTCGCGGCGGCATCCACCCACGCCGGCACCACAAATTTCGCCGACCCCAAAGTTCTCGTCGG
>Ga0115011_10002608_pt1 | contig 12479 bp, 11 predicted proteins | sample TroAtlMetagenome_2_FD_88705 | JGI IMG/M metagenome (GOLD analysis project Ga0115011, IMG submission 88705) | Marine eukaryotic phytoplankton communities from Atlantic Ocean - Tropical Atlantic ANT8 Metagenome | ecosystem: Environmental > Aquatic > Marine > Oceanic | place: Tropical Atlantic... | reverse complement strand
TCGTGCTCATAACTGAAGTTCGTCCTTAGTTTTGAGGGAGGATGAGAAAACATTGAAGCCTGTCGACTGCAGGACGACGCGACATCGATCTGCATCTCCGGCAGGGCCGAGAATAGCCGAGGAGTTCCGTTTGGATGCAGCCGCCTGTTCGGTGTCGAAAATGGTCACAGACCAAATCATTAAAGCAGCAAATGACATGCCATCCGGAAACAACTATCCTTATCTTAAAAACTGGGGTTCCTTCTGCAACTCACCTGTGCTATACGCCCGAAAAGTTGGCATTCCTTGAGGACATTGCTAAAAAAGATGGCAATCTCATCCCATTCTATAAGGAATTGGATGGAATCAGTTGCTGAATCGGCTTCGCATGTACTGTTGGTAGTCACCACTCGCAATCAACACGCCGGGCTCTGCTCGACCACAAAACAGGTAGATCCAAGCAGCAATCGACGTGCCATCAGATATTCGAGCAGTGGTAATTGAACGAGTAAAGAGGGGTGAACTGCCGTTGCACTCCTCATACGCATCCAGAAGATGTAATTGTTTATCGCTGCTGAGAAGAAGGAGGTCTCCGAACACAAGTCCCTTCTCATTTGTGACCCCAGGATACGCACCAAAGTCATATAACTTGCCCTGAACAGTAGCCGATCCAACTATTTTAAGTGCGGCAATAAGGACTTGTGCTTCACCACGTGCTAATTGTGGCCGAAGCGTCCCATAAACAAAAAGGTGTTGAGGCATCATCTTGTATCAAATGAAAAGAGCGATGAGACTACTTCAGGTGGATGTATTCATATCGGGACTTTATTAAATCGAATGCTTCTGCAGAGCAACACAATGTCCTCTGACTCTCTGTGGTAGAAATAGAGTTGCTTGGATGGCTTTTTCTGGAGTATGTCTTTGACTTGAATTCAGTCAAGTATGCTCCTCTCGTTCGAAGTGTAGTGTAAGGTTGGTGAAGACAATGCATGACTTGAAATGTGGCCGTTATCGACACTACAAGGGAAATCACTACGTCGTACTTGGTGTTGCTTCACATAGCGAAACCCTTGAAAAACTTGTTGTATATCGAGCCGATTATGGAGATCGAGGGCTCTGGGTTCGACCCTTGGCAATGTTTTTAGAGATGGTTGAGATATCTGGTGAGTCCAAGGCACGTTTCGAGTTTTTGGATGAATAATCGAATTAGTGGATTTTTTGATCCCTTTTAGACCAGAATAATACGACAGAAGCTTCAACTCCTTCTCAGGCCTCAAATCTTGGTCAGGGAGCATCATTCGTTCCTTTTGTAACTCACTGTTTTAAGAAAATATTGTGTCGATAAAAAAAAAGTCTGATGCAGGATGGTGCTTTGATAATTCTTTTGCACACCTTCCAGACGCTTTCTTCTCTCCTACAAAGCCTGAGCCGGTACGACATGCTGGGCAGATTCTTTTAAACGAAACGGTGGCCAAGGATCTTGGCCTCAATATCGAGATTCTTCGTTTAGACGGTCCGCAGGTCTTTGCAGGCAATGAAGTACCGTCTGGGGCAATGCCAATAGCTCAGGCATATGCCGGGCATCAGTTTGGGCACTTTACGAATCTCGGTGATGGCCGGGCCATTTTGCTCGGTGAGCATCTGACTCCTGACAAGCAACGAGTAGATGTTCAACTCAAGGGATCAGGCCGTACACCTTATTCGCGCAGTGGTGATGGTCGAGCAGCACTCGGTCCAATGATACGAGAATATATAATTAGTGAAGGCATGGAGTCGTTAGGTATACCGACGACACGAAGTTTGTCGGTTACAGCTACTGGTGAAAGCGTCTTGAGAAGTACTCCATTGCCAGGGGCAATTCTGACACGGATAGCAAAGAGCCATATTCGTGTTGGTACATTCCAGTATGCTGCGGCGTTGGGTAATAAAGAGAATCTTTCACAACTACTTGCTTATACAGTTGATCGGCATTATCCAGACTTGCGGAACGCAGATGATTTGCCCTATGCATTCTTTCAGGCTGTACTCGATCGACAGGCAGATCTGGTGTCGCGGTGGATGCTTGTCGGTTTTGTGCATGGCGTAATGAATACGGACAATGTTTCTATTGCTGGTGAAACAATCGATTATGGGCCTTGTGCATTTCTTGATGTCTATCATCCGGAGACGGTGTTTAGCTCAATTGATCATCAAGGTCGATATGCTTTTCAGAATCAACCATCGATCACCCAGTGGAACTTGGCACGGTTAGCAGAGAGCCTTGTTCAGGTCGTACCAGGAAATCCAGAGAATGCGGTTGGAAAGTTTGTTGAAATTCTGGAAACGTTCCCCTCGTGCTACGAGAAGTATTTTCAGATTGGTGCAAATGCAAAGCTTGGTCTTACAACTCTGGAGAAAGAAGACTCTGCAATCTATAGCGATTTACTCAAGATCATGGAAGAGTCCCAATTAGATTTCACGGAAACATTCGTCACATTAGCTGATGGACTCGAGCAATCTGAGGCAGATCCAGAGTTTTCCAAGGTTGCCGGATTGAGTGATTGGATCGAGCGATGGTCGCAACGATTAACTCGGGAGCCTGGTTCTGTAGTAGATGTTGCCAGACGGATGCGAGCAGTGAACCCAGTGATTATCCCGAGAAATTTGAAAGTTGAAGAAGCTCTTGTCGCGGCAGAGTCAGGAGATCTTGAGCCAACGCATCGTCTGCTTGAGGTACTCAAATCACCTTTTTCAAAAACAAAAGAAAATGAGCCGTATCAAATAGGGGCGTTACCCGGAAGCCAGCCGTACTGTACGTTTTGTGGGACGTAGTGGTTGTTAAACGTCACCTTGTCATTTTGAGAAAATTCCAATTAGGCTTTATTGAGTCACCCAAATTAAGTCTTCAGGCAGGCGTATGTTTCCAAAAAAGTTTTATGGGCTTGTGTTTTCTTTTGTGATGTCTGTTCTGATGTCTGGTCTCATGTCACTGGTGATAACGCTGCTTCATGTTGGCATCAGGCCCGGAGTTGTTATAGATTGGTTCAAGGCGTGGGGGATTTCATGGATTATTGCCTGGCCGACAATCATGATTGTGTCTCCACTTGTGAATAGAATTGTTACGCTGTTGGTGAGGACATCAAAAGAGGATTGAATACCACACTGCACGATAGAGAAAAATACGTTTTATGTGGACTTCATGTCATCTCTGCGTCGGTGACGAACAATTTCTCCTTCAACCATATAAATAACATCCTCTGCAATATTCGTTGCCATATCGGCTATCCGCTCAAGGTGTTTCGATACAGAATTAATTTGAAGCAGGCTTTCCACTTTTTCTGGATTTTTCTGAATTTGCTGTATGACTAATTTGCGAACTGCCTGTCGACCAGCATCAACTACATCGTCTTCTTCTCGTACCTGTCTTGCTAAGTCTGGATCGGCCTTCACCACAGCATCGAGGCTGTTTTTCACCATCTCTTCGGCCTGCTTGGCCATACTAGAAATTTCTTCAGGTAGCTTGAACGGGCCAGTGGTTGTGAGTTGAGAGACAGTTTTTGCAATGTTGCTCGCAAGATCCCCAATTCTTTCCAAGTCGTTGTTGATTTTCAGTGCCGCAACAACAAATCGTAGATCAGCCGCTACGGGTTGATATAACGCAAGGACTTTCAGGCACTCTTCTTCCAATTCGACCTCAAGACGATCGATCTCTGCGTCATTTGCAATAACTTTTTGGGCAAGGGCTATATCTTGTTTGAAAAGCGCAATATTAGAACGACTAATGGATTCTTCAACAATTGTTCCAAAGCGGAGAATTGAATCTTTGAGTTGGGCAATCTGGTGCTCAATGTGACGTGTCATGACGGAATAACCTTAGTCAGGTAGTGTTAAATGTTTCTGTAAATTATCCGAACCGACCAGTGACGTAGGATTCAGTCTCCTGTAAGACAGGATTGGTGAAGATGTCTGACGTTGGGCCATACTCAATCAGCCGTCCTAGATATATAAAGGCTGTGTAGTCACTGGCACGGCTGGCCTGCTGCATATTGTGCGTCACCATAAGGACGGAGTACCGCCCACGTAGTTCTTGAATAAGATCTTCAATTTTTCCTGTTGCTATGGGGTCAAGAGCGGAGCATGGTTCGTCAAGCAAAAGAACTTCTGGTTCAGCGGCTACTGCACGAGCGATACAAAGGCGTTGTTGTTGGCCTCCGGAAAGTTTCAGGGCACTATCATTCAAGCAGTCTTTCACCTCATCCCATAATGCCGCGCCACGAAGACTGATTTCGCAAACCTCTTCCAGTACACTGCGATTTTTTTCACCGTCAATCCTCAGCGCATAAACTACATTTTCAAAAATACTCATTGGAAAAGGATTTGGTTTCTGAAAAACCATTCCCATTCTCTTACGAAGGTCGATGACATCCATACGTGAGTCATAAATAGAATCTCCATTCAGTTGCATATCACCGGTGACTTGCACATTCTGAAGAAGATCATTCATTCGATTGACACTTCTCAGAAGCGTTGATTTTCCACAGCCACTTGGTCCGACTAATGCCGTAACCTGATTTCTGGGAATGGGCATTGAAATGTTGTGAATGACCTGTTTCGTACCGTACCAGAGATTAAATGCATTGATTTTAAGGACTGGTGTGGCCTCAAAAACACTTTCATGTACCTCAGCAGGAACGTTATCTCCCCGAGCAACGGCTTGAAGCCGGTCAGAAGAAATTCCTGATCCTCCGTTGCTTGAAATGGCTGAAGATACGTTTTCTTTTTGTGCAGGCATCATCATATTTTACCAGAGAATGATTGGAAGTAAGTATTGACCCCGAGCTTTTAAAAGTGTTGATGAACATAGCGTCGCTGCAGGTGTGATCGTATGTGTATTGCAGTGATATTGAGCGCAGCAATCAAAGCCACAAGCAACAATGTAATTGTGAAGACCATGGGCTTTGCTGCCTGACTGTTTGGGCTTTGGAATCCAACATCGTATACGAGGTAGGCAAGGTGCATGAATTCTCGCTCGGGATGAATGTATGGGAATGATGTATCGATAGGAAGATCCAGTGCAACCTTTTTCACCCCGACAAGCATGAGCGGTGCAACCTCACCAGCTGCACGAGCCATTGCTAAAATCAATCCGGTCATTATTCCCGGTAATGCTCTTGGCAGGACGATACGGTAAATAGTTTGCCACTTACTGGCACCGCACGCGTAAGATCCTTCTCTCATTGAATTTGGCACAGCTACCAGGGCTTCTTCAGTCGCTATGATGACGACAGGTAGCGTCAGTAAAGCCAATGTCAGTGATGCCCATAAAAGACCACCTGTGCCATACGTTGGTTGATTGTCGGCAAGCAAACTTGCACTAAAAAATAATTCGTCAATCCATCCGCCGACGCCGTAACAGAAAAAACCGATGCCAAAAGCACCATAAACAATGCTTGGAACACCAGCCAAGTTATTGATTGCAATTCTGACCGTAGCCGTGAGGGGGCCGTCGGCGGCATATTCACGTAGGTAGAGTGCCGCAAGAACTCCAAATGGTGCAACGAGAAGTGCCATGAAGAGAGTCATACTGACTGTTCCACAAATGGCAGGAAAAACCCCACCGGCACTATTTGCTTCGCGTGGATCATCAGAAAGAAACTCCCACCAACGTGCTCCATAAACACGGAGCGTGCCGAAAAAACCAATGTTATTAGGCTGCCATGCTTGAACGATCTCTTCTATGGGAAGAATGACTGAATGACCTTCTGCAGTTTCAAATTCAAAGCTCCAGGCTTGACTAGCCTTTCGTAGTGCTGCCAGATTTTTGTCAAGATGACTTGAGAGTGTGGCAACTTCTTTAGAAATTTGTTTTTCTTTTTCTCGTGCAGCATCCACGAAAGAGTTCTCCTTGGTACCATGCTTGAGGCGAGCATTGAACATGGCAAGCCGAGCACTTCGGAGGCGTTGTTGTAATTTGCCTCGCTCGTGTTTGTCTAAATAATTTGCGTCACGAAATTGTTTGCGAATAGCTGGAGCAATTTCTTTGTACTTTAACCACGCTGTTTCTGGACCAATGCTTACTGCAACACCATTTTTTAAAACACGCACGGGAAAGCCATGAAAGCGGCCACCCTCGAGCCGTTCAACTACGGTTGCGAACCTGGGTTGTTGCGTAGTAGCGATATCGCTTTCATTGATCCATCTGTAGTGCGTCCCCGTCAATTCAAAGTTAGCAATATGTACAAGGCGACGGTCATCAAATGTTTCATCTTCCTGAGGGTGGTTTGCTCCCATCTCACGAGACGTTACTTCACCAAGACAAGTCTCACCATCGCGTAGCGTAATTTCGTAGAGTGGACGTGGCCAAAAATGAAGAGAACCGCGTACTGTTATGAACAACAGAAGGCCCACAATCATCGTAACTGCGACTGCAAGAGATCCTGACATCAACCATACCCATGGTTCACCATGTGCCATGAGCCCGGAAAATGGGGAACGGATGTTGTGCCTTCGAAACCGACTAGAGTTCATGTGCCCTCCTTCGGAATCTTTGTCGTACGACCTCGGCTACTGTATTAATAAAAAATGTCAGAACAAACAAAAGTACTGCTGCTAAAAACAGGATGCGATAATGGGTCGACCCCTGTGTTGCCTCCGGCAGTTCTGTTGCAATTGCTGCAGATACTGTCTGAAACCCACTGAAAATATTCCAATCCATAATGGGTGTATTTCCTGCGGCCATTAAGACAATCATTGTCTCCCCAATGGCTCTTCCTGCACCAATCATGACAGCTGAAAAGAGTCCGCTTGCCGCGGTGGGTAAAATGATACGAACTGTTGTTTGCCACGGGGTTGCACCAGTGCCTAGTGAACCACTCCGAAGGTGATCAGGAACGCTAGATAAAGCATCATCAGCAATTGTGAAAATAAGCGGTATGATCGCGAAACTCATGCCAATGGCAACAATCGTGGTATTACGTTGTACGTAGGTGCCAAAGATGCCACTTCGAGTCTCCCATCGTAAAGCATCAAGAAACATTGCAGCAGCCGTTGAGATCATGCCAGCAAGAAAAAAGCCGACGATAAAAATAGAGAAGGCTGTGAGAACAGTCTTCCAATGTCCCCATTTCCTGCTTCGCTGCCGAATCCATGGATTAACAAATCGACTGATTACAAGAGTGGCGACAATCGCCGAGAGAGGAAATAAAGCAAGGACCCAACCTCCCCAACCGCTTGCACCTCGGCCATTCAGCCAAGCAAAAAGGTCACCATCAAAAAGAAGTGATTCTGTAGGTTTTGCGACAATCGATCCTAGAAAAATACCGAGAGGCAGTGCAACAACGAGGACAACAGGGAATCGCCAGTTTGATATTCGACTGCGTAATCCAGGAGGCCAGAACTGCCACAAAAAAGCTCCAATGAGAAGCGAGATCGGCACTGTGAAAAGACTTGTTACAAAAATCATCACCCCGCTCTCGATGAGCGGAGCGAGAATGAGACCGGCAATGAACCCGAGTACAACACTTGGGAGGCTCGCCATCATCTCAATTATTGGTTTTATTCGAGACTTCCATGACGGAGTCATAAACTGACTTAAATAGATTGCTGCAAAAATAGCAATTGGTGTCGCGAATAACATTGAGTAGATAGTGGCTTTGATAGTCCCAAACAAAAGCGGTACCAGGCTATATTTTGGCTCGAAGGATTCGTGTCCAGTTGTTTCCCACGCATAGTCACTGCCCGGGTAGTTCTCGTACCAGATTTTTCCGAAGAGCGAGTGGAAAGAAACCTCCGGATAGCCAGGGGCAACATCCCAGGAAGCAAGATTCTTTCCATCATAGGCAACAAGATTTTTTTCGCGTGAACCAAGTAGAAGAATGCGAGGTGTTTGGGTCAGAGCCGATTCTTTCTTTGAACTAATCTCAGCAATGATTGAGTGATTTGAAGCATGTAGGAGTCGAACAAAGCCGTCTGCTGAAGCTATAGCAAAAAGACGTGATCTTGGTGATGAAGAAATAGCTGTAATTCTTGCATCTTTTTTTTGCTGATAGCCATCGTTTGGTCGAGAGGCAAATGTCGCAGTGATTTTTGTTGCTAAGCCATCTTTCGTATTTAGTCCGGTGTCTCTGGAGGTGAATAGAATGCTTGTTGTGCCACTGTCGTCACCAAGCACGAAAGAAGATCCACCGAAAAGTCGAGTGACATGAGTAATTGTTTGGTTTTTCTGAAGCAATTGACGCTGCTCCATTAGTACCGGGCTTGTTACATCTCGAATAACAAAACGCTCGAAGAATCCAGATGGAGTAAACACAAAAAGTTGATCTCCAAGTCCAGAAACCCGAACAAAACGAAAGTCTGAGTGGTCTTGCGCTCCCTTGAAAGTAGTTTCTAACGTGCTTACGGAACTTTCATCAGAGATTAGATTTTTTTGAAAAGAGCTTTTCTCAACATGTATGTTTCCTCGATCATCAATCGCTGCAATACAGAACCCGTTTGTAGTCATTGCCAAGTCAATATTGATGATCGGTCGTGATAGGCCGGCGGATATAGGTTCGTCCAAGTCAGCCTGAAGCACAATTTTTTTTGTTATATCCTTTGATGACCGAAGATAAATCACATCATCGATAGTGATAAAGTCGCCAATGTTTAGAGTTTCTGCCTGCCGTGGAATTTCTGCCTGAGGAACATACGAAGTAACAAGTCCGATTCGTCCGGTGCGAATTGTGCCATCCTCAAAACCAAAAGCTGACTGTAGATCGCTTTGGGGTTGGTAAATACAAGAAGCTTGTTGAAGCCCGCAACTCTCTGTCGAACGTGAAAGAAGTTTGTTGCCATTTTTAATTTCAATAACAGCAATTTCATCTGTATTACAAAACCACAATAGAGAGCCGGATTCATCAAGACCAGAAGCAAGCAGTTGGTTTTTCGGCAGATTGAATGCTATCGATTGTTTCAGTTCAGTGGTGGCAGAATGAAAGAGCGGAAGTGCTACAACAAATAGAAAAACACCAACAAGAAGGACCGCAGCAATTGTTGCTAGGCCACCTAGCGTAATAACAAAGTGGGCAAGTTTGTCACTGAGTAGAACTGCAGCGCGTGTCGCAGTGCTTTTCTTTCGCCCAGTAAATGTTGCCGGCTGATTCATAGATCATGGCTGAAAAAAATTGAGAGAAGCCAATTAAAACAACACTGTCGTCCAGTGACGAACAGTTAAAACATTGAAGAAACACGTTCCTCTTAACCACTCGTTTCAATAGTCTGCTAACAGACGGTTTACTGTATTTGTATGGTTTCGTCAAAACGTGTGATTTCATTCAGTTCACACCAATATGTCGAAGGCTTCTTTCAGATATTTTATGTGTTACTGGTAGGTAGCCAACTTTCAAAACATCTGCCTGACCAGTTGCGCTCAGAACATACCTCAAGAATTCTCGACGAAGTGGTTCGAGTTCACTGCCGGGCTTGTAATTCACACTTAGATAGAGAAAGTGAATGAGGGGATATTCTCCAGAGTAGGCATTTTTTGCATTCGGAGTAACCTGCTTGCCGCGATTGGTTGAGCTCAAGGGGAGCGCTCTGACATCGGCGGTTTTATAGCCAATACCGCTATACCCAATCCCATAACAATCATTCGCAATTGACTGAACAACGGAAGAACTACCCGGCTGCTCCTTGACACTTGATTTAAAGTCTCCCTTGAAAAGAGCATGCTCTTTGAAATAGCCATATGTACCGCTTGCAGAATTCCGGCCATAGAGTCGTATCGGTTTGTCTCGCCAAGCGCCGGTAAGCCCCAGTTGGCCCCATGTTACAACAGCCTTTTTCATTCCACCGTTACGATTTTTTGAAAAGATGGCATCTATTTGCTGAAGCGAAAGACCAGTGATGGGATTGTCTTTATGGACATATACAGTGAGCATATCGATTGCAGTTGGGATGACGGTTGGTGCATAACCAAAATGGTCTTTGAAGGAATCAATTTCACGTGCTTTCCAAGGTCGACTCATTGGGCCAAAAGTACTTGTGCCTTCCATGAGAGCTGGTGGTGCAGACGAGGAACCCTTGCCCTCGATACCCTCACGAACACTTGGGTAAAATTTCTTAAAACCTTCCGTCCACAAAGCAACCAGATTATTCATCGTATCAGAGCCGATGTACTTCAGAGAGCCGGCTACTTCACCACTGACGGAGTGATACGGCTCTAACTTAGGATCAATTTCTTGTGCTAGTGACTTCGAGGAGACAAAAGATTGAAGGTTTCCTACAGGGAAGAAAAGCAAAAGAAAAACCAGAAGGGTCTTGAGATTTATTTTACAAGCAAGAAAGTCCATGCAGTCATCACCTTGAATTGAAGTATGGAAAAGTGACAAAGTTTCACTCTTCACCAATTCCTTAACATACTCATTTGTATGTGGTTTTCATGAGTATTTGTATGTCTCTTTAAGGAGCATTTGCTTTCGTGTGAAGCGAATGAAACAAAATCACGTTTCATTTGAGAGAAGAGCTTCTATTTCACGGTACCGTTGGCGGTAATACCACCTCTCCCAGAGCGTTGCTTTCCGGAGGTTTGGATCATTTGGGTGAATCGCGTGTTGCTTTCCAGTACGCGTGATGAGAAGCAGTTGTCCATCTTCAAGCAGCTGCTTAATGACCCAAAACTTGTCTACGGTATACGAATAGGTTTCCCCACGTGTGGCGGCATCAACTTCACGGGCCCGCGGACCTGGAGAAACACTATGTTTCTGTTTACTGTAGACAACAAGATCGTGTGATTCCCACTTCATGAAATGTGCCAAAATGTTGCCTCTGTAAAGACAACTATGAAAAGTTTTCTTTGTCTCTAGACTGTATGGCACCAGTATACTCCTATTCAGATCACTCAATAGCCATCTGGAACGCTCCTGTGAATCTCACGTCTTTAGTACACCTTGTTGGCGAACTCATTGGAGGTTTGGGCATCTTTCTGCTCGGCATGAAGTTCATGTCTGAGGGCATGCAAGCTGTCGCTGGAAATAGCTTGCGTCGGCTTATCAGTACCGTAACGGGTAATCGTTTTTTTGCGATTATTGTTGGGGTTATCGTGACCTGTATTGTCCAGTCAAGTTCCATTACCACTGTTATGGTTGTTGGATTTGTGAACAGTGGTGTGATGAGCCTTGTGCAGGCGGTAGGTGTCATCATGGGAGCAAATATTGGGACAACAATCACTGGATGGATATTAGTCCTTAAAATCGGAAAGTATGGCTTGCCACTTCTTGGTTGCTCCGCTTTTGTGTACCTGTTTTCGCGGAAGGATCGCTGGCGGTACTATGCGATGGGACTCATGGGAACCGGAATGGTGTTTTTCGGTTTGGAGCTCATGAAAGATGCGTGTGGCATCATTAAAGAAACACCAGACTTCGCAACGTGGTTTCAAGCCTTTCAGGCAGATAGCTATCTCGGTGTGCTCAAGTGTTGTATGGTGGGCTGTATTCTTACGACCATGGTACAGTCTTCTTCGGCAACCTTGGGGATCACGATATCTCTTGCTTACCAAGGGGTCATATCTTATGAGACCGCAGCGGCACTTGTTATTGGTGAGAATGTCGGCACAACAATTACGGCATTGCTGGCATCTTTAGGGGCAACAACAAATGCCCGCAGGGCAGCCTACTTTCATGTCCTCTTTAATCTCACCGGAGTGTTTTGGATCACCCTTGTTTTTCAATGGTATATCCAACTTGTGCAGTGGATTATCCATGTAGATGTTTTGAAAGAAGTGATGGTAGGCGGTTTCGCTACGTTTCCGAATACGACACCAGCAATAGCTGCAACCCACAGTATTTTTAACATAGCGAATGTCGTGTTATTTATTCCGTTTGTTGGGATGCTTGTTCGAGTCCTAGAGCGGATTGTTCCATCAAAAGAATTGAAAGAGAAGCCACGTCTTACCGGATTAGATATGCGTATGCTGGATAATCCCGCGTTAGCGATCGAGCAATCAAAAAAAGAACTAGAACGAATGGGAGACAGTTGTGAAAAGATGCTCGATGTTTTGTCGGAATTGAGACAAAAAAATACCCCAGACAGTTGGCTCAGTAGCCAGCTAAGAGAGTACGAGATATCGCTGGATACTATTCAGGAAGAAATAACGACATTTATGACAAAGCTCTTTGCGAGTGCGTTGCCACATGATGTTGCGGATGAGATACGTAGGCAATTGAGAATAGCCCATGAATACGAATCAGTCAGTGACTGCATAGATAATCTTGAGCGATTGGATGAAAAGATGAGACAGCATGGATCTGATGTCTCATCAAATTTCCATAACGACATTACAGAATTGAGTAACTGCACCCAGTCAGTTTTGAAGGAGATAAATACGTCACTTCGTACGAAAGAACAGGATGCTCTCAAAGAATTTGCCTCTGTCAGGGAACGTGTGCTATTTCAAATCAAAGAACTCAGGTCGAAGCAACTTCAAGAACTTACCAATGCCGGTGTGCTACCTACGGTTACGTCTATCGTGCTGTCCATACTGAATG
>Ga0115011_10002607_pt1 | contig 12482 bp, 6 predicted proteins | sample TroAtlMetagenome_2_FD_88705 | JGI IMG/M metagenome (GOLD analysis project Ga0115011, IMG submission 88705) | Marine eukaryotic phytoplankton communities from Atlantic Ocean - Tropical Atlantic ANT8 Metagenome | ecosystem: Environmental > Aquatic > Marine > Oceanic | place: Tropical Atlantic... | reverse complement strand
TTTCTTGACCCGTCGGGTGTAGCGCCGGAACACGCGGCCGGGCTGCGCGAACCCGGCGCCAATGGTCTGTGGTACGGCTCGGACGGTCAGCTTTATATCTGTAATCACGGCACCCGGTCACTTGAGCGGCTCGACCTTGAGGACCTCTCACGTGTGACCCTGGTCGACCGGTTCGGCGCGCATCGATTCAACAGCCCCAACGACCTTGTGGTCGCTCGCGATGGTCGGATCTACTTCACCGACCCTCCCTATGGGCTGGAAGACCTCAATGCGTCGCCACTCAAGGAACTGTCCGCGAATGGAGTCTACTGTCTTGAGCCGGATGGTCGATGTCACCGTCTGGCTGACACAATGAGCTTCCCGAATGGTGTTGCCCTGTCACCGGACGAAGCCTGGCTTTACGTCGCACAATCTGACCCAGCGGCCCCGGTCTTGCGGCGCTTCGCGTTGAATGATGGTCAGGTGGCTGGCACCGGAGACGTCATATTCGACGCCTCGGTGTACCTGGCATCCGGTGATCCGGGACTTCCCGACGGCATGGCGATCACCGCCACCGGGCACATTCTGATGACCGGGCCCGGCGGTGTGTTCCTGCTGGCGGCCGATGGTCGCCCGCTGGCCCGGATCCGGACCGGCAGCGCCACCGCCAATTGCGCGTTCGGCGGCGACGGTCATGACCTCTACATTACGGCCCAGGACCGACTCTTGCGAATGCGTCTACCGGTGCGGGGCGTGCAATGGAGCTGATCGAACCGGCGCAGAGCCTGCGTCCGCTGATCGTGACGGGCCTCGCCGTCCCGGTCTTGCTTGTGCTCGTCCTGCGGCTGCGTGTTCCGGCCTTTGCCGCCTTGATCGGAGTGGCGCTGGCGGCGGCGCTCGCGGCCGGAATGCCCGCGGACGATGCCTATGCCACTATCACGTCCGGCATGGGCGGCACGCTGGGATTCATAGCGGTTATCGTCGGCCTGGGCGCGCTTTTCGGGGCGCTTCTTGAGGCCGGGGGCGGCCTCCCCAACCTGGCCAATGCCGTCATCGGCCGCAGCGGCGTCCGGGGCAGCCAGACCGCGATCGGCGTGGTCGGTCTGATTGTCGCTATCCCGGTTTTCTTGGACGTGGCACTGATAATCCTCGCGCCGGTAGCGCTGGCCCTGGCTCGACGCGCCGGAAAACCGGTGATGGCCTATGGTTTGCCCCTGCTGGCCGGGCTCGCGATTGCCCACGCCTTCATACCCCCCACCCCGGGACCCGTCGCCGTGGCCGAAATCATCCAGGCGGATCTCGCCTGGGTCATCCTGGCGGGTCTGGTGACCGGTGTTCCGGCGTTGATCCTGGCGGGACCAATGTTCGCCACTGTCCTGGAGCGCATCGGGCAGATGCCGACCGGGCAGGATCTGTTGAAGCCGGAAGAGACCGGTCCGGGCCCGACCATGCCGGCGGGACAGGTTCTTTGGCTGATTCTGCTTCCCTTGATCCTCATCCTGGGCCGAGCGGTTGTCGGGGTCACTGGCGCGTCCGGTTGGGTGGTCGATGGGCTCAACCTGATCGGGCATCCCTTCGGAGCGCTTTTGCTGGCTTGTGCTTTGACGGCCTTCTTCGCCGTGCGGGCTGGGCCGACGTCGCGCGATCGTATCAATCTGGCGATCGCGCGTGCACTCGAACCGGCGGGAGCCGTCATTCTCGTGACCGGGGCAGGCGGCGCCTTCAAACAGGTCCTGGTCGATACCGGAGCCGGGGCGCAGCTCGCGCAACTGGCTCTGACGCTCGGCCTGACGCCATTGCTGGCAGGTTATTTCCTGGCCCTGCTCGTCAGGGTCGCCCAAGGGAGCGCAACGGTGGCCATGATCACGGCAGCCGGGATGACCGCGCCCCTCATGTCAGGGCTGGACATGTCCGGTCTCGAACGGGCCTTCGTGGTTGTCGCGATCGCGGCGGGTGCCAGCGCCCTGTCTCACGTCAATGACAGCGGATTCTGGCTGGTCAGCCGCGTCTTCAGGCTCACCGAGGCCGAGACCCTGCGCAGCTGGACAATCGCGACCCTGGCCTTGAGCCTGACCGGTCTGGCGGTCAGCCTCGTGGCTGTGCTTGTGGTCTGAGCCCGATCACCGCACGCCTCCACGCGGACCTGACAGGAGCAGGCCTGACCCGAGCAGGCCTGTCACTCTTCGCCGCAGGTCCGCATGGCGTCGATATCCGATCCGAGGGCGATTTCACCGATCCCGATTTCACCATCCTCGTCGCGCCCCCGGATGATGAACGGGGTATCGAGCTGACTCATGTCCACGCCGGCATCCGCGAAACAGCTCAGGCTGACCCGGTACTCCGACCAAGGGCCCTGCTGGATATCGACCGGAACATAGTGAAAGCATTCGGCTCCGGATGCGCAGCCCATTCCGATCTCGACACGGGCGGTCCGGCTGTTCACACCGCGGGCGCGGAATGACAGCTCCATGGCCCCGTTGGTTTCGCGGGACAGATCAACCGGATCGGTGCCGTGCAAGCGCAGAAGGTCGCCGCCGGCTGTCCAGACAAGCTGGATGCTGTCTTCCTGGGCAATGCGGTCCAGCACTCCCAAATCCACATGACCGGTAGAGGCGAGGCGCTCCTGGGGGGTGTGCCAGTCGCGCCCGTCCGCGATTTGCAGCGTCCAGGGCTCGATTGCCTGGCCGCGCGCATAGAAGCTTCCGTCTTCAGCATGGTCGTCGGCCGACAAGCCGGACTCCTCGGAGAGCGTCGTTCCGTAATCCGCATCCCCGTAGCCAAGACCGTAACCGAATGAGTAAAGCGGTGAGTAGTCGGAATCGCCGACATTGACCGGGCCGGCATTGGCGACGGCAGGCCAGGAGTAGGACAGGCGACCGGTGAAGTCATAGTCTTCATCGGACTGGAAAATCAGGTCGGCAACGCCGCCGCCCTCTGTCCCCGGCAGCCAAGCGGCCACAAAGGCATCGGAATCGTTGATCTCCGGATTGGTCCACAAGGGACGGCCCGAGAGAAAGACACTGACGACGGGGATGTTCCGGTTCTGGTAGTGCTCCAGGAGTTCGGTGTCGAAGTCTGGCGAGACAAAATCGAGATGATCCCGATCGCCCTGAAACTCCGCATACGGGTCTTCGCCATAGACCGCAATTACCACATCAGCGGCCGCATCAGTTCGGCCTTCAGGGTCGAAAATGACTTCCCCTCCAGCGGCCTCCACGGCGGTCCGGATGCCGGCCAGGATGCTCTCGCCCGCCGGAAATTCCTCATTCGGGAATTCGCCGCCCTGCCAGGACAGGGTCCAGCCGCCGGACGCCTTGCCGATATGATCAGCGCCTTCACCCACTACCAGAACCGTCAGCCCTGGATCGAGCGGCAGGGTCCGGTCGGCGTTCTTCAGCAGGACAAGCGACTCGCGGACCGCCTGGCGAGCGATGGCGCGGTGCTCGGGCGCCGCAAGGACCGAATTGCTGTTGGCCAGGGGCCGCTCACTGGGTGCGACCTGTTCAAACAGGCCGGCCTGGATCTTGACCCGCAAGATCCGGCGGACGGCCTGATCGAGGCGTTCCATGGAGATTTCGCCAGATTGAACCTGGGCGAGGGTGTTGTGGTAGAGTTCCCGCCAGCTATCGGGTGCCATGAACATGTCGACACCCGCGTTGAAACTCTCGGGGCAGTCGGTTGAGACGCAGCCCGGAATGAGTCCATGGCCGTTCCAGTCGCCTACAACAAAGCCGGTGAAGCCCATCCGGTCTCGCAAGACGCCTTCAAGGAGGCTCTCATTCCCGTGCATGCGAGCCTCATTCCAGCTTGAGAATGAGGCCATGACAGTCAGGACCCCGGCGGGGATCGCCGTGTAGTAGCCTGCCGCGTGTATGTCGCGCAGCTCGGCTTCGCTGATCCGGGCATCGCCCTGATCCCGGCCGTCCAGTGTTCCGCCATCTGCAAGAAAATGCTTGGCGCTGGAGATGACGCGGCCCTCGCTCATGAACTCGTCAGTGCCGGGTCGACCTTGCAGGCCCCAGACAATCCGTTCGCCGTAGGCAGCGACGATGGCCGGGTCCTCGGAGAAACCCTCATAGGTTCGGCCCCAACGATCATCTCGCGGGACGGCCAGCGTCGGGGCGAACGTCCAGTCATGCCCGGAGACCGAAAGTTCCCGGGCCGTAACCCGGTAGATATCCTCGATCAGATCCGGATTGTTCATCGCGCCCAGACCGATATTGTGCGGAAAGACCACGGCGCCGCGCAGATTTGCGTGCCCATGAACCGCATCAATACCCCAGATGATCGGGATTGCGATCTCGACGCCTTCCGGATCGATCGAGGCATTGAAATAGGCGTCCGCCGCATCCAGCCAGGTTTGGGCGTCGGCATAGGCGCGCGGCCCGGGGGCCGAGTTGCCGCCGCTCAATACCGATCCAAGTCTGTAGTTGCGGACATCCTCCGCCGTGACTGACCCGCTATCAGCCTGAATGGTCTGCCCGACTTTTTGCTCCAGGGTCATCTGCGCCATGATTGCGTCGATGCGGGCCTCGATTGCCGGATCGAGAGGCAAGGGCGAGATTTCCGGCCAGATTTCCGGGTTCGTAGTGGCATCGGCCGGCGGCGTATAGATCGCTGGCGAAGACGCCTCCGCGAACTGATCTGCCACTCCGGCGCCAGAGCTGTCGGAACAGGCCACCAGCCCCGTGCTGATCAAAGTCGCGACAATCGACACGGATGCGAGTTTTTGCGTCTTCCTGGTCATTCTGGTCTCCCCTCATCGAGAGGATGCCCAATTATTGACTACGTTGTCAATTGTGAGCGGGCAAATGATGTCAGCGATCAATCACCACTCTCATTCAGAGGCTTGGTACGTCGTGCTCTCGAGTTGAACCGCCAGGGCAAACAGAGGCGCATTCCAATTGATGGCGACCTCATTGAGCGCGAAGGCATCGACATGATCCACCCAGCAGCGTTGGGGTGCGCAATTGCCGCGCATTTCCTGTGCGACCGGATCGGCCATGTTCAGATGATTGGCTCCGCCCGACAATGCTCCCGCCGGCGCCGGCGGGAATTCGGGATCGGCGCCACGGGCCCAGAAGCGGTGATGAGGCGTTTCCATGCTGCGAACGCCGTGACCGGCCACATAGCTCTGATCCAGGGCGTTCCGGCCGAGGACATAATCCAGGGCGTGGACCGCACCATTCCGATATCGCTCATCGCCGGTGAGATCATGGGCGCTGGCCAGGACGAGCCCCCGATTGAGCAGGTTGGCGTTTGACCCCCAGTTCATCGCGCTCGCCGGCATCGGATAGTGATACCCCTCCCGGGTCGCATCCTCGAGATAGCGTGTCGCTTCCGCGACCAGGCGCTCCGTCGCGTCTGTTCGCAGGTCCGATGGCTCGGTGCCCAGCGCAAGTGACAGGTCCGCGAGCAGGTTTGTATCGGCCCAGAAAATGGCTGACGGAACATAGGCGTCATTTGACAGCGTGGCCGCGAAGTCATCCGCATATCCGGCATCCCGGGTCGTCAGGAAAAGCTCTGCGGCGGCCCATGCAAACTCATCCAGCAGGTTGGTATCGCCATAGGCGCCGCCGCCATCAAAATTATTTCGGGCCAGCAGATCGGGGTGGCGGCGAGCGGCCTCATAAGCTCGCCGGGCGGCAATGAGCGTTCGCGTGGAGAAGTCCGGGTCGAGATCGGCCCACAGGCGCGAGGCCTGAGCCGCAGCGGCGGCCAGATTCAGGCTGGCAGCGGTGGAGGGGGGTATCAGGAACCGGTCTTCATCCGCGTCTGCCGGCAGCAATGGCAGGGGAAGCCAGGCCCGTTCATGAAGCTTGTGATGGACGAGGCCCGAGCCATCGATTGCCTGCAGGTCCGGCTCCGCCGCGCTGGCATCCCGCCGGTCCACCCAAACTGTTTCGCCATCCGGAATTTGCATTTGCAGCATCCAGTCGAGATGCCAACGCGCCTCGAGCAGGATTTCACTGACCGGATCGCTACCTTGCGGCAGCGCCACCCGTCCACCGGTCCACCCCGATGTGTCGAGCTGGCCACGTGTTGTCAGGCGCTCATAGGCATGTTGCAGCGTCCAGACAGAGATGCCGCCATTGACCACATACTGGCCGTAATCGCCGGCATCCGCCCATCCTCCTGTCGTCTCGAGGGTGTAGTCGCAGCCGGGCCAGTCTGTTCCATCCTGGTCGGGACCGAAGATGCAGGTCGCGTGACTATCGATGAAACCTGCGGGGCGTGCCCACATCGCGCCACCGGTGAACTCTGGTTCAAGGTCGGTCCCGAGGCGATTGAGATAAAAATAGCGCAAGGCGTCCTCGGCCAACCGACCATAAGGTTGGTCCGAGATCGTGAAAGGTCGACTTTCCTCGCCGCAAACACTGATGCGGTAGCCATCGCCTGCGTCGGTCAGGTCGTCGAAGCGGATCTGGTGAACGGAATCGCCGGAGCTTTCGTCGATCCCGTGGACGAGTGTCTCTCCGCTCAGTCGGACCATGCCATCGGCATCGCGGATCTCCCAACGGGCGGGCCTGTCCGCGCCATTTCGCAAGACCGCGAGCTTGGTGGCCTCGGTCTCAAATCCGGTCTGGTTAAACAGGATCGGTGTTTCGCCGGCGGGAATTTCGCAGGCGTTTGCGGCGATAGTCTGGGTCAGGCTGACAAGCGCGATGAGCATGATGATCTCCTAGGCCTGAAACCGTTGGGTGTCGGCCGGAGCCGCGCATTGGTTGGCGATGAACTCGGCATGAGACGGCATCTGTCGGGCGGACGCCCGCACAACGCTCAACACCTGTTCAAGACGTGCATCGACTTCCGCGTCACCGAGCCCTGCAACCAGCGGGTGATGCCCCTGCGGCTCCACCCCCTGTCCGTCCATGACGGCGAGCCAGCTCGTTTCATTGAAGAGCTCGTCCTTTTCGCGGCTGACACGCCCATTCGCCTGATACATTGCCAGCTTGCGGGCAAGATGATCCGTGAGCGGCAGGTTGCGGCAATAGCGCCAGAACTCGCTGTCATCGCGCTCTGTCTGCCGGTAGTGCAGGACCAGAAAATCGCGAACATAGGCGTATTCCTGCAGGGTCAGGCGATTGTATTCGTCGATGTCCACCGGGTTGAACGAGCGGTCCGGAAACAGCGTCATGAGCCGTGCAATCCCGCTTTGGATCAGATGGATGCTCGTGGATTCCAGCGGCTCCATGAAGCCGGCTGACAGTCCGATCGCCAGCACGTTCTTGTTCCAGAATTTCTTTCGATGCCCGGTGGTGAAGCGCAACTGGATCGGGTCGCGCAGTGCCGGGCCCTCCAGGTTGGAGAGCAGGATGCCTGTGGCTTCGTCGTCGCTGATATGATCCGAGCAATAGACATGACCGTTTCCGGTGCGGTGCTGGAGCGGAATGCGCCACTGCCAGCCCGCCTTCCGGGCCGTCGCACGGGTATAGGGCGAGGGCGGTCCGGTGTTCTCGGAGGGAATCGCGAGGGCGCTGTTGCAGGGCAGCCAGGAACTCCAGTCCTGATAACCGGACTTGAGGGCCTGTTCGATCAGCAGGCCGCGAAAGCCCGAGCAGTCGATGAAGAAGTCGGCCTCAACCGTTTCGCCGGTTTCAAGCTGTACATGACGGACATGACCGGTCTCGGGGGCGGGCTGGGTATCAGCAATCCGGCCCTCGGTCCTCGTGACACCGAGGCTTTCCGCGTACCGGCGCAGATAGGCCGCATACAGGCTGGCATCGAACTGGAATGCGTAGGCGATATGTCCCAGCGGCGAATTGCGGGCATCGGGCACCGGGCGCAGGAACTTGTTCTGTTTGGCGGCGATGACCTGGAGACAGAATTCCGGCAGATCGACCTCGTAGCCTCGCTGGCGCGCGTGGAGCCAGAAGTGATGAAACATCACGCCATCCATATCGCTGCCATAGGATCCGAATGGGTGGATGTAGCTATGCCCTTGCCGCCGCCAGTCGACGAATTCGATTCCGAGCTTGAAGGTGCCCTGGGTCGCGCGGACAAACTCGTTCTCGTCGATCCCCAGCATGCGATTGAAGAGCAAAATCTGCGGGATCGTGGCTTCACCGACCCCGACCGTGCCGATTTGTTCGCTTTCCACGAGGCGAATATCGAGTTCGTGATTGCCGAATATCTTTGCCAGAGCCGCCGCGGTCATCCAGCCAGCCGTGCCGCCACCGACTACGAGTACGGATCGAATAGGATCAACGGGCATGGGCTTGGCTTTCTTGGCTAGCGACGTTCACCAGATGATCGACGAAGGCCTGGTGCGGCGGCATTTTTGATGCGGCCTGGGCATAGGTCTGGCGCATGTTGGCGAGCGTGGCGGTGAGGTCCTGTCCCCGGATCGAGTCCGCTACCACATCGTAGCCGCGGGGCAGTATCCCTTGGCCGATCATCACAGCAACCCAGGACGTGATGCTGAACAGGTCGCTTTTGTGGGCGAAGAAGCGCCCGTTCTCGGCGAAGAGCTCGACGGTTTCGGTGAGGCTTGCGGGCACGTCCATCGTGCGCACATAGTCCCAGAACGGCGTATCGTTCCGCGAGGTCGCAGTGTAGTGCAGGATCAGGAAGTCCCTCACATAGTCGTAGGCATTGCCGATAATCGCATTGTATCGGGCGACTTCGCGCTGGCTGATCCCGTCGCGCGGGAACAGCGCCAGCAATTTGCTGACTCCCTCCTGGATGAGATGGATGCTGGTTGATTCCAGGGGCTCCAGGAAGCCGGCGGACAGGCCGATCGCGACACAGTTTTGTTCCCAGACCGCGCGGCGTCGTCCCGGGGTGAACCGCAGCTTGTTGGTCGGGCCGACCGTTGCCGCGTCGAGATTGGCCAGCAGGGCCCTCTCCGCCTCATCATCGTCCATGAAAGCCGAAGAGTAGACATAGCCATTGCCGGTGCGGTGCTGCAGCGGGATCCGCCATTGCCAGCCGGCGTCACGGGCTGTTGCGCGGGTGTAGGGTATGGCGGCTTCAGTCTTCTCGCACGGCACCGCGATGGCCCGGTCGCATGGCAGATACTGGCGCCAGTCGTCATAGTCGACGCCGAGCGTTTCCCCGATCAACAGGGCGCGAAAGCCGGTGCAATCAACAAAGAGATCGCCCTCGATCCGACGGCCATCCTCCATTTCAAGAGCTGCCAGCGCGCCGTTTTCCGCTGATTGATCAACCGTTTTGATCCGGCCTTCGATGCGAGTCACGCCACGCTTTTCCGCGTAGTCGCGCAAGTAGCGAGCATAGAGCCCGGCGTCAAAGTGATAGGCATGCCGCATTTGCGAGACCGGCGATTGCGGATCGCTGACCGGACGCATGAACTTTCCGGCCTTCGCGGCTTGGCAACACATGGAGTAGGCGGCGAGCGGTTGGTCGCTACCGCGCAGGCGGTCGCGGAGCCAGTAGTGGTGGAAGGGGACACCCTCGAGGTCAAACCCATAGTCGCCAAACGGATGGAGATAGCGATTGCCGATCCGGTCCCAGTCGACAAATTCAATACCCAGCTTGAATGTGCCTTTGGTAGCAGCGATGAAGTCCGCTTCGTCAATGCCCAGCATTCGGTTGAAATCGATGATTCCGGGGATGGTTGCCTCTCCGACTCCAACCGTCCCGATTTGTTCGCTTTCGACAAGCTCGACCGTGACGCCGGTCGGGACGAGGAAGCGCGACAGGGCCGCCGCGGTCATCCAGCCGGCCGTCCCGCCTCCTGCGATCACAACTCGGGAAATTGTGCCTGTCATGCCGGCGACTCCGTTGTGGGTAGGGGCGGGCGCCCAAGCGCCTGGTCAATGGCCTCGAGATACGCGGGAAACGCCGGGAACTCCCGAACAGTGCGAAGGACAGCCTGCGACAGACCCTGCAATTCCGACTTCAGCCTTGGATCATCGAGGCGCTCACTCAACGGGTCATAATGATCGGGAACCACATTGCGTGCGATGAAGGCGTCTACCCAGTCTTCCGGGCAGATCGTTTGGCTTTCGAGAGGCTCGATGTAGCCGCGCCGTTGAAACAGGGCCTGCCGCCCTTTGCTGCGCGGGTTGTCGATGCCGCAGACCAGGGCACTCAAGGCCGCCCATTCGTCCATTTCCTGTGACCAAAGACGATTGTATTCGAGCGCCGGCAATGCTTGGGATCTCGCCCGCGGCCAAAGGTCCAGGAGAGTCCGAAGCTCAAAGAGAAGTCGGTCCATTGCCCGGTCTTCGAGGCCGGGCAGTCGCGCGGCTGACCCTCCGACATGCAAGGAATGTTCGCGCCAGGGTTCACAGCCCTGGTGGCGGGCGGCCGGCGCCGGTGGCGCGGCGAGGTCAAGCCAGCCGGTCCGCAATGGTATCTGCAGGCGGGACCCATCCGGATCCTCGCGGCGGATTGCGCAAGGTCTGACCGGACCGACATGGAGACGCGGCGACGGCGAAACAGCGCCTGCAGGCCCGGCCGCATGGATCAACAGGTCTACCTGCGATGAGGTGTCGGACGGACCGATGACGGTCACCGTGTCGCCGAGGTTTTGCTTGAGCTGTTCAGTCAGTTCACCCGCGCTCACATGGAGCCCGCTTTCATGTTGCATCGTGCCGATTGCATTGCGCCGATCCGGCGGCGCGAAGCGGTTGCCGGCAATCGCGTGATAGCCGGGCGAAAACGCAAAATACGGATGACGCAAGCCGGCCTGACGGGCGCGCAGCCAGTGGTGGTGAAACCCGGTCCCGGCCCAATCGATGCCGCGACCGCCATAGGGTATGATCGTCTCATCCCCATTGGCCGCCTGAAGCACTTGTCCGAGGCTTGGCAGGGTTGCGGGAAGGCGGAGAAGGTCCTGGAGGCCTATCCCGAAAGCTTCGAGTGTCGCGAGCGCGGAGGGACGCAGGATTGTGTAGGCATTGTCCGCCGTTTCCGATGTTGCGTCTGGCTGCATCTGGATAGTCAGACCTGTGTCGGCGACCGATGCGCTGAGTACGTGGGCGCAAAGCCAAGCTTCCAGGCCACTGCCCAGAATTCGTATCGAGCGAGTTGGCTCAGCCACGGCGGTTCTCCTCCGCCCGGGTCGCCTGCCGCGCCAGCCAGTCGTCATGGTCCGGCATCTGGGCAATGGCTTTTTCAATGTCGGACTGGATGGCGTTCAAGGATTGATCGAGGGCCATGTCGGGAATGGCGTCGAGGCGCCCATCCCAGTGTTGCGGACGGACCCGTTGGCCCAGGTAAACAGCGAGCCAGCTTGGCTCCAGGAACAGCCCCTGTTGATAGCGCGCAACACGTCCGGTCTCGCGGAACAGCGCCATCTTCTCGGCCAGAGAGTCCGGTATGGGCATGGTCCGGACATAGTTCCAGAAGGCGGAGTCGGTCCGTTCAGTTGCATGATAGTGGAGAATGAGGAAGTCGCGGACCCGTTCAAACTCGCGAGCGATGTGCGCGTTGTAGCTGTCCCGTTCGATTTTGTAGTCGCCGGTCACCGGAAACAGCTCGATGAACTGGGTGATGGCGATTTGCGTCAGATGGATGCTGGTGGACTCGAGCGGCTCAAGAAAGCCGCCGGCCAGGCCAACGCTGACACAGTTGTGTGACCAGAAATGCTTTCGCCGACCGGTCGTGAAGCGGAGTGGCCGTGGATCCGCGAGGGCATCGCCTTCCAGGTTGTCGAGGAGGACCTGGCGAGCGGTGTCATCATCGATAAAATCGCTGGCGTAGACATGGCCGTTTCCGGTCCTGTGCTGGAGCGGGATCCGCCATTGCCAGCCAGCCTGATGGGCGGTGGCGCGTGTGTAGGGTGGCGTCGGGCCGGATTTCTCGCAGGGCAGGGCAATCGCGCGGTTGCACGGGAGCCAGTGCGACCAGTCCTCATACCCGACATTGAGGTTCTGCTCGATCAGTACGCCCCGAAACCCCGTACAGTCGAAGAAGAAGTCGCCATCGACCATCTGCCCGTTGTCCAGGTCCAGCCGGCGGATGTTGCCGGTCGCCGGGTCGCGATGGACAGCGTTGACAATACCTTCAACCCGGGTCGCACCGCGCGCCTCTGCGTGTCGCCGCAAGAAGGGAGCATATCGGGTCGCATCAAACTGGTAGGCATAGCCAAATCGGGAGGCGAAATCAGCCGGATCCTCGGCCGGCCGCTCGAACCGGTTCTCCGCGCACATACGGACCGGTAGTGAATAGTCCCCAATTTCACCGGCTTGACCGGCGGCCTGCATTCGTGACCAAGCCTGGTGGAAAGGCAAGCCGGCGATGTCTGCGCCAAAATCACCAAACGGGTGGACATAGCGATCGCCGATCCTGGCCCAGTTCACGAACTCGATTCCGAGTTTCATGGTGGCGGAGGTCGCTTCGAGAAACTCGGCTTCGTTGATGCCTATGGTTTCGTTGAACTGGCGCAGGTGCGGAAGCGTCGCCTCACCGACGCCGATAATGCCGATGGCCTCCGACTCGATCAGCGTGACCTGGACGCGCCGAGCCGGCAAAACCGACACCAGCGCGGCTGCTGTCATCCAACCTGCGGTGCCGCCGCCGACGACGACGAT
>Ga0115011_10002605_pt1 | contig 12484 bp, 19 predicted proteins | sample TroAtlMetagenome_2_FD_88705 | JGI IMG/M metagenome (GOLD analysis project Ga0115011, IMG submission 88705) | Marine eukaryotic phytoplankton communities from Atlantic Ocean - Tropical Atlantic ANT8 Metagenome | ecosystem: Environmental > Aquatic > Marine > Oceanic | place: Tropical Atlantic... | reverse complement strand
TCTTAAAAGCATTAACCCTAAGCTTGAGAAATCAGCACTTGAGTGGGCTAGAGAAAACCTAAGAAACTCTGCCGAACTAAACGACAATCAGATTCTAGAAACAAAACTTAAAGACATTGAGAGAGATAAGCAGATTAGGCGCATTGAAGATGAGCTTGACCAGATTGAAGACACTGGTGCTGCCATAACAGACTCTGAGGCGTTTGCTCGCCGCAAGTTTTTAAGAGGCAGGCTTCAGGGGATTAGGGATGGCGAGATTAAGATTCAGACTCCTGAAGTTCAAGCAATACTTGATGACCTTAACGTAAACACACCCGAAGAGGCTATTGCCGTACTAGACAAGCAGGCCATCTCTTCTGGCAAATCAGAGTCTGATGCTGATTTTCTACAACGCCAGCTAGATGTGCTGGCTGGCAAGCCTCAAGCTGAGGTCGCCCCAGACGCACCGTTCGAGCCTGATCAAAGGCCAGAGCCTTTCGTCGCCCCTCCTAGCAGAGAGCCGGATTTTGGCCCAGAAGGCGGAGCGTCACAGATGCGAGGAGTAGGAGTTGAAGACCCCAATAAGAAGTCAGACCTGCCTGAGAAAGAGTTTAAGGAGCCGCTCACTAAGAAAGGGCAGCAAGAGCGCGGGGTTATAGGCGATGAGCCTACTGTGCTAATCCCAGACGAACCTAAGAAGGCAGACTTAGACAAAATCTTTGGCTTAGAAAGGCAGGCAGAGCCTAAAGACAGTGCTTTCCCTTACGGAGCTGGCGAGGTTGAGGTTGGCAAAACCTACCCTGAGACAGACCCCAGAGCGGAGGGCGTTGAGCAGCAACGCTCTGACAGGATTGGTGATGTTACCCGTCAAGCAGATCAAGCTGCTGGCAGGACTAGAGCGGCTGAAGAGGCAAAGAGCAAGCAAGCTGACTTAGAGGGCATTTTGTCTGGGCAAGTCGAGCCTGAAGCGGAGATTACGAGTAGCTCTAGGAGCAAGGCTGCTGATGTTGGCAAGATTTTAACTGGGCCAAAGAAAGAGCCTAAGCTCACCTCTCAAGAAAAAACCGCCCTGAAGAAAAAGAGAGAGGGTGGCGGAGCTTTGCAGAGCGCAAAAGAAAAACTCAGCCTGCAATCCGGCCTCAAGAAGATTCAAGAAAAGCTCAGGAAAGCAAAGGGAGTGGTGGTTAAGTATGGTCGCTCTGGTGGGCCTGCGGAGATGCGGCAAAGCGGAGCTTCACCAGCGCAAATTTTGCAAGGGGCAATAGAGACTGGCATATTGGCACTGAAAGCTGGCGTCTCTGCTTTGGATGTTGCCGACATAATGATTAAGGACATTGAGTTGTCCAATCTCAAGGCTGGTACAAAGATTACAAACGCAGACATCGACGAAGCTCTAGATAAGGTTGGCAAGTGGGCCGCAAAAACCTCCTCCATTAGTGCTGAAGAGCGTGACAGGTCTAGGCGGCGTCTTGAGGAGAGAGGAGTTAGCACTAGTGATGTAATGTCTCAAGAGGAAGTTGAGGCTATTGGCAAAGAAGAAGCCTTCAACCCCATTGAAAAGATTAAGGAGCTTGAAACTAAAGGCACTGTAAGAGGCAGCAAGAAGAGAAAGATAGTGGCCGTTGCTAAACGGTCAGCCAAGGAATACCAAAAGAGGCTTGAGGCTTCAGCGAATGCAAGGACTACAGATGAGCGTGTTAAGGCTGGACTCGCCCCGATTAAGATTGATGGGGAGGAATATCTGGACACCCTCACAAATCAGACAACTGATGAGGCTCTAGTCCCCGCCATTGATTTCTTGTTAAGTGGTCAGGGCAACTTTGAGGCTGCGGTTGATGCTGGCTGGAAGTCTTCCCGATTCAAGATGCTGCCCATAGACGAGCAGGTGTTTAAGATAGCCCTGTCTAAAAAGCTTGAGATGACCGTTGAAGCTGTGGCGGATCAAAGGCTGTCGGTTGAGGACGCAGTTACTGATGTCATTAACAGCGGCACTGGCGTGTCTTTAATGACCGCGCAAAAAATTGCTGACGGAAATGTTAACCTAGAGGAGGGCATTGACTTTGACACGGCATCTACTGGCACTGGAATTATGGGCTTTTTAAAGAGCCTATTCCAAAACAACTCTGATGAGGCTGTCCGCAGAGGTTACAACTTGATCGGCAAAAAGGTTGCAAACCAGTGGATTAGAAATATCCGACTTGCTGGCAAATACGAGTCATCAATTTTCAGCGAGTTTGAGAGTCCCAATGAAGTTCTAGAAACCACCGTTGGCGGCATTACTCTTGGCAGAATTAAATCAGATATTAGTAAAGAGGTATCTGATTACATGAAGGCTAGGGCTATTGCTAAGGGCAAAGGTGAAAGTGCTCCAGATTTGGAAGCCTTGAGCGACAGTGCTCAGAAGCTTGTTAGGGGGATCGACAGGACGTTTATGATGCAGGGTGAAGACGGCAAAAGTGCTGGCGTCCAGCAGCGTGACAGCAAAGGGAACTGGTCAAAGGGTTCTTTTTCAATAGGGGAAGGTGGTTATTATCAGATTCTTAGGCAAGAATTTAAGGTTTTAATTCCGCACATAAAAGAGGGAGTCCTAGACAAGAGCAACAAAACTTTTAGCACCAGAGAGAAGGAAGACCTGCGGGAGTTTATGCAGATACTGGGTTTCGGGGAAGACCTGAGTAAGATGACGGACTGGGTTAAGAGAAATTACGGAGACAAAGAAGGGAAGGCGACAAAGCAGTCTCTCAATAGTTCTCTTGAAAAAAGGCGGGAAAACCCCCTGCCAGTGGAGGCGTTAGATTTCTCCCCAGACGCTTTCTTGCAAAACTCAAAGTTCTGGGCAAAGCGGCTTTCGGAGATCGAAAACTTTGGGCAGAGCACAGACAAGCAAAAAGATTTATTTGAAGAGTATTCTGACCTTCTTAGCAGTAGTGAGAAAGGCGCAAAGTATTTCTCATCTGCTGATTTAAAAAGAGAGAGGGCGTACTTAAAAGACTTGCGGGAGCATATTTATGAGGCGAGGGAAAGGACAAATGTCCTGACTCGCAAAGTGCTGCCTAGACTTAGCAGCACCACTACTTACACTTTGCTTAGTGGCATAACATCTTCTATCAACAACTACGGAGCACTAGGCCAAATCATTGCTTCTGGCGCGGCTCAAGGAAGCTACAGTGCTCCGATCAAGGGGGCTTTATACTTTGCTCTGCCTAGCAAGGTTGCGAGAATGTTTGGTTTAGACGGCATGAGCGACTCTATGCTGAGAGAGTACGGAGTTATTAACGAGCAGCTAAACACAATAGCTCAAGGGTATCAAGAAACCGACCCCTCTTCTTTGTCTCTTGCTGTGAATAGAATGGACAAAGGGCAGACCGGAGGAGCTAGAGTGTCTGACATAGGCGTCATTGCTACTAAGCCTTTTTCAAGCAGCGAGCGTGGCGTAAGAACCATTGCTGCGCAGGCTGCTCACGCCTATGTACGCACAGTGCAGGACGCTTACAAGAGGGGCGTTGATCCTAAGTTAGTAAAAGCGTTTAGGGATTATGTAAAGTCTCTCGGAGATGGCATTGATGCTGACGGTGTTTTAAATGGCGATAACAACGCAGAGGCTGACTTCATAGTGAGAGTTGTTTCTGAGAATGTAGGATCATTTAAGGTTCAGCAAATGCCTCGGTGGACATCAACTGCTGGAGGCCAGTTCTTTAGCAAGTTCCTGCCTTACGTTTTGTTTATGAACCAGTCAGCAGGCCACACAGTAAAGCTTGCAAAAAACAGCAAGGCGGCAGGTGCTAGTGTTGGGATGATCGCCTACATGCTCGCCACTCACGCACTGAGTCAAGAGCTTCTCGCCAAACTTAAAGAGTACCTTTTCGGAAAAGAAAGGGACGTTGCTTCTGTAACGGAAATACTTAACTCCCCCGCAGATCAGGCTTTCGGGAAGGCTGCTGAAAGACTGGCTATGGACTTAACAAGGGCTGGCTCTTTGGGGCTTTTCGGGTACGGCTACGAGCAGTTTTATTATGCAAGTAAATACAGCGAGAGCGGGACTCCGTCTGTTGCAGACACGCCTAACCTAGCCTTAATTAAGAATGTTTTTGACTCATTCACTAACCCGTACAATGTGGGCATAAAGGAAAAGACATATGATTTTGCCAAAAAAAGCATAACCGCAGTAAGGGACGCAGGTAATTTGTTTAAGAGGTTTTCCCCAGAGGAGTATGAGTTTGCTCGCGTGGCTATGCTAAAGGAGAAAAACAAAAAGCTAAGGCGAGCAGCTAGAAGGTTCGGTGACGAGTTTGGGATAGACCCCTCAAGCGGTGGCGGTGAGCCGTCGAAGATGTTTCCGTACTACAGGGATGTTAAGAATAGGCTTTACTTAGGTGACGTTGAGGGGGCTAGGGCTGCCGCTATTGAGTCTGCGGAAAACTCAAGCAGCCGAGACAGGTCTTGGGCATCACTTAACCAGTCAATACTTTCAGGCCAGCCTATGAAAGTCGGCAATAAGTACGGGAGCGAAACTCAAGAAGCATTTATGAACTGGGCTGCGAGGACTCTTTCTGACGAAGACTTTGCTGACATAATGGAAGTCCACAATGTTTATAGGACAACAGCTTTAGAGGCTGGGCTGATCTCCGTTGGTGACGAGGATGGTAGGTACGAAGAAACTCGCAACCTTATGAAGGAGGTAATGAACCAAAAGCCAGTCGAGGAAAGAAAGAGCAGGATAAGGTACGACTACATTAAGAGGCGGGGGCTTGAGAACATATTTAATAGATGACCGGAAACCTAAAGGTGGGCACTGATGGGGAACTGGCTGTTGCCAATAAGATGGCCCAGCTAGGTTACAATATCTCATTCCCTTTAGGCACTACCTCCTACGACCTGATTGTTGAGAAGGGTGGGGTTTGCAAAAGAGTGCAGGTTAAGACAGCATCTCTCTCGGAGGTTAGGGGTAGCTACAGAGTGACACTGGCTTACGGGCGAAGCAGGAAGGGGCATTACGACAAGAGCCTGTGCGATGTGCTGGTGGCTTACGCACCCTTTTCCAAAGACTTTGAGGATATGCACGAAGACGGTTTCTATGTGATTACAGTGAAGGAGATTCAGAAGCTAAAGAAGTTTAACGCTACGCTGTTCCCAGCAGGGATGGGGCGTGGCAGAATAAGAACCTGTAGCTGGGAGCAGTACAGGGATGCTTGGGCAACTATATAGTTATGGCGGTAAGGACTCACAAATTTAGCACGGGCAAGTTCAAGATTATCTTTGAGGAGATTGACGGGCTGTGCTGTGACACTGACAACCCGCCAGAGGAAGAGGAGAAGTCGATCAGCATAAACCCGCGCCTGAGCAAACGATATCGTTTGGAGGTGTTGATACACGAGATGCTCCACGCTGAGTACCCTAGCCTAAAGGGTAGCAGCGAGGAGGAGTGGGTGGACGAAGCCGCCCGCAATATCTCCTCGCTGCTGTGGAGGTTGGGTTACAGGGAAACTAAAGACCCACGGAGCTAGTCGCTCTGTTGATCACTATACCTCGGAGCTTTGACCTAACCTTCTTGAGGTGAAAGTATTCCTTCTTTGTCTCCTCACTATCCCAGCGGTACTCGCCGCAGGCTACCTCACCACGGTGACGCAGGAGTTCCTTAATGCGCTCGTCAAGCATCTCAACGGATGTCTTGATCTCGTACATAGTAAGCTCCTTACGCACAGGAGCGGAGGCGGTAATGTCAACCATTGATAACCTCCTCGAACTTCTTCTTGAACTCCTCATTGCGAGCGATGATGTACTTCTTACGCATGTGGTTGAACAGTTCAGCGGCTCTAACTGACGGCTTGTAGAACTTGTTATCTGGCTTGTCGCCTATATCAAATACATCCTCCATCACTTTGCACCCGTGCAAGATCGTGCCGTGATCCTTAGCCTTCGGAAAGAGGAACCCGATCTCAGTGAGCGACAGGCTAGTTCCCTTACGCATGATCCAGTAGGTCATCTGCCTAGCTTTGGCAATGGTGTCCTGCCTTCTGCGGTGGACAACAATATCTTCCTCATCCACATTAAATGCTTGAGAGGTTGCTATGGCAGCAATACGGAATATCTCTTGATTGGCTTTATTTTTATTTGGTCTAACTTTCTTTTTCATATCGATAGTAAAACCCTCCCCGATGCAACTGCAAAACACCGAGGAGGGTTTTTAATTAAGGGTTAAACTGCGAACGGATCGTTAGCAGGTGTGGTTTCTTGGGCTTGCTTAGGCCGAGCGAGAGACGGCTTCATGCCAACTCGCGGGGCGTCATTCTTGTCCACCTCACTCCACCCAGAGAGCAGGATGTCTACGTTGCCATCAGCATCTGCGTACTCTGCGAGCTTCTCGATGTTGATGCCAGCGAGCTTCCCTTTGAAATCGGGATGCGTCTCTGAGGTTTTGTTTTCGTTCTTGTACAGCCAGCCCTTACCTTCGAGCTTGGCGTACTCCATTTCTTGTTTTTCAGGCATACTTATTTATCCTTTACCTTTTCCTTAACAGCCTCTGCCCATCTCCCCACCGTACCGACGATGGATAACAACCGTTGTTTAACGGCTGGGTCAAGTGGCTCGTCAAGATTCTGTTGCCACAGCAGGTCAATCTGACCTCCGATGCTGTAGCCAAAAGTCTTAATGGCGGTGCAGCTTTCCTCCCTGCTGCACCATTGGCAATAGTCACACAGCCACGGGGAGCGTGTGGGATCATTAACCGAATCGACGATGGAGTATACAGTATTCATCGCCTGCTCCAAGGAAATCTTTTCCACATGCGCCTCTCGATACTTCGAGTATACGATGTGATATGTAACCTCCTTCAAGTTATACTGCTGCATAATTCCGAGGGCGTAGGCGGCCATCTGAGGCCCGTAATCGCGTATCCTACCAGTCTTCAGATCGAACAGTTCACCCTCACAGTAGGCGTCTACGCTGCCGAAGGTGATTTCCTCCTCACCCCGCATGATGCTGACTACCTGCTCGCTGTGAACCTCGCGGCCTTTGGTCTTGTCGAGGATGTATCGTGCTGCCCATAGCACTTCCTTACTAAATGTTTTACCTTTAAGTTTCATTTCAATTTAGCCTTCCACGCTTTATCCCGCATCTCAGTAATGATGTCTACGAGTTGTTGGTTTTTGGACTGCCGCAGGCCGATGTGGATTGCGTCCAGTTCGCTGCGGCTGAGTCCTTTAGTCCTGATTGCGTCCATAGCAATCTCTTCCCACTGTTCGATTAGTGCTCGTTGATCATTCATAATGTTGCCATCTTCAACACTAGCCCCAGCATAGCTAGGGCTATGATTATTGCCGCAATAGTTTCGAGGTCTTTAAGTTTCACAGTTTGAGTATGGGGTTCTTAGGTTTCTTGTAGCCAGTCTTGGCGTGGAACTCGCAGTGCTCGCACACTAGCATCTTGAGCCAACTCTCCACATCTAGGCCGAAAGATCGTGACGCCTTCTCATCGGAGTCCTCGATGTAAACTGTCATTTTGTCTTTGCATTTTCTGCATCTGGTTTCGTGGTGCATTTGTGTTCCTTTGCTTTGTCCATAGGCAAGAAGGCGTTAGGCTGCTTGACCTTACCACCGTTGATAGTTGCCTTTGTGGTTGTCTCCCTCACATCAAACTCAACTATATAGTTACCCTGCTTATCTGTGATGGGTAGAGTGTAGATAGTTTTTTCCGGTATTAAGTACAGCATACCGACGAAGGGGATGGACAGGAAGTAGCTGACGGATCGGCCCTTCTCCACCTTTGAGTTAGCCACCAGCCACTCACCTCCGTAGTCTCCGAACAGTTGTTCGTGCGTCATGTTGCGGCACTTAACCTCCACCGCTGCGGTCATGACGCCCTCACTGTGCAAGTACATGATGCCGTCGATGGCCGCAGGCGAATGCTTGTCAGTCTCTAGGAACTTGTACTGTGGGTACAGGTTGCAGAACATGCTGATGCATTCCCGCTCATACTCAAGAGACTTCTGCCCCCGAGGCGTCTCTATTGCTAGGCTCATCTCTTTATCATCTCCTCTAGTGCAGCGACCCGTCTGCGTAGCATCTTGTTTTCCTCAAGCAGGGGGTCGTACTTGTGCTTGAGGGACTGGACGTAGTGCCAGAAGTCTACAGCTTCGTACTCGATGTCCGTAAAGTTTACGTTCTCGTCGAGGTTGCCGCCGTGCTCGTTCTGCCCTACGTCATACTTAACAGGCGCGACTTGATTAAATCGCGCCATCGACTCGTCTCTGATTTGGTCTGGGGTTCTAGTGCTCATCGCTTTTTGATCTCCAGTTCTTTGGGGTTCATCCGAAGTAACTCTTCGGTCAGTTCGTTGTTGGTCAGAATCTCCTCCAGCATTTCATGCAGTTGGGTTCCCCGCTCTGCCGCTGCACCTGCTGGCTTTGACTTGTAGCAGGGGCATTTGGACAGGGCGGGTAGACCAGACGGCGGGAAGTCTGGGTGATGATCTCTGGCACTATGGTTTATTTCAGTCATAATAAAATAGGCTGCTCACGTTTGTTTCTAACTAGGCAACACCGCAGGAGCAGGAGATATATGAAACCCCCCTACGGAAACCTCGTTCACGGCTCTCCCGTGACACCATACCGTGAGCAGCCGTGAGCCTACTTGATAAACTCGCTGGCCTTAGCTGCGTCCTGTTTAGCTGCGCCATTGCCGCGCCTGCCGAGCTTGGCCTTGATAGCCTCCTCGCCAACGGCTGCGTTGCCATCATCATCTGGCTCATCAGTTGCGATGCAGAGCAATGCTTGCAGGGTGTAACGTCGAGCGTATGTGAGCGCACTGCCGAAGGCTTGATTGTCATCGCCCCGATCAGATACTAGGAGGGGCATAGAAGACTTAACTTCCTGATCGCCGTACACGATTCTGCATGTGCAGAAATCCTGCCTCGGATAGTGAACCTTTGTGCCGTCCTCTCTTAGCTCTGTTCTCTCCGCTATAAAGTCGAGAGAGTGTGAGAGGAAGCATCCTTCCTCATTGAGCACAGGTCTGGCGACCTCGATGAACTCATCCAGACCAGCGTACAGGCTTTTGTAGTGTGGGTTTCGGGAAGACTTCTCAGCCCTCTCCAGTTTCTTCTGCACTCGTGCGAGCACTGCGTACAGACTTTCGGTTTTGTTATTTGTTGGCATTGTTTTTTACTAGGTTTAAGAACGCATCACCTGTCATTGAGACTACCCACTCTTTCATCTTGCCACCTGTCCGGTAGCTGGCAACCACTGGCGTCTTGTCGCCGCAGTCACCCTTCGCCTGAATGAGGGCCGCCTCTATGTTGGGGCGTTGCGTATATTTTACTTCAAAGTGGAGGTGGGGTAGATCGTCACAGATAACATCGGGGCTGTCCTCCGAGCCACTGAACTGCTGGCCTCGCCTAGAGTTTGTGAAGCCAGCAGCCTTTAGCTGGTCGCGCCACAACCTCTCACCTCTCTTTCCTTTTTCTCTGCTATTCACTGTACTCCCCGACTTTGGCTCCATCGATGAGGATGCTGACGATGTCCGCGAACGAGCGTCCGGTTTCTTTCTTCAGCATCTTCAACTTGTCGCCCATATCAGCGGGTATGCGAATGTGCAAATCGTATTGCTCTCTGTCTTTCTTAGGTATTTCACTCATTGGGATATTTATTCTAACAGTTAATGGTTCATTGTCAAGTACCCTTTAGGGGTAGCAAACGGTATCGTTTGTCAAGGGCCGTATTAAGTGCAATTACGTCCCCCCTCCAGTAATAGGGTAGGGGGAGCGTAATTCGTCGTAATAAGCTCCCTTCCACTAGAGAGACACACACACACGCACACCCTTAGGGTGTGTGTGCGTGTCTTGTGTCTCTAATAGGTGTGCATGACTCTCACGTGTGCATGTCGTGTGGGTCGTGTAAGTCTCACTGAGTGTGAGCAGGCAATGGAAAAGCGGGCCGAGGAAGAAAGGTAAAGACCCCGACCCGCTGGGAGGTGACCCCTAGAGGTCACTGATTCTTATTGAAATCATTCCAATCGTCAAGCAACTCCTTAGCAACAGCGAGAGCCTCGCGGCTGCTACCTTTCTCTGCATAGATTATTGCTAGGCCGACAGCAACTAGAGACTTACCGGACTCCAGCCTGTCGATGCCGCGCACTTCCTCTATGTCTACGAGGTTGCCGACTTCTTCGCAGAACTCCTCATGCTGCTCCATCGTCTCTTCGTTTAGTTGCATAAGCACTAACCATAAGTGTTGCCTTTCCTCTCTTTGTTGTCACTACCTCGTTACCATCATCATCTGTGGATATGGTGCGAGTAGGTTTGCCTGCTCTACAACGCGCTCCGCAGGGGGTGACCTCCTCAACTATATAGTTGCACTCGTCTACCTCCACCTCGTCGCCTGCTTTGAGCAGCCTGCCGAAGCTGGTACGATGAGGCATAGTTACCCACACCTCCATCGTACCGTGCTCCGTGGTTACTTTGTCCACTAGCTGCTGGACTCCCCAGCGGCTGTCGCGGAATGGTTTAGTTGATGACTCCATATTTCTTGAGTATTGACAGGGTCAGCACCCTGCCGTCTGTGTCTGTGCGGGTCTTGAAGTTAGCCCTCAAGTCCTGCTTGTATTTAGATAGCGCATTACGCACAGCCTGCACTGATGTCTCAGCCTCTTGGCCGTCAGTCATTTCGATCTGCAACGTGTTGCCGTGCGGCATTTTCTTTAGCTCCCCGTACAAACTAGGGAAGCGGGGTATGCGCTTGCGTGTGTGTTGCGCGTTTCGACGTTGGGCCTTCGGCCACTCGGCATTGGTTACGATGTTGTGTAACATTACTTTATCTTTCTTTTGTGGTTAGCCTGCAATCTGACCCTGCAGGAGTAGGTCATCCATCGATGTGGAAATCATTTTGGTTAGGTCGCTGATCACATTGGTAGTGTGACGGCGGCTGATTACTACCTCACCACTGAAGCACAGGTTGTCGCACACGAATGGTGCTACACCTAGAGCCAGCCCAGCAGGGAAGCGCATGTTGTTACTGTTACGGATGCCCAGCACATAGCGGTAGGACTGAGCCATAGTATCCTGCTGTGGAAACAGGGACTCCTGCTCCACTAGGCCACGGACACGGTTACCGTCTGGGTCGCAATACTTCTCAGCAGTTTGACTGTCTGCTGGGTGCGGGTATTGATGGACTCAAGTCTGGCATTCTCAGACTTGAACCTGCCGCCCCGTTGGAGGACGTGGGTGTACGCTTGCAGGTAACGCCACACGTTGTGACCATAGCTCTGCTCATCTCGCAGCAGAGGGTTACCTTCGGCGTCTGCACCTTCCCGTTCGTACTCCTTTTCTACCGCCAGCATCTGGGTGACTGGCATGTTCCCGTGCTGGGACATGCGGACGTGCAGGTGGTGACGGTCTTTGACTGACAGTGGGGTGTCGCGGAACACCCTGTTACGCGCATCGATAGAGGGGACAGTAAACTCCTCCAGTTCTACCAGTCCGAACATGCACTCGCCGTCTTTAGTGACGCCGAACTGCCCGTCCTTACGCTTGATATTCCGACGATCCATATCATCGAATACAATGTCCAGTAACTCCCCGTGATCTACGGGGCGGTGAGTGTCCGACTTAGCAGTCGCTTTGATTTGGCGCACCTGATCTTCGCTTCTCAGGGTCGCTCCGCAATGTAGCATTAGGCTCATTGTTATACCTTTCTTTTTGTTTAGGGTTATGCCCGTGCATACGGGCGTATCTTACGAACTCCCACGATTCGCGTGAGATTTCCTCAACTGGCAGCCGACAGGGTTGCCAGTCAAAATTGTAATCCTCAGCACTCATAGCTAGTTTTTTGAGGGATCACTTTCGAAGAACTCGCTGATCAGATTCTCGTAATCATCCTTCCATATACAGTTGATGAGGCTTCCAATGAAGCTCCATTCGTATGCTTCATCTACCCTGTACTTCCCTTTCTTATTCTCATCGTCTGAATCTACGACAGTGAGAATCTCGTCGGGGCCGAACATGACCGTTACGTCTTCATCCCCTGCCTCAAACTGGAAAGTTACGAATTCATCGCCAGTCTCCTTATGTCTGAGGCCGCCCAGTGCTGGCTTGTGTTCGCAACTATCGACTGCTTCTGCGATTAGTCCGACTTGATATAGCTGTCGATCATTTAGGTTTACGTCTTTTGCTTCCATTTGTTTTCCTTTCTAACTATATAGTTGTGTTCAGTTTCTTTTTACCTACGCCGTGAGCGGCGATGGTGATGTTGCGTGTGGATTTACTGGCACTCCCGTTGCACAGTAGGCATTGATCGCAAGTGGTCTTGCGTCCAGCCTCCTCACTAGATGGGCATACTATCTCATCCTTAAACTTCTGGCTAGTCGGAGTTATTCTAAAGGTACGCCAGCCGCCTGCTTGTGCCTGCTTTGCTTCCTGCTTTGTGTCAGCACTAGCCATCAGCCATTGCTTGCGGGCTGGGAACTTGCGCCACTGGTGGGTGTACCCAGTCCAGCCGCTAGATGCATCGGCAATC
>Ga0115011_10002601_pt1 | contig 12496 bp, 10 predicted proteins | sample TroAtlMetagenome_2_FD_88705 | JGI IMG/M metagenome (GOLD analysis project Ga0115011, IMG submission 88705) | Marine eukaryotic phytoplankton communities from Atlantic Ocean - Tropical Atlantic ANT8 Metagenome | ecosystem: Environmental > Aquatic > Marine > Oceanic | place: Tropical Atlantic... | reverse complement strand
TCCTTCATCAAGATGCAGAATACCATCATTTGCTTCTCCTTTTCCAGAACCATCATCAACTCCAGAAATCACCGTTATACCAGAACTAATTGATGGACAATCAACATTTGGAAGAGGTCTGTACAAAATGACTTCATCTGAGAGTTCTTGCAAAGACTGTTTAGTAGACTCGAGAGCATTATCGAGGCTTTCAATTGCTTCTCCTTCTAACTCAAGAAGAGATTGTAGCGCTGCTAACTCAAGTGTTTGATCGACCATAATATTGTATAATGAAGAGGTATTATAATCACTGGAGCTTAATTGAGAAAGTAATGCCTGTCTTTCCAAAACTAATTCGTCTATTTGCAACATCATAGAGTTAGATGAATTATTCAAAGCATCAAGATCGTTTCTTAAAGCGATATTTTCATTTATCAAAGCCTCTAACAACAAAGTCATTTCATCTTGATTTTGCTGTAATTCATCTACATCATCATTTGTCTGACTAATACTATCATTTGATGCGCATCCTGCTAAAGTTGTTGACACCATCAGAATGGACATAAATATACTAATACCGCTCTTCTTCATGTTTAGTCGGAGAATTATGAACTCTAAAAACTAACTTATGTTTTTTAGAAAATAGGGTTCAAAAAAAGGAAAAACAATCTAATCTTTTAAGAAAATATTTTTCCTGTAATAAGATAGTTCATCAATACTGCCTCTAATATCACCTAATGCTCTATGACCTGAATTATTTCTCCATTTGGGTAAATCAGGATACCATCTTCTTACTAATTCTTTAACACTGGTAACATCGACACTCCGATAGTGGAAAAAAGAGTGCAGAGTTGGCATATATCTGCGTAAAAAACGACGATCTTGCCCTATTGTATTGCCGCACAAAGGTGGGACACCGGCGAGGCAATGTAACTGTAAAAATTCTAAAGTTTGCTTTTCTGCTTCACTCATACTTGTTTTAGATGAACGCACTCTCTCTATCAATCCATTCTGAGTATGATGTGAGACATTCCAATCATCCATTTTCTCTAAATCTTCCTCAGAAACTGAAATCGCGAAATTTGGACCCTCGGCGACTATTGATAAATCTCCTTCAGTAACGATTGTGGCAATCTCGATAATCGTGTTTTCATCCGGATCTAAACCGGTCATTTCAAGATCAATCCAAACCAAACGGTCCTCAACCATGCTACTTGCGATGACAGTTCAGTCTTATTAGTTATGATGAAGCATCAGTATGATAATAGATAAGTTATGCGAAGAATATGGGTGGCGTAGGATATATCCAGATACTCAAAAATAATCACTCTTTTCGTAGATTATTCATAGCACAGGAATTATCCTATATCGGTGATTGGTTTACTGTAATAGCATTATTTATTTTAGCCGGTGAATCAAGTGATAACTCTCCCCTTGCTATAGCCGGGGTTTTAGCAACTAGGAGTTTCTCTTTGGCTGCGATGACTCCATTTACAGGTATGTTGGCAGATAGATATTCACGTAGAGGGTTGATGATTTGTTCCGATCTTGCTGCCTGTTTCGTTTTATTTATTGTATTACAATTTGATTTATTGAATAATTTATCATCAGTATATTTTCTAGCAATTGCTATGGTTGCTGCTAAATCAATTTTTGATCCTGCACAATATGCATATCTACCAAATATTTGTAATGATGAAGAACTACTTACTGCTAATGCATTAGGATCAGGGGGGTGGTCAATTGCATTAGGTATAGGTGCATCAATAGGCGGTTTGACTATAGCAGAATATGGAATAACAACTGCATTGTGGATTGATGCACTGACATTTTTAGCTTCAGCAATTTGTATCATGACTCTTCCTTTTGGTGGCCCAGATACCAGTGAACATGAAAGTGTATCTGTAAAAGTCGTTACTAAGGAAATTACGGATGGCTGGAGATATATCCTTAGAACCCCAGAAGTTAGAAGATTGGTACTTGCAAAAGCACTGTGGTCTTCAGGTGGCGGAGCACAGATATTTCTCTTGATATTAATAGGAATGGAGGCAGGATTTGGAGATATTGCTGCAGGAATAGGTATTCTATTCATGGCTAGAGGTTTTGGTTCTGGCTTTGGACCAATGGCAGGGAGGCCATTGATGAGTAATGATTTACTAAGGCCATATCTTATTGGTTTGGCAGTAGGAATATCTGGAATATTTTATGCTATAATTTCACTAATGGAATGGAATAATTTACTATTGGTTATGATATTTATTTCTCATGCATCTAGTGGTTTTAACTGGGTTCAATCAACAACTTTGACTCAAGAGCGTGCTGGAGATGAATGGAGAGGAAGAGTTGCTGGTGCAGATTTCTTAGCACTAACACTTATGATGGGTTTATCTGCAATCACAGCAGGATTTATTCTTGAAAATGAATATCTACAACTTAGAGAAGTTATAGCTTTATCTGCACTAATTCAAATAATTATGGGGATAGGATGGATTCTATTGGCTTCACCGAAAGAAAAAATTGTTTTCAATCAGGAAAATTCAGCAATTAACCTATAAATCTTTGAAGTCCTAATAATATTATAAGAGGAGCTATAGAAAAAATCACGTCTCTAAAAAGTGATTTTGAAGATAATTGAACTTGGGTTGTGATACGATCACGTATTTCATTATCGATTTTTTCGATCATTCCAGAGGCTGGGTCTTTTGCCTTTGCCAACATTTCTTCCAGCATATCCACTCCTTTGTCTAGAAGATTAGTGAAAATATCTTGCATTAGGTTTGTTTGTTTTGGTTTATGGACACCATCGTCGTCTTCAGAAATCTCAATTATTTCTCTCCAAGGTCGAGGAATTGTAAATTCATCCACGGTTTTCAGAAATTCACGACTAACAACGGTGCCTTCTACAAATATTTTAGCTGTTGTTAAATTATACTTGGCAATAGTTTGGATATTTTTCCTTGATCTGGTAACTTTTCCAAAGTCAACTATCAACCAAATTGCGCCAGCCAAAAGAAGTAATATTTTTCCTGATTCAGGAGTTTCTTCCCAACTTCTCCAGCCTATGTCACCATCTATTATTAGTCTAGCAGTCAATGCAACTATAGCAGGTAATATGAAAGAAAGAATTTCATTCAAAACTATTTTCCAGAATCCTTCCATTGGTAGTTTCTTAAATTTAGTTAGGAACCATTTGATATGCCCTGTTCTATTTCCGGGTGGGGCATAAGTATTTACTAAATCTATCAAAGGCGGAGCAATTAGTAATAATCTTAGTAAAAAAGGAATAATCAAGAGTAGTAAATATGCCTCCCATGGAGAATCAGGAGGAATACTTGGGAGTTGAAGTGTGTCCGACATGGGACTAACTGGAACCCCACCTGCCATCAATGTCACCCCTTCACTATCTTGACATTCTGGATAATGTATCTGCTTGATTTGATGCTGTTCTCAAGAATAAAACTGCTAAAATTGCTGAAATAATGAAGGCGGTCCCCATGTAATAATGTGTATTTGTCATAAGAATAGCAATTCCAATTAATGATGAATAAGAAATTACTTGACAAAGAATTAGTAATCTTTCTAACATTACATATTCTAACTCGTTGGTACCATCAAATTCTCGAATATAAGAGTTAATCAAGAAAAATATAGCTTGGAAGGGAAGGGCAGCGGCTAGAATTGTTAGTCCAGTAACTACCACCATGTCTGGATCTGTCTGATCTAATTCTAAACCTCGGAACAAGATATTACCCATGTTCAGACCTATTATTGATGCGTGAATAGTCCATGCTTTATCATAAGGAGACGTGGTTTCTCCGGTCCCATTAGAAGCCATATTGTGGATTGAAAATTAATCGATAGTTGAATATTACTCAAGATTAATCCTTTAATTGTAGGATTTAAACATAGAATGATGAAAATCCAGAGAAGTATTTTTCATTCATATAATGTTGCATGTTTGGATCTTGTTTTGGAAATTTTGGGACTTACAACCATGGCACAATACGGGTTATTTGGATTATTTGCAAAATAATTATGATGATAATTCTCGGCCTCATAGAAATTAATTAGAGGGCTTACTTCGGTAACAATATCGTCAACAAAATTTTGTTGAAGATATCCTATTACCTCATTCACATCGGACCTCTCATCTTCATTTTTGTAATATACTACGCTTCGGTATTGTGGACCTATGTCATTACCCTGACGGTTTAATTGAGTTGGATCATGGCAAGTAAAAAATACTTCTAGTAATATTCTTCTAGGAATTATATCTGAATCAAAGGTTACCTCTACAACCTCTGCGTGTCCGCTATTCTTGCTACAAACCTGCTCATATGTTGGATTTTCAATGTGTCCACCGCTATATCCTGGAATGACCTTTGAAACTCCTTTTAGTCCTAATATTGCTCCTTCAACGCACCAGAAACAACCCCCTCCAAGGACAATTGTTTCCATTACTTCACCTTCTGTAGTTTGGAGCTTCACGTGTGATTTCTACATCATGAACATGTGACTCAGAAAGGCCAGCATTAGTAATTTTAACAAAGTCACAATTTATTTTCATAGATTCAATATCTGGATTTCCGGTATATCCCATACTTGAACGGAGACCGCCTGTTAATTGATGTATTACGTTTTCAACCGGGCCACGAGCAGGAACTCTGCCTTCAATACCTTCAGGCACATATTTACTTGTATCACCTTGCTCAGACTGGAAATAACGATCATGGGCACCTTTACTCATTGCACCTACTGAACCCATTCCACGATATACTTTGTATGAACGACCTTGGTAAAGAATAACTTCACCAGGTGCCTCATCTGTTCCAGCGAGAAGGCTTCCTACCATGACGCAATCTGCACCAGCAGCAATTGCTTTAGCTATGTCTCCACTGAACTTTATTCCTCCATCGGCAATTACAGGTATCTCTAATTTCTTACATACTGAAACTACACTCTGAACAGCAGTTAATTGAGGAACTCCTACACCTGAAACGATTCTAGTTGTGCAAATAGATCCGGGGCCAATACCGACTTTAATTGCATTAGCGCCAGCAGAAATCAAAGCTTCTGCCGCAGCTGCTGTGGCCACATTTCCTGCAATTATCTGAGAATCCTCACCAACTATCTCCCTAATTTTTGCAACTGTGTGCAACACACCGTGAGAATGTCCGTGTGCAGTATCAACTACTACTGCATCAGCTCCTGCCTCAAATAATGCAATAGCTCTTTGAATTCCTTTTTCACCAGTTCCTGTCGCTGCAGCAACTCTCAAACGTCCATGTTTATCTTTACATGATTCTGGATTATCTCGACTACGTTGAATATCTCTAACCGTCATCATTCCAGTACATTTACCATCAGTATCTACAACTAATAATTTCTCAATACGGTGTTTATGTAGTAGTTTTTTAGCATATTCAGGATCTACATGTTCAGGAACTGTAACTAAATCTGTGGTCATCATTGTAGAAACTAGTTGTTCATCATCATCTACAAATCTAATATCACGATTTGTAATAATGCCTACTAGATTCTCATCTTCATCAATTACTGGTAATCCAGAAAAACCATGTTTATCTTTCAATTCACGCATTTCACCAATCGTTGTATTTGGATTAATAGTAATTGGATCTAATACTAATCCTGATTCGAATCTTTTAACGGAATTTACTTTCGATGCTTGCTCCTCAATTGTCATATTCCTATGAATAACTCCAATCCCGCCTGCCTGAGCTAGAGCAATAGCCATACGAGATTCTGTTACTGTATCCATTGCAGCAGACATTATTGGTATGTTCAAAGAAATAGTAGAAGTAAGCCTAGTTCTCAACTTGACTTGAGCAGGAAGTACTGACGATTCAGCAGGTAACAAAAGTACGTCATCAAACGTTAGAGCCTCTGGTATGCTATCCTTCGCCATTAGAGATGGCCTAGACCATTCCTATTTCAATGGTTGCTATATTAATGCAGAAAAAATAGACTAGAATATCATTAATTTTAGCCAGAGACGAAAGGAGATTATCCTTGCCTTCCTTCAATTGCAATAATTACCATGGCTGCACCTAGAATTATTCGAGGGTCTATCTGATTTCCCTCAGAGATGTCTACGCTGAGTTTTTGAATTACTGGATTAATCTTTTGAGTAAACCTAATTGGCGGATTACCGGGAAAATCTAAAGCAAATTCCTGAGGGAAGAATAATTTTGTAGGTGGAAGAATTCTTCTAATGATAGCACTAAACAACCTGTCTTCTTTTATCTCGGCATAAATCTGATTATCTGGGTCAAAAACGGAATAACTATCTCGAATAAGTGACTTTCGGAAATTACGCCTGACGCCACCTAAACTTTTACCGGTTTTTGAATCAGTAAAGTCATATCCTCCTGTTAAATCTAAAACATTTCTAGCCTTTATCTTGATTATTTCCTCAGATTCGTTTTCGTCTGTATATACTCTAATATCCTCTTTAAGCTTCAATGCTTTTTGATAAGAATATCCAATTAAGTTCTCCTGACTATCATCAGAATATATATGGAATTTTTCGCCTAAAATCTTGAGTAATTTCTTTCTAATCAGATAATGATTACTTTCTAGCAGCCCTGTCATCAAACGTAACGTATGGATTCCAAGTGATAGTCTATTCGCCTACAAGATATCCTATTACTATGCGTAGAATTGAAATCTGAACCTCGATTGGAAGAGCCATCTGACACTGCCCCTATGTGGGAATTGATGTCTGAGTTGATGCCTATGCAGAGCCCTGTAACTAAAATTGAACCAAAGATTGCTGCTCGTCTAGCAAAACAAAGTTATCATTTAGTTGGGGAGCACGGTGGAGTCAAGGTTTGTCATTGGACAAAACAAAGTCTAATCGCAGATAGATCTTGTTACAAAGGTACATTTTACGGAATTGAAAGTCATGGATGCATGCAAATGGCTCCCAATGTAGATACCTGTAATTTAGCATGTACATATTGCTGGAGAGAACCTCATTCTGATGCTTTAACAAAAATTGATGATGACCCTTACGAATTATTTCTTCAATCAGTAAAGGCGCATCGTAGATTGTTAACAGGTTTTGGAGGACATCCTTCCGTCCCTAGAGAAAAATGGTTAGATGCTCAAGACCCAAAACATGTCGCTATATCACTTAATGGAGAACCTACTCTGTATTCTCGATTAGGTGAGTTTCTAGATATTTGTCACCAACATGGTGTTTCAACATTTTTAGTTACAAATGGCTCATTACCCAAAGTAATTGAAAATCTAGATACGCTTCCCACTCAGCTTTATGTTAGTGTAGATGCGCCAAATAAAGAAATTTTTAATCGTATCTGTAAGCCAAAATTTGATCAATCAGCCTTTGAAAAATTAGAACAAACATTGGAACTTCTTCCAAGTCTGGATACAAGAACAGTTTGCAGACACACACTAATCAAAGGAGAGTCACTTGGTCACTGGAAAGACTACGCAAGACTGGACAATATAGCAGATCCAGATTTTATTGAGGCTAAAGGTTACATCTACGTAGGAAACTCACAATCAAACCATACTATAGAAAATATGCCATCTCATGATGAAGTTATGAATTTCTCAAGGAATCTAGCACCATTGGTTGGAAGAGAAGTTCTATCTGATAGGAGAGAGAGTAGAGTAGCACTTATCGGTAAAGAAATGATTCCAGTTACTTTGCCCACAAAAATTAGAGACTTACCAAAAGATTTGGGTATAGCGAAACCTCAGAAATTCTCACTACCTCAAATCTAATGAGAATATCTAGGATTGTATCATAGGCCTACTAGAACCACATTCAGGGCATAATTGATCATCACTTCCTGCATAGTCATATTTACATGCAGGGCAAGTGGGAGATAATACCATTGAATTTCCGGTAGAAACTGACACCTTATCTTCGTCAACTCTCTCTAAATGGAGTAAATCTCTATCTATTTCGGACATCTCAAATCTTCCAGGACCCCCCAAACCAAGTAATACATCAGGCGGGAGAGTTATAGTTCCTGTATCGTCAATAATTAATTCTCTTGAGTCGGATAAATCACCGATATCAACATCAGTTCCATGCTGTGCAATAAAACGACCTTCTCGGAGTTCTAGAGAGCGTTCACAAAACGAGGCAACTTCTCGATTGTGGGTGACTAAAAGGAAGGCAACATCGCTCTCTTCGTGAAGTTCTTTGAATAATTGTAAAACTTCTCTACTTGTTATTGGATCTAGCGCTCCTGTCGGTTCATCAGCTAATATCAACTTTGGATTCGTTATTAATGCCCTAGCAATTGCAACCCTTTGTTGCTCACCGCCAGAAAGTTCTTCTGGCAATCCATATGATCTTTCGCCCATTCCAAGTCTGTCTAGAAGAGCCTGTGCCTTTGGTCTTGCCTTTCTTGCGAGAATCCCCTGATGAATTAGAGGCTGTGCAACATTGTCAAGTGCGTTTAGATGAGGAAGTAAGTTAGCATCTTGGAATATGAAAGAAACTGTCTCCTGTCTCAATCTAACCAACTGCTTACCAGTCAATCTAGTCATTCTAGTTCCCGCTAACTCCACAGAACCGGCTGATGGTTTCATTAATCCACCTAAGCATTTGAGTAGTGTTGACTTACCAGATCCTGATGGTCCCACTACAGCCACTGCCTCACCTTCAGTTATGGAAACACTTAGACCTCTGAGGGCAACTACGTTACCATCTTCTGCGTTCGATTCATATATGTGATAAATAGAGTTTGCACGTAGTATTTCATTTGGTTTATCAGACATTTTACTCACCCTTTAGTACTGTAGCCAAATCAGAGTCAAGTGCTCTTCTAGTTGTAAATAATAAAGATATAATTACTGCAATTAGAACCAATCCATTTACGGCAATAATTTCGAACCAAGGCCAGACTAAATCTCTGTCAATAGGGTTGCTCTGACCAAGGAATAATTGGAAAATAAATCCAAATACACTAAAGAATCCGTTGAATGATTCTGAAACAGCCAAGCCAAGTGTGACTCCTAAAACCATACTTACTAGGAGAATTGACATGATTTCGAAAAGTACTAGTCGGATCACCTGATTTGGACTTGCTCCTATTGCTTGTAATATTGCCAATTCTCTTTTTCTCTGACTCAATACTAGAGAAAGGAACACGAATGCTGAAGAAATCGATGCTAAGGCAGCTACTACGAACATCATACTTAGTAATCCAGGTGTACCAAATATCAAACCACCATTACGCTCATTATCTTCGTGGGCGGTAGACCAATCAGATGCTGATATTACTCCACTGTTACTCTTAATGTCCGCACTCAATAATTCCAATGCTTTGGAACAGCCATTTTCATTCTCGTCACATAATTCAAACATCCATATTGAAGATGTATGAGAATCAACAACTTGGTCACCAACAAGTTCTCTATACGAACTCTCTCCAATGATTATCGCCGAAGAAGCTTCTATCGAAGTAATGCCTGGAACCCATTGGTGACGACCCGCATAATTGACCTTAGATTCGGTTGTTCCTGTTTCAACAGGAAGTCCAAACTCATTCAACTCATATGTAGTATATACTAATGTGAGTGATTTTCCTATTGATGGATCATCTAGAGAATTACGAGCATCAGAACCGGCAGTATAACCACCAAGTCGCCATGTTTCTGAGATCTCATTGATGTCATCTCCAGGAATTGCCTGAGAGTCCCAAATTAATGTATCTTCATGACCATCAAATACTACCCAAGTAAGTAACATAGTTCCTTCATCTTTTGTCTGAGTTAGTGTCCTAGCTACAGAAGTCATTGAAGAAATATCTTTGATATCATTATCTCCAATAGAATTTATTGAAAGCATAATTTTATCTCGAGCTTCGGATTCTGTCAATGAACTATCAAATTGAACCATGAGATCGGCTCCATTCTGAGCATTAGTTGTCCTTTCATCTACCATTGTACCAGTATGTCCCTGTACTGCAGCCAGTGTTACTATCGATAGAGTCAGCAAAAGAATCAATGATAAACGACTTACAGAAGAACTCGAACCAGAACCACTCAGTCCCCTGCGTATGTCTGAAATTGCTGGTGACCAACCAAATAAACGATTCAATATCTGAGGACCAGAGGCACCTATCTGGGAAAGAACAAGGGCCCCACCTATCCAAAGTAAGAATGGCCCTAACAGGAGAAGAATTGCGTTAAGAATGAAGTTATTAATTAGTCCTCCACTACCTATAGGACCATATCCTCCATTAGATTGGATCCAACTTTCAATAAAGGCAATTAGACCTAGCACAAAAGTTATGAAATGCAAAATGTATAGAGGCTCTCTTTGATTGCTTACCTTTCTAACACCTTCATCAATTTCCATACTAAGGAATCGTTTAGTCGTTACAGAACCTCGCCAGTAAGCAATAGCCAATGTAAGTATGCCAACTAATGTCGTTGCTCCAATACTTAGGATTGGATCAACGCTAAAATTACCTTCCTCAGTAAATCTAAGGAAACCAACAGCTCGAAGTACTATTTCAACAGCACCTGTAGCTAATAGATAACCCAATCCCCATGCAACAGAACCGATTGCTATTATTTCAATCATCATCATTCTAGACAAAGTATCTTGAGTACCTCCAATTACTCGGTGTATCGCCACCTCTCTTCTCCTTTGTTCTAAAGAAAGTTGGAGTCCATAAAGTAATACAACAAATGAAAGTGCTACTATAGGTATCACTAGAATATAATCGAATACTTGTATAATACCTAAGAATATATTAAGGAAAGTTATAGAACCAGAAATCAAATCTACATATTCTACAGAAATTAAAATTATTTCAGATCCATTGCTAACCTCAAAGTAGCGTGGAACTGAGGATTTTTCAGTACCTGTTTCATTCCCGTTTGAGTCATATACTGGAACTAAACCTTGAGTTGATTCTAGATTCTTTTGTAAGTCACTAAGCCAATTTGTTGCATCACGGGTTGAAGATGTTGGAAGCTGAGTTCGATCCACTGATACTCCCAAATATCCATGATCATTCTGCATTAGGATTGTTTTCTGCTCATCAGTGAGTACTGCATCTGTAACCATTAATGGATTAAATAGCAATGTAGGATTTCCAAAACTCTCTTCATAAATTGCTGCTAATGTAAGATTAGTAACAGTGAAAGTATCCTTACAAAATAATCTTTCAACCTCATAATTAGGATCAAGAATAGTATTACATTCTTCAAAGGCCTCAACAGCATCACTAACTTGGTAAGTTTCTGTTACATAGGAAAATGTTAGACTATCTATTTTCCCACCTATCTCAATACCAGCAGAACTTGCTATTTTTGATGGTAATACGATCGACCTATTAGCTTCAGCATCTAATGCAGTGGAAGGCCAATCTCCGAATATTACAGAATCTGCGTGTCTCTTACCGAGCTCACCATCCCAAATTCCATCACCATAGAACCTTATTGTTCGCTGATCATTAATTGGCGGACCGTTTTCTGATGCCTCGATATAATCCCAACTTACATTGGACCAATCAGATGTTGTGCTGTTAATCAACTCTACATTCAAAGGCTGGGGATTAGCAAAATCAGAATCAAAGAATCCAGAAATACGTATTCCCTGACGTCCGAAAACAAGGCCACAATCGGAGAATTCTTCTCTATCAACAATATCTTCACAAAATGACTCCCAAACAGATGAATCATTAGTTCGCCCTTCCCAATTTCCTGTCGGATCTTCTTGGAAATCTATCTTTGCATCGAATACATCATTCCCTAGTGAGGCTTGAAAAAATGTTTGGTTCAAGCCTACGGCATATCCCAAAACCGTGGTCATTACAAGAGATGCAAGGAATACTCCAGCAAATATTGCTAATCCTCTTTCCCTACCTCTCCACGCACTTTGAATTGCTAAACGTATATTATTTGGAGCTGCTAAAATATTTAATCGGAATGACTCAACAAAATTTATCCAACGATTTCTCAAACTCATTATCAACCTACTTGTCCAGGATAATTCTTCAAAATTTAAATCTGAAATAACTTTAGTTCGATAATCAGGATTGGAAATAACTTTAATTCGGTGGATTAAACGACGAAAACGTTTGATAGTTTGTAACATGCTTAAGATAAACAGCATTACAAAAATCCAAGCTAATATCATAGTTGGGATTACTTGTGAAAACATAGAGCTCAAATCCATCAGTTCACCTCCTCGATTCCCCACGCTGAACGAATATCAGAAGCTGCAGTTAAACCATCTTTCAACAAAAGCATCCTATCCGCCATAGAGGCTTGTAGAGGATCATGAGTAACCATTAGAACTGAAATTCCATCTTCACGGCATAAGTCTTGAAAGAGATGAATTATTTCTTGAGCACTTTTAACATCGAGATTCCCCGTAGGTTCGTCTGCAAGAATCAAAGATCTAGAACCCGATATTGCTCGAGCAACAGCTACCCTTTGCTGCTGACCACCAGATAACTGATCGGGGATAAAATTCATCCTATCTCCTAATCCCACT
>Ga0115011_10002600_pt1 | contig 12500 bp, 8 predicted proteins | sample TroAtlMetagenome_2_FD_88705 | JGI IMG/M metagenome (GOLD analysis project Ga0115011, IMG submission 88705) | Marine eukaryotic phytoplankton communities from Atlantic Ocean - Tropical Atlantic ANT8 Metagenome | ecosystem: Environmental > Aquatic > Marine > Oceanic | place: Tropical Atlantic... | reverse complement strand
TAACTGGTTCGATGTCAGGAATTGTTCCCATCCATCCTCGTTAAGTGAGTGGATGTGAATAGACTTAGGCTTATCTGGCCCGTTCTTTTGTGCGATGTACATTCGAAGCCGGATATTTTTTTGACTTTCAAAATCATAGGCAGTAAAGCGAATTTTATTGTAGGTTGTTTCCCATGCTTTTTTTAAGTTAAGGGCAGGGTAAGTATCTGGCCAGCCGCCGAATGTCTTTTGTCTTATTAGATCTACTGCTTCGTGGGAAATTGCGGATTCGTTGTTTGTGATTCTCGGGAAATAATCATGAATTTTTGTGGTCTGTTGGTCTGTTGGTTCGTTTTTAAAAACTTTCAGTTGTTTTGGTGTGAAAAGTTTAATGGCAGGCTGGTCAATCAAAGTGCTTTCTCCTTTAAGGTGTTTGTTGAACCAGTTGAAGGCAGGTATTCGGAGTTCCTGTGAGTCGGAATGGCCGCCTGGTGTAATTACTAATCCTAGATTTTCGGTTTTCTTGTGCAGTTTGTAAATTCTTTGAATTTGATTATGCAGTCTGGTCACGCCGTTTAGAGGGAAGATGCTATCACGGTCGGTATTCAGAATGAGTAATGGTCGAGGTGCAACAAGCGATGCAACCTGGGCAAAATCCCATGCGTAGGTGTTTATCTGGAACATGCAATCGCAATGCCCCTCTATTGCGCCATCAATCACGTGATTTTTTAAGTCTGTAATGCCGGCAACTGGTGCAGCAGCTTTGATGCGATCGTCGAGTGCAGCAATCCACCAAGTATAAGCGCCTCCTCCGCTTCGGCCTGTAATTCCGATGCGAGATTTGTCTACATAATCAAGTGACTCCAGAAGGTCGATAGCTCTTATGCCATTCCAAGCTTCGACCCCGGCAGGAGTGTAGCCGCGAGAGTTCCACCACCACATGTCATGGCTGTAGGTTCCGTGGTGAATGCCTTCTAGTTCGCCGAGTTGAATTGTGTCGATCACAAGGCAAACATACCCGTTTCGAGCAAACCAAGCGCCGTGATGTTGGTAGTGTGTTTTATTCCCGTAATTTATGCCGTTAATTTTTACTCTACCATGTCCGCAAACATACAAAATTGCAGGGGCAGGACGGTTAATATTTTTTGGCAAATAAAGGTTGGCCGTTACATAAAGCTTAGGGCTGGATTGGTAGTGGAGATTTTTGACTTCAAATTCATCATGCTTAACAACACCAGTAATTTTAACTTTCAATGGCGTTCGTTCCGGGAATGGGTCTAGCCCTAGCATTTCACTTAGCTGTTTACGGTACTGAGTTTTTTTTGCATTCCAATCTTCAACGGTTTTAATCTCTGACAGAGTGTTGTTGGATATGCGTTTAGTCTCACTTTCAAAATATTTCGCAAACATTCGATCACCCGGAGTATTTAATTCGGCTGAATTGCTGGTCGATAGCATGCAGCTCAATATTATAATTGGGAAAAACTGTTTCATTTTGTTTGTGTTTGTTGGGCAACACTAGCGCAGCTTTAAGATCAAACAAGGTTATTGGTTATGATTTATGAGGCTCGCAGTTTAGCTTGTTAAAAGTTATTTTTACCACAGGAAGTGTTTATCGAATGAGCTGCGAGGAAAATGAACCCATTATTAGTGTATGCGTTCATACAACATTATTTGCGGAGGATCTTGTGTCTGCTTTATTGGAATCTATATTTGAAACTTCTCCTTCAGTTTGGTCCGATAAAGATGCTAACAAATCTAAAGTGACTATTTATTTGGAACGTGAAGCTATTACTGAGGCAGAAAAAGAGCTAATGAGGCAAGGTATTAGTGTTATTAGTGAGTCTGGGTGTGATGTTGGGAAAGGTGACTGGAGTGTTAGGCCAGTTAAGCGTGAAGACTGGTCTGAGTCCTGGAAAAAGCATTTCCATCCTATTGAAGTGAGTCATAGATTGTTAGTGAAGCCTGAATGGGAGGATGTTCAAGCAAAGCCAGGTCAGGTTGTAGTAACATTAAATCCTGGGCTGAGTTTTGGGACAGGGCATCATCCTACTACTTTATTTTGTTTAAAGCAGTTAGCTGATCATGCTCCAGTTAACGGCTCACGTTCTTTTTTGGATGCTGGATCTGGTTCAGGCATATTGGCTATATCGGCTGCAAAGCTTGGGTACTCACCGATTGTGGCATGGGACTTTGATCCTCAGGCCGTCTGCGTAGCGAGAGAGAATTCAGAACAAAACAACCTAGCAGGAAAGTTGAGTTTTGATGTGAAGGATTTAACTAAGATGTCACCTGACGGGGAGAAGTTTGATATAATATGTGCTAATTTAATTTACGACTTGTTGATTGATGAAAGTGAAAAACTAAAATCTTGGATTGCTCCTGATGGCTTTCTGATATTGGCGGGTATATTAACAGATCAGTTCCCTCTTGTCAGAGATGTTTATTGCAAGGCCGGAATGGAGATGGTTGATGTTGAGCCCTGTGGAGAATGGTGTTCAGGGGTTTTCCGTTTTAATGAATAGCTCAATCAGTCAAGCTTTGGATAGTTCATCAACGTCATGGTAGCTTTTATTCAGTTGGGCTATTATATTCTCAGTGATAGATACACCGCTTTCCCTAAGAGCTAGTATGATTGAGCCTAGGACTGTTGGCAATTTCGGTTGACTGAGCATAATTTGAAATCTATCTCGCAAGGTTTTTTCAAATGCCTTTTGTGCGTGATGATTAAAAGTTAAAACGCCTCCCGAGAAAAAAACAGGCAGAGGTGAGATGTCGAGGTTGGATTTTTCCACTGCTGTTATGGTTAACTTAGCAACTTCAGTGCCCGCCTCTTCGCAGATATTTTGAAAAACTTTATCTTTGCCTTCGAGTGCTTTGTCTATTCGAGCGGCCAGTATTGCAAATTTGTCTCTTGTGAATTCTGGATGATATATTAGAGGGACAATACCTTGAATGTTTTTTATTTCATACAATTCACATAGAGTGGAAGTGATGGCCGTCTCTTCCCCAGTATTTTCAAAATTGTCAATTGCAGCTCGAATAGCTTTGACGGCGATCCAATATGCGCTGCCTTTGTCTTCGAGTAATGGCCCCCATCCTCCGAGATGAGTAAATTTAGATTCAAGGTTGCCAACAATGACGCTTGTGCCTGTGCCACAAATCACAAGCACTCCAGGTTTTCCTAATGTGGCGGCCTGATATCCTGCTACGCTATCTCCTACGAGTCGTGTTTGTTTCCATGGGTATATTTTCCCACAGAGCTTTTCTTTTTGGTCAGCCGTAGCCTCATTAAATATTCCAGCTGCAGATACGGTGTAATGGACAATTTCGTTTGAAAAGGGTAGCTGCAACTCCAATTCTCGAACTAATTCATTCATTCGTCGCCTTACTTCTTTTTGGTAAGACCCCGTGAAATTCATTGAAGTAGAATGTGTAACGGCTAATACCCTGCCGTCCAGCGTTGCTGCAACTCCATGGCTGTATGTGGCTCCGCCGTCAATGCCGATCACTAATTTTAGCACATCATCCATTACTTTAGCCTTAGATGGCTGCTTAAGCAGCTGGTTCACTCTGCCGTAAACAGTCCGTCATGGCAATCCGCGCTATAGCTAGATTTTGAGAGGTTTAATTGTTCGTTGGTAATAAAAAATGAATTAATGCTTGGATCAAGTCGAAGCATCGGGTAGCCATTTGCGCTTTCTAGGCATGTTCGCTTGCTTGTGGGAGGATCTGCTGGCTTTAATTTTGTTCTGATCGAGGTTAAACTATCAGCCTTTTGGTGTATTAAACGTTATTAATTTTTTCTGTGGCAGCTCGAGACGACTACTTATTAGACACACTCACTGAAATGGGTGCGGTGACGGACGAGGAACTAAATCTCGCTCAAGATGAGTCTATGTCTAGCGGTGAAGGAGTTGTAGATACTTTAGTGTCTAAGGGCGTGATTATGCCGGTTCAGGTATCTCAGGCAAAAGCGGCGCAGTTTGGGACTGAATTTGTGGAATTAAGCGAGCAGACGATTGAAGATGATGTTGTGTCTGCTGTTCCCCGTAATATTGCTCACCAATATAAGGTTGTTCCTCTTTATATGGATGAGTTTAGTGTGACTGTGGTGATGTCTGATCCTTCGGATTTGGATGCTATAGATGGTCTTGGGCAAGCGTTAAACATGCAGGTCAATGTTAACGTGGCAGATGAGGAGGAGATAGAGGCTGCGCTTAAGCAATATTATGGTGCAGCTAAAGATGACAGTGTTAGTAAGCTTATTCAGGACATCACAGAAGGTGAAGTGCAGATTAGCACTATTGGTGAGGTGTCCATGGCAGATGACGAGGACGCTGTAGATGCTGATGCTCCAATTATTAAATTGGTAAATACGTTGATTGTAGAGGCGTTTAGGATGGAGGCGTCTGATATTCACTTGGAACCTTTAGCAGATCGATTTCGTGTGAGGTATCGAATTGATGGTGTTTGCCATGAACAGAAAGCGCCTCCAAAGAAATTACAAGGGGCCGTTATAAGTCGTCTGAAGATCATGTCCGAAATGGATATTGCCGAAAGGCGAATCCCGCAAGACGGTCGTATTCAAGCAAACGTAGGCGGTAAAACAATTGATTTGCGCGTGAGTTGTTTGCCAACCACGCATGGGGAGAGCATTGTTATGCGTCTCTTGGATAAGGAATCATTGAAACTCGGCTTGGGCCAGTTGGGGTTTTTATCAGATGACCAGCAAACTTTTGAGAATTTGATTCAACTTCCAGATGGCATTCTTCTTGTTACAGGGCCTACTGGTTCAGGAAAGACCACTACGCTTTATTCCTGTCTTAATTATATCAATAAACCAGACAGAAAAATAATAACGGTTGAAGATCCTGTCGAATATCAGTTGGATGGTGTTAATCAGGTGCAAGTGAATACGGCAGTGGATTTAACATTTGGAAATGCGCTGCGGGCCATGTTGCGACAGGCTCCTAACGTAGTGATGCTAGGTGAAATTCGTGATATAGAGACTGCGTCGATTGCTATTAATGCATCGCTTACGGGGCACTTGGTATTTTCAACTTTGCATACTAATGATGCTCCATCTGCTGTTGCCCGTTTAATTGATATAGGAGTTAAGCCATTTTTAATAGCCTCTGCCACGAGATGTTTGATGGCACAGCGCTTGGTGAGAAAGGTTTGCCCAAAGTGTGAAGCTCCGGTTGAGCCGGTTAGTTCTGAGTTGAGTGCTTTAGGCTTGGATATTAACAATATAAAAGACCCGAATTTCAAGGCTGGCAAAGGCTGTGCTAAATGTAACAATACTGGCTATAAGGGTCGTTTCGGTTGTTTTGAAGTTTATGTGATGGAGGATGAAGGCCGAAAATTGATTGTTAAAAAAGTTACATCTGGCGCGCTACGAGATCATGCTCGCAAAGTTGGAATGAGGACACTGCGAGAAGATGGTGCTCGAAAAGCAGTAGCAGGAATGACAACTCCAAAAGAAGTCATGAGAGTAACTGTAGGAGATGAAGCTTAAAAAAAGAAAATAGTATGTCATACGTAATGTCAGACTTGTTGCACCTTATGGTGCAGGAAGGTTCTTCAGATCTGCATATAAGAGTGGGGGTTCCGCCCTGCATTCGATTGAATGGGATTATACAGAAGGTTGACGGGCCGGCGTTGACAAATGAAACGGCGGAAGAATTAATGCGTTCCATAACTTCTGATGAGAGCGTTCAGGAAGTGCGTGAGCGTGGGGGTGCAGACTATGCATTTGCTTTTGGAGAGTTGGCTCGGTTTCGTGTCAGTGTTTTCAAAGAAAAAGGGCGCTTTGCTATGGTTTTGCGTCAAATTCCGACTACGCTTTTGACTTTTGAGCAAATTGGATTACCTCCGTCTGTCAAGGAATTGTTATATAAGCCGCGCGGCATGGTTTTGGTGACCGGTCCGACTGGATCGGGCAAAAGTACGACTTTGGCCTCGATGATTGATATTATAAATATCGAACGAGATGATGCTCATATTATTACAATTGAAGATCCGATTGAGTTTTATCACAATCATAAGGCGGCTATAATTACCCAGCGCGAAATTCACATTGATGTTCCTAGTTTTGGGGAGTCCTTAAGGCGTGCATTACGGCAGGATCCCGATGTGATTCTTGTTGGTGAGATGCGTGACTTAGAAACTATTGAAGCAGCCATTACCGCAGCTGAAACTGGTCACTTGGTTTTTGGAACTCTTCATACTACAGGGGCGGCTAAAACAATTGATCGTATTGTTAATGCTTTTCCTACAAATCAGCAAAACACTATACGAATCCAATTGTCTACAGTGCTTGAGTCTGTGATTTCACAACTACTTTGTCCTCGTGCTGATAAGCCTGGCCGAGTTGCAGTGTTTGAAATTATGAATCGCACACCTTCCATTGCGGCTCTTATTCGTGACAATAAAACTTATCGTATCAATTCTGACATCCAAACTGGTGCGAAATATGGTATGGTTAATCTAGACTCTTATTTGTTGGAAAAATATCGTGAAGGCTTAATTTCTGAAGATGAGGTGATTACAAAGGCTCAGGATCCGGGCACGATTATGGACAAGTTGCGTTCTGTTCAGGCCGGAATGCAGGCTGAAGCTGAGGAGGAAGAAGAGTAATGGCTGATTATACCTCAGTTCCGCTTTTAGCGCTGATAGGTGATCAGAATTCACTGGAAGAATTTCAGTTAGAAGAGGCCGCTGGAGAGATGGATGCCAAAGGCATCACTGCGTTTCAGTCGCTGATTGATTTAGGTTATCTTGATGAGGATACTATTGTGCAGGCGATGTGCGATCATTTGGGTTGTGAATCTATGGATTTAAATGATGCAATGATCACTCCCGAATTGATTAGTCAATTACCAGCTGAGCTTGCTAAGCAGCATCAGTGTGTTCCTGTGTCGTTCTTTGACCCTACGTTACAGTTGGCGTTTGTTGATCCATTGAATCCGGCTGCTTTGGATGAAATTGGATTCACGACTGGGTTTGATGTGCAGGTTGTAGTTGCAAATCCCGCGCAAGTTGTAAATGCAATTGGCGAACATTATGGCCAAGACGATGTAGATGCAGCTGCGTCAGGGGCAGCAATGGAGGATATTCTAAAGGAGTTTGGAGATAAGGCTGTTGAGGATGAGGGTGCGGCTAAAGTTGCTATTGAGTCGTTTGATGTATCTGGGGATGAAAAAGATATTGCAGCATTTGTTGATGCTGTGCTTGTGACTGCGATTAATGATCGTGCTAGTGACATACACTTTGAGCCGTTTGAAAATGAATTTAAAATTCGAGCTCGAGTGGATGGTGCTCTTTATGAGCTGGTCAGTCCTCCTCTTCATCTTAAGGATAATATTGTAGGTCGTATCAAGGTGATGTCAGGTTTGAAGCCGGATGAGAGGAGGAGGCCTCAGGATGGCCGTATTCCTAGGACTATGCCAGATGGCCGCAAGATTGATTTGCGTGTTTCTTGTTTGCCTACTTCATTTGGTGAATCGGTAGTGTTGCGTGTTTTGGATAGGCAAGCAATTACCTTGGATTTGGATGTCTTGGGATTTCCTGATGAAATGTTGTCTAGTATGAAAGAGACAATAAAAACACCCAATGGAATTTTTATTGTGACGGGGCCCACAGGATCTGGAAAAACAACAACGCTATATTCTGCTTTAGCTGAGGTTAATGGGCTAGGGGACAAATTGCTTTCTGTAGAGGACCCGGTAGAATTTGATATTGAAGGAATTATGCAGGTTCCTGTTAATTCTGCTGTAGGGATGACATTTCATGCGGGGTTGAAGGCATTCCTTCGTCAAGATCCGGATATTATTATGGTGGGAGAAATGCGTGATTTGGAAACTGCTCAGATTTCTATTCAGGCAGCTCTCACTGGTCACTTAGTGTTGAGTACTTTACATACCAACGATGCTTCAGGAGCTGTTACTCGTTTGTTGGATATGGGTGTTGAACCATTCTTAATTTCTTCTTCTTTGCTATGTGTTTTGGCGCAGAGACTTATTCGTACTGTATGCAAAAAATGCAAGAGCCCGTTCGAGCCTACAGACAATCAACTTGATTTACTTGGGTTGGATCCTAAAGACCTTGGTGGTAAAGAGTTTTTTTATGGCCGAGGATGTTCGTCATGTCATGACACGGGTTATCATGGCCGAAGAGGCATTTTTGAGCTTTTGACTATTACCGATCCAATTCGAGAATTAGTGGATCAAAGTGCAGCTACGATGGTTATTCGTCAAAAAGCAATTGAAGAGGGTATGAAAACGATTCGAGAAGATGGCTTGCGCGGTATTTACGATGGTGATACGACTGTCGAAGAGGTGTTGCGTTATACTTAGAAAGGCGTGTGAATGGCTACATTTCAATACGAAGCTTTAGATACTAAAACCGGCAAGACTGAGAAGGGCGAAATGCCTGCTAACAGTCAAGCTGAGGCTTTGTCTAGGCTTCAGGAGATGGGCCTTGCTCCAACTAAAGTTGAAGAGGCAAAAGACGCATCTACAACCAAAAAGAAAAAGAAACGCGCTGGAGGTAAGAAAAAAGGCAAGAAGAGCGCTCTTGATATTCAAATTGGTTCTGGAGTTAATGAGAAGTCTTTAACTGTTTTTACTCGCCAGCTAGCTCAGTTGACTTCAGCAGGTTTGCCTTTGCTTTCAGGGTTAACAGTTTTGGAGCGCCAGGAAAAGAATGCTGGGTTGAAACGTGTTTGTGGTGAATTGGCAGAAGTTATCGAGGGTGGAGGTACATTTTCTGAAGGATTGGCACAGCACCCTAAGGTGTTTAATAAGCTTTTTGTCAGCATGGTTAAAGCGGGTGAATTGGGAGGTGTTCTTGAAGTTGTCCTTGATCGATTGGCGCAGTTCATGGAGAAGGCAGCTCGCATTAAAGGGAAGGTTAAGGCGGCTATGTTTTATCCAATTGCTGTGCTTGTTGTAGCCATAGTTATTATGGGAATCTTGCTGGTTTTTGTGATACCAAAGTTTAAGGCAGTTTTTGCTGATTTGACTGGTTCTGGTGGAGGGCTTCATTGGTTCACTGAATTAGTCTTAAGTATTAGTAATACTGTTAAGACTAATGTCTTTGGAACTCTAACCGGGATGTTTGCATTCTTTTTAACACTTTCAGTGCTTGGTAAGACGAAATATGGCCGATTTGTTTTGGATAAATTGGCATTATTTTTTCCTGTTGTAGGACCAGTAGTGGAGAAGGTTTCAATTGCTCGTTTTGCTCGGACGTTAGGCACGTTGATTAACTCTGGTGTGCCGATTCTTCAGGCATTGAATATTGTTAAGGATACCTCTGGTAACACAGTGATAGCCACAGCTGTGCAGGATGTGCACGATAGTGTCAAAGAGGGTGAAACCATTGTTGCTCCGCTTGAGGCTTCTCGTGTTTTTCCTCCTATGGTTATTAGTATGGTGGACGTTGGAGAGAAGACAGGTGATATGCCTCAAATGTTAGAGAAAATTGCTGATACTTATGATGAGGAAGTTGACCGGTCTGTGGAAGCTATGACATCTTTAATAGAGCCCATCATGATTTGTTTTCTAGCGGTTATCGTTGGTAGTATTGTTATTGCTATGTTTCTGCCATTGATACAGATGATCGATACAATGAGTGCGGATTAAGTTTTTGCCTGTATTCTTCTTAGGCGATTTCTAACTAGTAAAACACTTCCTTTTTCAGCACTCTTCGAGGCGCTTTTTTGTATTGTGGTCTATAGCATATTAATATGTTAGACCAATCTTAAACACCGAAATAATTTATGATAAAGTCGCGTATGCGCTATTGGTGATCATGGAATTGAAGCTTAGAAATGAAGTGGTTAACGGGCTGATAGATATTGTTGGTGTCGATGCAGTGATCTCGGATAAGAGCGAATTAGTTGTTTACGAGTGTGATGCATATACTATGCAAAAGAACCTTCCTTCTGCTGTTGTTCTACCTGGGAGTATTGATGAAGTTGTTCGTGTTGTCTTATTATGTAAGGAATTTAATTTGCCAATTATCCCGCGTGGAGCAGGCACAAGTCTTAGCGGGGCGGGTTTAGCTATAGACGGGGGTGTAATGATCGCGTTAACAAGAATGAATAAAATTCTGGAAGTTGACCCGAGAAATCGTAGGGCGTTAGTTGAGTCTGGATGTGTAAACGCATGGGTTACCAGAGAGGCTTCTCCTTATGGGTTGTTTTTTGCTCCTGATCCTTCAAGTCAATCGGCATGTACAATAGGTGGTAATATAGCAACGAATTCAGGTGGTCCTCATACACTGAAAAATGGTGTTACTACAAATCATATCCTTGGGTATGAAATGATTCTGCCTGATGGGAGTATTGAGTGGTTTGGGGTGGAGCCTGATGGAGGTGAGGACGTCGAAGGATATGACCTTCGTGGGGCTGCTATTGGAAGTGAAGGTATGTTTGGTGTTGTTACAAGGGCATTGGTTCGCCTTGTGAAGACGCCAGCTTATTTTAAAACTTTTCTTGCGGTTTTTGATAGTGTGGATCAGGCCAGTTGTACTGTTAGTGATATAATTGCTGAAGGTATTGTGCCAGGTGCGTTAGAGATGATGGATCAAGTTATTACTCGGGCGTTGGAACAGGCTTATAAGGTTGGCTTCCCTACCGATGCAGGTGCGGTCTTGATTATTGAATTGGATGGGCTTACAGGCGGGGTAGAACAACAGGCAAGCCAGGTGGAATTAATTTGCAAGCGGAATAAAGCCCGAGAAGTGCGCTTAGCTAAGGATGATTCCGAGCGGAATGCATTGTGGAAATGCCGGAAGAGAGCTTTTGGTGCGGTTGGCCGGTTGAGTCCAAATTATGTTACGCAAGATGGGGTTGTGCCTCGCAGTAAGGTGCCGGAAATAATGCGCTTTATTGGTATTGTAAGTGAGAAGTATAATCTTTGCATTCCAAATGTGTTTCATGCTGGAGACGGGAATATTCACCCTCTTATCCTATTTGATGAGCGTAATCCTGACCAAGTTAAGAAGGCACTCTTGGCTGGTAATGATATTTTAACAAAGTGCGTTGAGTTGGGGGGCAGTGTTACCGGTGAACACGGCATTGGAGCTGAGAAAATTGACTTTATGAGCAAACAGTTTACTGAGGATGATTTGGAAGCGATGAAAAAGTTAAGAACAGTTTTCGATCCAGACCAACGTTGCAACCCTCATAAAATGTTTCCTGGGTCGAAGCGCTGCTCAGAATTCATAGTTAAAAAGCAAGCTTCAGCATAATGTTGATAAAACCAGATAGTATTTTAAAACTTCAGCAATTAATGGTTGATGCTGATAAGATTGACCAAGTTGATTTATCTAATATTAATCAGCTGGTTGAGCATGTGCCTGAGGATATGACAGCGACTGTCCAAACTGGAATGCTTGTTGAAGATTTTCAAAAAAAATTGTTAAGAGGAAGTCAATGGTTGCCGATTGATCCACCAAATCCTAAAGAGATAACAATTGGTGATTTGTTGTCAGCTAATCTAAGCGGAGCGCGTAGATTTGGTTATGGCAGCATTCGAGATTGGGTGCTGGGTATGGTTGTGGTCTTGCCAGATGGCAAGCTGGTGCGCAATGGAGGGAAGGTGGTTAAGAATGTAGCTGGGTTCGATCTTTGTCGCTTATTAATTGGTGCCCAAAATACATTAGGAATTATTGTTGAGGTCACATTTAAGTTGCTGCCGCGTCCGGAGATGGAGGTTAATTTATTCAAACAGTTTCAAGAGTTGAGTCAGGCGGAAGAGAATCTTGAAAAAATTTGGCATTCGGACTTGCAGCCTGTTGTTCTCGATTTGTATCGAATTAAATCTCAGGAAACGACTATGGTGGTAAGTTTTGCTGGTCCCATTGCGGATGTTGAGACTCAGGCTGCCGAGTTAATTTCAATGGGTTTTAAGAGTGGTATATCGCTGGGATATGATGCTGCCTTTCGTTCTAAGAGTTGCTATAGCCAATCTGTTTTGCCTAGTAAATTAATGAGTTCATTGAGTGGTTTAGGCGATATGGATTTTGTGGCTCGGGCTGGAAATGGAGTTTATTATGTTCGTGAGAATCTGTTTAAAAACAGAGCCGAAATATCTAGCGTTTTTGGATTGGAACAGCGATTGAAAATGGAGTTTGACCCATTAAATAAGCTGCCCAAATTACAGTTAAAATGATATCGAATTTCCTCAATGAGACTAAGGCTTTAGCCTGCGTGCATTGCGGTTTATGCCTGTCGTCTTGTCCGACATATCTTGAAACTGGGAATGAGAATGATTCGCCTCGGGGTCGGATTTATCTCATGAGAGCGATTCAATCTGGTAAACTTGGAGTCGATTCGAAGCCTGTGAATCATATTGATTTATGTCTGGGTTGTCGCGCTTGTGAGACCGCTTGCCCTAGTGGAGTGCAGTATGGGGCTTTACTTGAGGAGACTCGCGAACACATAGAAAAACATCATCGTCGCAGTATCTATCAAAGGCTCCTTCGGAGGTGGGTGATTGAAAAAATAT
>Ga0115011_10002598_pt1 | contig 12502 bp, 10 predicted proteins | sample TroAtlMetagenome_2_FD_88705 | JGI IMG/M metagenome (GOLD analysis project Ga0115011, IMG submission 88705) | Marine eukaryotic phytoplankton communities from Atlantic Ocean - Tropical Atlantic ANT8 Metagenome | ecosystem: Environmental > Aquatic > Marine > Oceanic | place: Tropical Atlantic... | reverse complement strand
CTGCTCATTAGGTAATTTTGATATTAAAAATCATCAATGGCTATACGACGTTGTTTATACACCAGCGAAAACTATTTTTCTTATGAAAGGTGAACTTGCTGGATCTAAAATAATTTCGGGAATAGATCTTTTTATCTTTCAGGCTTTAGATGCATTTTTATTATTTTCAAATAATAAGTTTGATGAACAAGAAATCTTAAAACATATACATAATTTGAGACATCACTACTTTAATCTCCTATACAAATAATTATAGCTTTTTTTGAAATATTATCTGATTTGACAACATTTCCTCAATTTCTTCTTCGCTATAACCTACATCTTTCAAAATTTCCTTTGTATTTTGACCAATCAAAGGAGGTTTATGTTTAACTCCAACGGATTTAGATCTGCTAAACTTTATAGGTGAAGAGACACCTGTATAGTCTTCTTTGCTGATTGTCATATTTCTTTCTAATGTTTGAGGATGATTAAGTGCCTCTTCAATATTTCTAACTGGACCTGCAGGAACCCCAGCAGATAATAATTTTTCAGAAAATTCAACACCGTCTACTTCCTTTAATGCATCTTCTAAATATTTTGTTAAGTCATCTCTGTTATTCACCCTGTCACCATTTGAGAGAAATCTTTTATCTGTTATCAAGTGATCTAACTTTAAAGCTTTGCATAATCTTGCAAACCCAGCGTCATTTCCAATTCCCATAAATATTTCATTAGTTGCTGTCTTAAATTTATCATAGGGTGCAATATTAGGATGAGCATTGCCAGTAGCTTTACCAGGTTTTTTAGACAGAAAATAATTTCCAGTATGAGGGTGCATTAGAGCTAAAGCTGAGTCATAAAGAGACATATCTATAAATTGACCTAGTCCTGAGTTATGTCTTTCTTGTAATGCCATTAATATTCCTATAGTTGCATACAAACCTGTTCCCATATCTACCACTGGTGCACCAACCCTAACATCTCCACCATCAGCATGGCCATTTATAGACATCATACCGGTCATTGCTTGAACAATTGCATCGTATCCAGGAGCACCTCCTAGAGGGCCTTTTGCTCCAAACCCTGATATTCGACAATGAATTAATTTAGGAAATTTGTTTTTTAAAACATCTTCGTAACCAAGCCCCCATTTTTCCATTGTTCCAGTTTTAAAATTTTCAATAACAACATCTGAAGATTTAAGAAGTTCTAGAATTATATTTCTGCCTTCTTGTTTGGTTAAATCAATAGCGACAGATTTTTTATTTCTATTTACATTTATAAAATATGAAGCCATCTCATTGATAAATGGAGGCCCCCAACCTCTTACCTCATCTCCAATCTGTGATTCTATTTTTATTACTTCTGCTCCATGATCAGCAAGTATTTGAGTTGCGTATGGACCTCCAAGAACTCTTGTAAGATCTAGAATTTTAATTCCATTTAATGCAGATGTGATAATATTATTTTGATTTGTCATTTCTTCACTTTTTGTTAATTAATATGATTTCGGTAACCCAAGAACACGCTCAGAAATGTAATTTAAAATCATTTGAGCACTAACAGGAGCTAATTTAGGAATTAAAGATTCTCTCAGCAACCTTTCCACATGGTATTCTTTTGCGTATCCCATCCCACCAAGAGTTATTACAGCTTGAGTGGCTGCTTTAAATCCAGCTTCGGCAGCAAAAAATTTTGCCGCATTTGCCATTCCCCCAGTATTTTCTCCATTATCGTATTGGTAAGCTGCTTTTGCAATTAGTAGCTCTGCAGCTTCCAATTCTATCCAGTTTTCTGCTAATGGGTGTTGAATACTTTGATTTTTACCAATGGGTATATCAAATACAATTCGATCACTTGCATATTTTACTGCTCTTGATAAAGCATTTTTGCCTATACCTAATGCCTCAGCTGCAATTAATATTCGTTCTGGATTAAGGCTGTCTAATATATATTTAAAGCCTTTACCTTCTAAACCTATTCTATCGAAATCGGGCACTTCTAGATTATCAATAAATATTTGATTGCTATCAACAGCTGCTCGTCCCATTTTTGAAATTTCTTTTACTTCAATTTTTTTTCTGTCCAATTGAGTGTAAAATAAAGTCAGGCCATCGGTGTTCTTTTCACATTCTTCAATTGGAGTGGTACGTGCCAACAAAAGTATTTTATCAGCAATTTTAGCTGTTGATGTCCAAATCTTTTGCCCATTAACCAGATATCCTCCGTTAATTTTTTTTGCTAATGTTTTTAATTTGCCAGTGTCTAATCCTGCATCTGGTTCGGTTACGCCAAAACAGGTTTTTTCCTTTCCTGAAATTAGAGGGGGAAGCCATTTTTCTTGTTGTTTACTATTTCCATGAACTACAATTGGATGGGGGCCAAAAATATTTATATGTATTGAAGAAGCCGCAGCCATACCACCACCAGTTTCAGAAATTTTTTGCATAAAAATAGATGCTTCACTTATACCTAAAGCAGTACCCCCAAATTCTTTGGGCATGCATATACCTAACCATCCTCCGTTGGCTATCTCTTCATAAAATTTATGAGGAAAAACGCTTTCTTGATCACATTTAAGCCAGTAATCATCATCAAAGTTTTTCATAATATTTTGAACTGAATCAATAATTGATAACTGTGTATGATTTAGGTTAAACGACATAAAATTTATCTTGCTAAATTGTGATAATTATTATTGGGTTCCATTTCTGTTGCTGATGCTAATCTATTAGTCATATTAAACAAACCAATTATAGCACTCATATCCCAAATATCTCTGTCGGTATATCCCACATCTCTTAATTTTTTTCTGTCGGTTTCAGTAATTTCTGATGGGTCTCTGGTTAATTTTTTTGTAAAATTAAGTAACTCAAACTGTTTTTTGGGTAGCTCTGCTGATCTAAAATTTGCCGCTATTCTCTCTCCTAATTGAGGATCATTTGAGAGTTCTCTGACTGCTGACCCATGTGCCACTAAACAATAGAAACAATGGTTTTCTGATGAAACAGTTACTGCTATCATTTCTCTTTCTAGTTTTGTTAGGCCAGATTCACCCAACATTAATGAATTGTATAATTTAGTAAAACCTTCAAACTGTTTTGGGAATTTTGCAAATGCTGCAAGTACATTTGGAACAAAACCAATTTTTTCATTAACAATATTTAAATAATTTTTGACTTGGTCTTCGCCTTCTTTCTTGCCGTCATAATCAAGATTTAATTTTGTCAAATTTGGTTTTTGACCTTGTTTTAAAATATTTGCCATTTATTTCTCCATTAACCAATTTGGTTTTCTTTTCTCAAAGAATGCATTAATGCCCTCAATAGCTTCAGGATTTTCCCACACATCTGCTAGGGCTTCAACTGTAAACTGAATAGTTTCCTCGTTAATTTTAGTAGATAAGTTTCTTACAAGCTTTTTTGATGCTGAGACTGCTGAAGGAGCATTCACTAAAAAAGAATGTGTTTCTTTCTGAACAATGTCATCTATATTTTCTTCACTACAAAAAGATTTGATCAACCCCATTTTTTTTGCATCAGGAGGTGAAAATGTAGACGCACTTGTAAATAAATCTATGGCATTATTGGAGCCAATTTTAGAAATTACATAAGGGCTTATTGTAGCTGGTATTAATCCAAGTTTTACTTCAGTTAAAGCTAACTTTATGTTTTCTATAGATATGGCAATATCACAAACAGAAATAATACCTATTCCTCCACCAAAAGCATTTCCTTGAACTTTTGCTATTAAAGGTTTAGGAAATTCATACATTTTGTATAATAAATCAGCTAATTTTCGAGCTTCTTTAATTCTAGTTTCTCTATCTGACAAAATTTGTTCTTTCATCCAGTCTAAATCACCACCAGCACAAAAAGACTTTCCATTTGCTGATATAATTAAAACTTTAATATTATTATCTTTTTTAATATCATCGAAGCTTTCGCTAAGCTCTTCAATCATCTTAGGTGATAAAGCGTTATGCTTGTCAGGTTGATTCAATATTATTGTAGAAACGCCATTATCATTTTTTTCAATCGCAATTGTTTGTTTTATAGTTTTATTCATAACTTCCACGTGTCTTAAGATTTAAAGCAATTTCACTACATTCTCTAATTTTTGAAATGTTAAGATTTGTTTCATATCCCATTGATACTAATAAACTGTTTACTTTCTCAGTATCAACATTTCCTTTTGCACCGGGTGAATAAGGACAACCACCTAAACCACCAACCGATGAATCAAAGGTTCTAATCCCTTTTTCTAAACAAACCTTTATATTATTTAATGCGTTTTGATAAGTATCATGAAAATGACCTGCTAATTTATTAGGTGTTAAAAAAATCAGACATTCATTGATCACAGATAATGTCTTTTCAGGACTCCCTTTCCCTGTTGTGTCACCAAGAGAAACTTCATAACAACCCATTTCTATTAACTTATTTGCAATTTCAGCAACCTTTTTTGGGTTAACATAGTTTTCGTAAGGACAGTGAGTAATACAGCTTATATAACCTCTGACAGGAATTTTATTTATAAGAGCTTTGCTCATAATAGGTTTAAAGCGTTTTAAGCTAGTATCAATGTCACAGTTGGTATTTTTTTTATTAAATGTTTCAGATCCTGCTGTAAATATTGCGACTTCATCAACTTTAGCTTCATAAGCATTATCAAATCCTCGTTCATTTGGAGTTAGTGCCGTATATTTTACGTCTTCTGTTCTTGTGATTTGATTAAACACCTCAAATGCATCAGATAATTGGGGGACCCATTTATGGCTAACAAAGCTAGAGGTTTCAATTTTTTTAAAGCCACAATTAGATAATTTATTAATAAATTTTATTTTATCTTTGGTAGCAATAAATTTTTTTTCATTTTGAAGTCCATCTCTAGGACTCATTTCAAAAATATTAATAAAATCACCCATTATTTATAACCATTTCAATTTTATTTTTTTAAAGTTAACAATTTCATATTTTCAATAACCTGCTGATTATTTTTAACATGAATTTTATCTATAATTCCATCTCGTGGTGAATTAAGAGAGTATTCCATTTTCATAGCTTCTAAATTGAACAGTGTGTCACCTTTTTTAACTTTTAGGTTAGATTTTATATTTTTAAATTTTATAACGCCATGCATTGGTGCTAATATATCATTTTCTGAATTATATTGCTCTCTTTGATCGGAAATTAGAGGGTTAAAAATCAACGCTTCATATGTATAATCTTTACAGAAGATAGTAAAAATTTTGTTACCCGTTTCTTTATCTATTATAGATTTATAACTAACTCTTAAATCTTTGCTATTAAGTTTTGTGTGTATTACACGATCAATTGAATTAGTAGAAGTAAACAAATACTTTGAGTTATTTATATTAATTTCAAATTTATTAAAATTTAGATAAGATACGTTTAGCGAATGAGCATTTCCTTGAATAGTAAAATTTAATGGGAATTCCTTTGGATTCCACATATACCAATAATTTGACTGTGAAGAGACAGAATCCTTAAAAATAACTAATCCAGCTATAGCCAGATAATATGGATCAAACTTTTCGTTAATCAATTGATCTAAATTATTCTCTACATATTTGGTATTTATCTTGGCTTTTTTAAAATCATTAGTGTTAATTAATTTTTTTAATAAGTTTATGTTTGTGATTATGCCTCCAATTTCTAGTTCTTGAAGAAAATTATAAAGATGTTTTATAGCCTCATTTCTGTTTTTCCCATGTGATATAATTTTGGCAATCATAGGGTCATAAAATGGGGTGATATAATCCCCAACTTTAGTTCCTGTTTCTAAAATACAGTTTGGATGTTTGGACTCTTTTGGAAAAATTAGATGATGAATCAAACCACTTTGGGGTAAAAAATTATTATTTACATTTTCTGCATATAGCCTTGCTTCTATAGACCAGCCATTTAACTTAATATCAATTTGCGATTTAGGAAGTTTATTACCATTAGCAATTTCTAATTGCCATGTAATCAGGTCGGTTGATGTCACAGCCTCTGTTACGGGATGTTCTACTTGTATCCTGGTATTCATCTCCATAAAATAAATTTTATCTTTTTCGATACCATTTTTAATGTCAGCAATAAACTCTATTGTACCTGCACCTTCATATTTCATTGATCTGACTGCTTTTACAGACAGTTCACCAAGTAAATATCTAATGTCATCACTTAATTCTGGAGAAGGTGCCTCTTCAATTATTTTTTGTTGGCGTCTTTGCAATGAACAATCTCTATCAAATAAGTGTATTACATTTCCATACTTGTCAGCAAAAATTTGAATTTCAATATGACGAGCTTTTGGTATATATTTTTCAAGTAAACATTTTTTATCCTTAAAATTTGTTTTTGCCTCACTAGAAGCTTCTTCTAATGCTGACAAAAATTGATTTTGATTTTCAGCTATTCTCATGCCTCTTCCACCACCACCGGCACGTGCTTTTATAAGTATTGGATAACCGATCTTTTTAGCTGTATTTTTAAGAAATTCTTTATCTTGATTTTTACCATGGTATCCTGGAACAATTGGCATTCCTGCCTTTTCCATAATTAACTTGGCTTTATCTTTTTCACCCATATTTCTAATAATTTCACTGCTGGGACCGATAAAAATAAGTTTGTTTTTTTCAACAAGTTTTACAAAATCAGCATTTTCAGACAGTAATCCATAACCAGGATGAATAGCGTTAACTTTAAATTTTTTACAAATATTTATTATTACATCGCTATTCATATATGTTTCTGAAACTAGTGACCCAGGAATGTTAACAGCCTCATCAGCAAGTTTAGTGTGCAAACAATCAATATCTTCGTCTGAATAAATTGCAACTGTAGGGATCTTTAATTTTTTAGCACATTTTATAATTTTGCATGCAATTTCACCTCTATTTGCAATCAACAATTTTTTTATTTTTTTTGCATTCATTTTGTATCTTACTACATTCTAAAAATACCAAATTTGGTATCTTCAATTTCTTTGTTCAATGTAATTTTTATACTTGCTGCTAAAATATCACGTGTTTTGGTAGGGTCTATAATTCCATCATCCCACAGACGAGCAGAAGCGTATAAAGGGTGAGATTGGTTATTAAACTGTTCTAAAATTGGTTGTTTAAATTCATTTTCAATTTTTTTATTCCATTTTCCTTTATTTTTAAGAATATTATTTTTCTTTAATTCAGCTAAAACGCTTGCAGCTTGTTCACCACCCATTACAGATATTCTAGAACACGGCCATGTCCATAAAAATCTTGGTGCAAAGGCTCTTCCACACATTCCATAATTACCTGCACCAAAACTACCTCCTATTAATAGTGTTACTTTTGGTACTTTAGTTGTTGCGACCGCGTTAACTAGTTTAGCCCCGTTTTTTGCAATTCCTCCATGTTCTGCGTTTTCTCCAACCATAAAGCCAGTAATATTTTGTAAAAAAATTAAAGGAATTTTTCTCTGACTACAAAGTGAAATAAAATGGGTGCCTTTAAGAGCGCTATCAGAAAATAAAACTCCATTATTAGCAATTATGCCACAGGTTTGGCCTTTCAATTTTGCAAAACCAGTTACTAATGTTGTACCAAAATTACTCTTAAATTCGTCAAATTCTGATCCATCAATAATTCTCATTATTATTTCTCTAACATCATAAGATATTTTACTATCTGCTGGAACTATTCCTAAAAGTTCTTGTGGATCATAAAGTGGAGATTTAAATTCTGAAATGGTTTCTGGGTTCTTAGCTTTCAAAACTAGATTTTTAACACATTGTCTAGCTATAGCTAGTGCATGTTCATCATTATCTGCAAGATAATCAGCTACACCTGAAATTTTAGTATGAACGTTACCTCCACCTAAGCTTTCTGGATTGGTTATCTCTCCTGTTGCAGCTTTAACTAGTGGTGGTCCAGCTAGAAAAATAGTTCCTTGGTTTTTTACAATAATAGTTTGATCTGACATCGCTGGAACATAAGCTCCACCAGCTGTACAACTTCCCATCACAACCGCAATTTGAGGTATGTTTTTAGAGGACATGTTGGCTTGATTGAAAAAGATTCTTCCAAAATGTTCTCTGTCAGCAAAAACTTCGTCTTGGTTTGGGAGATTTGCTCCACCTGAGTCGACTAAATATATACAAGGTAATTTATTCTCAAGAGCAATTTCCTGAGCACGTAGATGTTTTTTTACAGTTATAGGATAATAAGTACCACCTTTAACAGTTGAGTCATTGCATATCACCATTACATCTTGCCCATGAACCTGCCCAACTCCAGTAATTAAACCACCAGAAGGACAGGCATTATCATACATATTATGACTTGCAGTTAATCCTATTTCTAAAAAAGTACTTTCAGGATCTAAAAGTTTTGAAACTCTATGCCTAGGCAACATTTTCCCACGTTTTTGATGACGATCATTTAATGCCTGCCCCCCACCTTTCATTGCAAAATCAACAGCTTCTATGGTTAATTGAATATCAATATTAAGTTTTCTTTTGTTTTTCAAAAAACTTGGATCATTGGGATTGATTTGAGATTTTAATATTGTCATGAGAGTGTTTCCGCAAATAATTCTCTACCAATTAACATTCTTCTAATTTCAGAAGTGCCAGCTCCAATTTCATAAAGTTTAGCATCTCTTAGTAGTCTTCCTACTGGAAAATCATTGGTATATCCATTACCACCAAGAGTTTGAATAGCTTCTAATGTGATTTGTGTAGCTTTTTCTGCAGCATACAAAATACAACCAGCTGCATCTTTTCTAGTAGTTTCCCCTCTATCACAGGCTTTAGCTACTTCATAAACATAAGACCTGCATGCATTCATTGTTGTATACATGTCAGCTATTTTACCTTGCATTATCTGAAATTCACCAATTGATTTGCCAAATTGCTTTCTGTCATGAATATATGGAATAACTTGATCCATAGCGGCAGCCATAATTCCAACTGGGCCAGCGGCAAGCACTACTCTTTCATAATCTAATCCACTCATCAAAATAGCTGCACCTTTACCTTCTTCACCTAGAATATTTTCTTCTGGAACAGGACAGTTTTCAAAAATAAGTTCAGCTGTGTTAGATCCTCTCATTCCTAATTTATCTAATTTTTTACCTGTAGAAAAGCCTGTCATTGTTTTTTCTATGATAAAAGCCGTAATTCCTTTTGAACCTCCAGACATATCAGTTTTGGCATATACAACTAAAGTGTCAGCATCGGGTCCATTCGTAATCCACATTTTTGATCCATTAAGTAGGTAAGTATTATTACCTTGTTTTTCTGCATGGAGTTTCATTGAAACAACGTCAGAGCCAGAACCACTTTCACTCATTGCTAGTGCACCAATCTTTTCTCCAGTACAAAGACTTGGCAAATATTTTTGTTTTTGTTCTTCATTTCCATTTCTATTGATCTGATTTACACATAAGTTTGAAAACGCACCATATGAAAGACCAACAGAGGCGCTAGCCCGACTTATCTCTTCCATAGCAATACAATGGGACAGATAACTCATATCACTGCCGCCATATTTTGAATCTGCAGTAATGCCTAAAAGACCAAGTTGCCCAAGTTTCTTCCACAAATTATTTGGAAAAGTATTTTCCTTATCAATTTTATCTGCAATTGGAGCTATTTCCTTTTGTGCAAATTTATAAATAGCATCTCTCAAGGCTTCATTATCTTTACCTATTGAAAATTTCATTGAATGATAAAACATTTATAAAAGCTCCCATAACGCGTTCTACGAGATTAAAACATAACTTTACTCTAATCACATCCACAAATTTTATTTTGTTTGGTTCATTGCTCTTTCTTTTGCTTCAGCACTCTCTATTCCAGAAATATATAATAGACCGTTCATGCGACGCATAAGGTTAGCTTCAAAATCATCAACAACACCGTCAGATAAAATTACACCCCACATCATTTCAATCACATCAATTCTTTCTTTATGGTCCATTTCGTTTAAAATAATTTTTATTTGTGAAAATATTTCTACTCTTTCTTCACTGTTTGATATAGCTTGATTTATATTTTCTTTTGACTCAGATTCGGTGAAATTAAATTTATTAATTAATAGTTTGTTTATGTACTCAATTTCTACTTCATCTGTTTCGCCATCAATTTGACATGCCTCTAGAAGTAAGATGATAACTGCTTGAATATCTTCACCTTTGTATTCTTCTTCCTTTTTCTCTTTGGAAGTAATTTTTTGGATTGCTGATTTTAAATTTGAAAACATATTATTCCTTATCTAATCGATGTTAATTTCAGAAATTACTTTGTTAAATGTTTATCTAAAATGAATAAAATAAAATATATTTTCAAGTTTAAAATAGCCAAATCAAATTACTTTCAACTTTTTTCTTTTTATGTAAAGGTTATGTTTCAGATTTATGTAATCTAAAAAACATTGCATAGGGGCAATCCAATAGGATTGAAAAAATAATGGCAAGTGACGCATTTCTAAATTCAATTGAAATTAACTTTAAAAAAGCAGCTGATTATATCCAGAAAATTGATGGATCTACTATTCTTTCTAAAGATTTAGCAAATCAAATTATGATGGCAAATGCTACTTATGTAGTAAGATTTGGGGTTAGGCTTAGAGGAACTGTTTATACCTTTACTGGTTATCGTTCTGTACATTCAGACCATTTCGAACCTGTTAAAGGTGGAATTAGATATGACTTAGCAGTTAATCAAGAAGAAGTTGAAGCTCTGGCTGCTTTGATGACCTATAAATGTGCTTTAGTTGAAGTTCCTTTTGGTGGTTCTAAAGGTGGTCTTATAATAAATATTAAAGAATGGACACCTGAAGAATTAGAAAGAATAACTAGACGTTTTACTCAAGAATTAGCTAAGAGAGATTTAATACATCCATCTCAAAATGTTCCAGCTCCTGACGTTGGTACTGGAGAACGTGAAATGGCATGGATGGCTGACGAATACCGTAGATTAAATCCAACCGATTTGAATGCGTGGGCATGTGTAACTGGAAAACCAGTAAATAAGGGAGGTATTTCTGGAAGAACAGAAGCAACTGGAAGAGGAGTTAAATTCGCCCTTAAAGCATTTTTCCAAAATGAAATTGATGTAAAAAAAACAGGTCTAACTCCTGGGTTAAAAGGTAAAAGAATAATTGTTCAAGGTCTAGGAAACGTTGGTTATTATGCCGCATATTTTTTGTCAAATGAGGATGGGGCGATTATAACACATGTAATGGAACGTGATGGTTCAATTATAGATAAGGAAGGAATAGATATTTCATCTTTAAAAAATCATCTCATTGATAAAGGTACTATTAAGGGTTTTAAAGGTTTTACTAAATCTGGGGCAGAAATATTAGAACAAGAAGCAGATATTTTAATCCCAGCTGCTATGGAATTAGTTATTAATGACAAGAATGCAGAGCGTATCAAAACCCCACTTATTGTAGAAGCAGCAAATGGACCAATTTCTTCAGACGCAGATGAAATTCTTAACAAAAGAGGTGTGGTAATTATACCTGACTTATATGCTAATGCAGGCGGAGTTACTGTAAGTTATTTTGAATGGATTAAAAATCTAAGTCGAATAAGATTGGGAAGGCTGCAGAGAAGAGCTCAAGAAAATCAAGTTTCAACACTTATAGAAGGTATTGAAAATATGACTGGAAAAAATTTTCCTTCAGAGCATAAGCTAAAATCTATTCAGGGTGCATCTGAGTTAGATTTAGTGCGTTCCGGCCTAGAAGATACAATGATAGAAACGTATAATGTTATTAGTAATGTATGGAATTCAAATAAAGATATCCCTGATTTAAGAACTGCAGCTATGATGGTATCTATTAAAAGAATTGCACAAAGCTACGGATCTTTGGGGATATAAAAAAAGGAGGAATAACATCCTCCTTTTTAATTTTTGTTAAAAAATTTATTTTCTAAAATCAGGATATGCTTCCATTCCAATTTCGCTCATATCCATACCTTCGGTTTCTTCTTCAGGAGTAACTCTTACTCCAATTGTAAGTTTAATTACATACCAAGCTATTCCTGATGCTATTATGGTAAAAGCACCAATTGCAATTATGCCGTACAACTGAGCACCAATAGTAGCATCTGAGTTTGAGAATACTACAGCAATAGTACCCCAAATACCTGCAAATAGGTGAACTGGAATTGCACCAACAACATCATCAATTTTAAATTTATCAAGCATTGGTATTGTTAAAACTACAATCAATCCTCCAACAGCGCCAATAAATATAGCAAGCATTGGTGATGGAGCTAAAGGTTCTGCTGTGATAGCGACCAATCCCCCTAAAGCACCATTTAAGGCCATAGTTAGGTCGGTTTTTTTGTAAAAAAGCATAGTTAAAATTATAGCTACAACAACACCGCCTGCTGCAGCAAGGTTAGTGTTGATATATATATTCGAAATGGCAGCTACATCTGCTGCAGTTCCCATTGCAAGTTGTGACCCACCATTAAATCCAAACCATCCAAACCATAATAAAAATGTACCT
>Ga0115011_10002596_pt1 | contig 12504 bp, 19 predicted proteins | sample TroAtlMetagenome_2_FD_88705 | JGI IMG/M metagenome (GOLD analysis project Ga0115011, IMG submission 88705) | Marine eukaryotic phytoplankton communities from Atlantic Ocean - Tropical Atlantic ANT8 Metagenome | ecosystem: Environmental > Aquatic > Marine > Oceanic | place: Tropical Atlantic... | reverse complement strand
GAAATCTTTTGGAGGCACGAAGACAGCAAGACTTTTGATATTCCAAAAAACATGGAACTTTCTGATGTTAGAGAACATATCGTTTTTAACGTTGATGACTACTTTGATTTCACTAACTCTTGGGTTACAGAGTTTGAAGTCTGGAAAATAGAAGATCAAGAAACTCTGGAAGAGTGGGAGTTATGACTGAGTGTAGATATTGCGACAAAATTATTAGTCTCGACACGCTTAATGACATATGGCGTAGTGAAGAAGATGGTGTTGTTACATGCCGTGCTAATCATAAGAAAAGTTCTTATCGTTGGACGCATCAACCATTCCCATTAAAAGAAGTGAATCATAACGGAACTATTTTCTATGTGCCAGATAAGGAGAGAGTATGAGTTGGGTGACGTTTAAGGTTGAGCATCAGAAATATACATGGATTTCTAATTTTCATAAAGAAACTTTAGGTGAATTTATTTTAAAGGTGGCTATTGAAGACACTTTGGAAGGGGAGATTCATAATGTTTGAACATGAACATTACATACCAGAAGCTAGTGGACATTACTTCACTGAACATTTGCCGGAGGATTGGCATACATGGGAGCCTGAAGAACTAGACAAGTGGTGTGAGGCTCATACTTGGGAACCATTTGAATATCATCCAACTGATTGGGTGTTTGAACAAGTAGATAACCTTGCGATATGTATGCACAGGCTTGTAGAGAAAGCAACTAAACCGTTGGAAGATACGGTAGCTGAATGTGAACAAGAGATAGACAACCTAAGAGGGAGGCTATTAAATATGGCTAAAGAATTAGAGGTAGGTAAAAGTTATACGACAGAAGAAATATTAGAGATGTTCCCTGTTGAAGATGGAAATATTTACGTTGGTTTCCCTGAATTAGAAGGAGAAGAATAATGCCAGCAGTAATGAGTGACTATTACGGAGAAGAAGGTAGTGCTGACCTTCATCCTATTTATTGGAGAGATTATCCGAGTGCATGGTTACAATTTCATGCGGATAACCCTGACGTTTACTTTTACTTAAAGAGTATGGCATTGGATCTATTTGAAGCAGGTCGTACGACATGGGGTATGAAATCTTTGATTGAGGCAGTGCGTTGGCAGATAGCTACTACTACTACTGACCCAGTGTTTAAAATTAATAACAATCATGCCCCGTATTATGCAAGATATTTAATGGACATGGAGCCTAGGTTAAGAGGGTTCTTTAAAACAAGACAAGTCAAATAAAAAATTAAATGAATTTAATAAAAATAAATACAATGAAAGGAAAGTGGTACTATGGCAGTAAGAGATAATCAAATCACAATAGTGGGCAACTTAGCTCGTGATTTTGAGGAACGAAGCACACCAACAGGAACAATACTTGCGACTAACGCAGTTGCAGTTAACCGTTCCTACCAAGATAAGGACGGCGAGTGGATTGAAAACACAGACTGGTTCAGCGTTACGGTTTGGGCAAAAGCCGCAGAGAATGCAATCGAAAGTTACTCTAAGGGCGACAATGTTATCGTTACCGGATCAATGCGTTCCCGTAAAGTTGACAAAGAAGCAGAAGGTCAAAGCATTCCTATTACGTATTGGGAAATCAATGTTGACAATATTGGAGCGTGTACTACCAGAGCAACGGTTGGAAAAATTGAAAGGAATAGCAAGTCTGATAGTGGCGATCATCAGAGCGGAGGTTCGTCCACCAAGTCGAGCCCTGCTTGGACTGATCCAGAACCAGACTTTTAAAAAAAATGGGGGTCAGCGACGAAAGGCGTAGGTTACGACGTTTACGTGAACTAATAACACAATTTGAACGTAGCGTTGTACCTACCCTTGCTGATAAAAGATCACGGGCTAAAGCATTGGGGTTTATCTCTGCATTAAGAGAAGTTATTAATGAGCCTGCGTTTGTACCACCTAAGAGAGTCAATAATTTCTATACACCTAACACTCATCTTCTTCCTGATGAGGAACAAAACAAAATCAATCAAAGAAATATAAATGAAATTAAAAATAGAAGAGGCCGAGGAAAAACCTCGACCCCTTCAGAGATAGGCACTAATCCTCTTAGCGAGGATACGAAAGGGTAACATGAAGAAGCTATCATTACAACCAGTACAAGAAAACCCATTCAATGTAGGAGTTACAGAGCATGGGGCTATGAGCGCACATGATGCGTTACGTGAAGGCGGCGGTGATTTCAATGTGTATTACGCGCCTGCTGGGTTCAGACCACAAGGCGGACATGACAGTCCGGGTGGTTGGCAGTCAGTTAAACATCAGACAAGCAAAGGAGAAGTTAATTCTAATTACTATGTAGTTAGAGAGGACACTCATCAACCTTTAGGATTACATAGCAATAGGTATCCTCAATACAAGGGATATCATCATATAGCTGACATGATTGAGGAATTATTTCCTATGTCAACTACTGGTGTAAAACTAATTAATAACGGACAGAGAATTATCTTTACTCAACAACTACATGAGGAAATAGATTTAGGTGACGGGGATATTATTAAACCTAAAGTAATCTGGATTGATTCCTTTAACGGTAAATGGGGAACTGGATGCTTTTCAGTAATGGATCGTTTATTTTGTATGAACCAACTTATAGATAGAAACATGCTACTTAAAGTAAGACATACAAAGAACCATGAAATTAGATTAAACAATCGTAAACATATACTGCATGAAAGTTTAATGACAGCTAAAAAGATGGAAAGAATTGCGAAAATCTTAAAAGATACTGAGTACACAACAAGAGAGTTCAATAAGTTAGTTGAAACTATCTGTCCTACACAGTACGGGTATTGGAGTAACCAAGAAGTATCTGTTGATACTTGGGTGGCTAACACTCGTGCTATTAATGTGCAACAACAAGAGCATGAAGCAATGTTAAAGTACTGGAACAGAGAGACACGTAATTTCAGTAAGAATAAGTGGTGTGCCTACAATTCTGTTCAAAGTGCGGAACAACACGACATAAATACTGGGCATAAAAACTCTGCTTTAGCTATTGAGAATGGTATTATTAAAAACATTGATGGCAAAGGGAAAGGCTATGCTGAGAAAGCGAAAGAGCTTTTGTTAGCAGGTGTAGATGTCGGAAACTAACATACCGTTTGACGTAAAAGACATTGATGCTCACGCATTGCAAGCTATTGTTTCATCTCTTAACACCAAGATGCTTGGTAAGTTAGATCATTGCAGAAGAACAGGTGATCTAGCTGGGTTAGTTGATGCGCAAAATACTTGTATGCAAATTTGGTCAATCATTGACAAGTTTGCTGTGTCGCATAAAAGTTAATTAAAAGTTAAATAAAAATAAATGCTTTAGGGAGTGATGGTCTATATAGATAACCATTTTCACTTACTTACCTGCCATCACTCCCTGATTCGCACATGTTCTACTAAAGCAGGAGTAATGGATGACTGTGGCGGTGTGCGCACGGTACTGGTCCCGAAGGGAGAATGTACTTGACCGAGTAGTAGAACATTGATAGTGGCAGGGGATAAAGGTCAATGGCATTGCCGAGATGACGCTAACCCCTTTCCTGCGGCGCTGAGAAGTCAACCAAAGGATTAATACCACTGTCACATGGGGTGAGTATGGTTAAGTATGTCTAACTATACTCACCCCAATACACTAAAAATAAAGGAGACTAAGGCATGATTAAAGTTGATAGATCGGATCTGCTTCCGAAACAACAAGCAGAAGATCCCATAATAATTCAGCGTGTTGCTGACGAATGGGCTAAGGCTACACCTGCACCAAGTACACCGTCTGACAAAGTATGGCGTGGTTCTTGGGCTGGGTGGTGCGCTCGTCAAATAGGATACGAGATGCATAAGACGGAGCCGAGTAACCCTCTTACTATTGCTGACTATTGGAGGTTTGGTACTGGTACCTATGTCCATGAGTTGTTACCACCTGTTGTTAAGAAGTGGGGCGCAGAAGAAGGTATCCATGTTGAAGAGGAAGTCGAAGTTAATTTAGGTTTACATGGTTACGGTCACGTTGATCTTGTACTAGAAACTAAAGATAAAATAACTGTTGTTGAAGTTAAAACTATGGGTGCTACTGGTATGGATTTCGCAGTCAAACGAGGGCAAGGTCCGAAGCATAATCATTTTCTACAAGGTGCTATGTATGCGTCAGGTTTAAATGCAGATGAATTAATTATTGCTTACTTTGGTTTGGAAAACATTGGTCCGGGTGTAGCTAAACGACTGGGGTTGGACGCACTACATAGGTTTGGTGCTGAGTATCATTACACTAGAGAAGAATTTGAAGAGGAAGCTGATATTGAAATCAACAGACAAGATCTTATAGCTAAAGCTTTCTTAGAAAATACAAGCGGTGAGAATGAGATCCAACCAAGGTTCGCTAAAACAAATCCTGAGATCCCATTCCCTGCTCAAATTACAAATCCTTCCACTGGAAGATGGGAAGCACACGATGAAGATGGTAACCTCATTAACACAGGTACAGCGTGGACTTGTAACTATTGTAGCTTCCAAGATATTTGTAAGGAGTCAATACCAACTCATAAGTAATTGATGGCAGGGGTGACACCGCCTTAGTACTCCCCAACGAACAGTCACCTCTGCCATTTTCTTGATAGAGTAAAGCTAGGAGGTAGCACTATGGAAACAGTTATTCCTTTGCATTCTCTTGGCACTCGTATGCCTGAACATGGGCGTATACGAATGGGTGTTAAAGATGCGAACAGGGGATTCCCAAAAGCGATAGATAAATTAAGGTTCACTTCACCTGATAAAGAAGCAATCGAACAGATAGCTAATCTTTATGGTGGTGAAGTAAACAAGTGGTCTGATAAGAAAGCAAGCCCACCTAACCAGTGGGAAGTTATAACTACATCAGAAAGTATTAAAGTCTTTTTACCTAAAGACAGTCTGTCTATCTGGTATGAGTTATGGTCAGGTCGTGGATGTATTAGGCGTTGCGATGGTGAGACATGTACTTTAACTACAGCAGGTGATAGCGACATGGTTGATTGTATGTGTGCAAACGAAAACAAAATGGAATGCACACCTAAGACAAGACTTAATGTTATTTTACCTGAGATAAAATTTGGTGGTGTTTGGTTATTAACTACGAACAGTTGGAATGCGGCTAAAGAGTTACCTGCAATGGAACAGATGTTGCATCAGCTACAAGCAGTAGGGATAGTAGAGGGACGTTTACGTTTAGAGAAACGTCAATCAGATGGTGGAGCTAAGAAGTTTGTAGTGCCTACTATTGATGTTGATGCGTCACCTTTAGATATTCTTGAAGGACAAGCACAACCTAAAGCGTTGCATCCGGGTAAGTTTGAGGACATGCCAGAGCTAGTAGAAGCGGAGATTATTGATGGGTAATATGTATGGGAGTGGAGCGAAAGGTCGTGCCACTAAACTACACGCAGAGTTGATACGTGAACGAGGTGAATGCGAGAAGTGTGGTAACACACACGCATTGCAATGCGCTCATATTATTTCACGTAAGTATGCGAAGACACGAACAGATTTAGAAAACGCATTCTGTTTATGTGCATCATGTCATATGAAATTCACAGACAATCCAGTTGATTTTGGAAAGTTTGTAATAGATAAAATAGGAAATAAAAACTTCTCAAAATTAAGGAAGAAAGCATACAACACTACAAAGAAAATGGACTGGGAAGAAGAGTACAAACGACTAAAGGAGATACAGGCACAATGTCATTAAATGGTCATGGTGAAGAAGAAGATTTAACTATAGGATGTTGGATCCAAGAAGAAGACAATGGTTTCATACAATTAGTTTGTAGAGGTCCGTTATCTTTTGTAATAGAAGGACTTATTAACTATCAAGGAGGAGTCGTTAGACAACTTCTTAATAAACAAAAAGAACAACAGGCAGATATTACAGAAGCTATCGTTACTAACACAGAATTTTTTGAAATCATAAAAGACTTAGGAGGTCCCGAAACAAATGATGATAGTAGCGCAGAAGAACGGTAACTATATACCTGAGTCAGAAGCAAAATTAATAGATATACCAGATGAATTACTAAGAGGTGCTAATATTAATCATTTAATTAAAGAAGCATATCCTGACAACGGAACACCTATTTCTGTTCTATCATATCTATTAAATGTCTAGAGAAAAAAAAGGAAGAGCGAAGAACTACGTTAAATGCTGGAATTGTGGTGCATACATTGGGTTAAAAATCTTGAAGAGAGAAGACAACAAGAACGAAGAATGTCCCATGTGCGGAAAGAAAAAACTAATTCAAAAAGAAAATGCTTCCACCGATTCAGATTAAATTAAATGAAGACCCTACTTCTGTAACAGCAATACTTGCTAGACAAATCAGTGAGGTATGCGGATTAGAAATGCCTATCACTCAACATGAAATGGAAATCTTTATCATCCAAGCATGTTGGGAAGCTGAATCAAGAGATCATCACCCATCAGGGCGTTTAAATTTACACTTAGTTTTAGACGACGATTAATCATCTACAAGTAAAGCTGTCTGCCAAAGCACACCCTTATCGGGGACATTAATCCATAGTGCTTGTTGCGGTACTTCAAAAGCAAAGTTACCTATCGAAGCGTACTCATCGTAACCCTTGAGGCTACCGTTTAATAGAAACCCTGATGATGGTGCCATGATTAACTGATGAAAGTGACCTAGCACCATGTAATCAAAGTCAGTGTTCTGTCGTTTACGTGCCACCATTCTCATAAGCGGAGGCCATATACCACCGATACCACCGCCACCTTTAGCTTGGTCACCATGCGTTAATAAATACTTTGTATCTTGGACATCAACTATTAAATCAGCGCCGGTTGCTACGTCGAAAGTTACTTTATTATTATCTGTAAATCGTTGCTCTAAAGTCTTTGAAAGAAACCAGTCAAAGTTATCTTTAACTCTAAGCTTATGTCTAGGTTTACGGCTACGTCTACCATGGTTACCTACCACACAAGGTATATGTACATGATTAAAATGCTCAGACAATAAATTAATACCCGCTGATAGTTGCTCAGTCCAAAAAATAATAGATGCGAGCATTGTATCTTCATTAGTTTCAGATAGTTCTTCATGGATATCACCTGAAAAAATGTCACCTCCTAAGAATAAAACTATTCCTTCGTATTCAATACCAGTTACATATTCATTAGTAAGTAATATTATCTTTTGGAAGTAAGCTTCAAGTCTTTTAACAGCTATCTCTCTGTTGTATTCATTACGAAACTGTATCTCTTCTGGTTTAACTACTTCATCAAAATGTGTGTCAGATAGTATTGTGCATACCACACCTGTTGATTTCTTTTTCTTTTTAGTTAACCATGTTGGTGGTTTATAATCTGATCTAGACAACTGGGTGAGTAGATGGCTTCTTAACTCTGCTTCATCTAAAGCTTCTTCAAGTTCTTTAACTTGACCTTTGAATATATCCCGTTCAGTTTTAACCTTACTTACTTCTCTTGAAAGCTTAGTAATCTGTTGGATATCTGCGCCAGCTAAGGCGTAATCCTCTAGGGATTTAGCGTCTGTCACGGGTAAGGATTGCCGCTATCTTTCCTTGTGTAGCATCAGGGTAGCCTTCCGAATGTAACCATCTGGTTATCATTATCTTTCCTATATGACTTTCATTATGTAACGCATCCCATACTTGGTTATATACATCATCAGGCAATGTATCTACCCATGCTCCGGGTGCTTTTCGCCCATCAAGCGCAAAGTCTTCTAAAGATTTAGAGGCCAACTGGCACCTCTGGATTCCACATTGCAGTCCATGTCTTGTGATTCACGTTGCCCGTCTCTTTCAATAACATAGCTCGTTGTAACATCAACACCGCTCGTAGCGTTTTGCGTCCGTATACACCGTCTGCTATTCCGCAACTAAAGTCTAACGAGTTCAACTTTGATTGCACAACCTTGACAATATCTCCTTTTGAACCTCGTCTTAACGGTGAGAGTCCTATTTGTCTTCCCATTTCGTTGATTATTGCTTGAATACCAGCCCAGTTAACTTCTTCTTCAGGTGGTTCTTCATCTTGTATACCAATAGGGAACCATTCTTTACCGTTACGTGGCTGAAAATGCCACCATTCTCCCCTCACTGTAGGGCGTATGCCGTATCGTTGAGCTATAGCTGTCACTAAATCTGTTGATATCCTGTTACGTACCACTCTTAGGTCAACTGCATACGAGTATCCGTCTGGTTGTTCTTGATGAAAGCTCCCTCTGAAGAAACCATCCGGTCTTTTCCAGTCAGGGTTCGCCGCAAGGTTACCTTTACCTGCTTTGTAACGGTCATAGAGAGCCTTCTGAGAGGCGTATGACCTAGCACCTGAGCATATTACTACTTTGTTAGCTATACGCCCGTCAGAGAAGAAGTTCTCTAATCTGCGTATAAATCTAGGATGAATTAAACTTAAATCTACACTCTTATCCGTCGTGGGGAGTAGGGGGTTGCTCATGTATATCCTCTGGTTCAGCCGTCGGAGTATATTCTAGAACAATTCTACCATCATTGTCACTAATATTAGTGTCAATCATATGAGGATCTTTACGTTCACCTATGACCATCCATTGACAAACTGTTCCTTCATCCCCAGTAATAGTCAACTCACACTCATTCAATGACCATTCAACTAGCTTGCCTGATGCTGAAACGATAGACCAAGGGTTAGTGTTCAATGCTTTCCATGTACCTTCAGTCATACCGTACTGTTCATCCATGCAGATAGTTACTGGTTCTGCTCCGAGTGCCACAGTGCCTCGGTATATTAGATCAGCATAAGGTCCCTCTATGAAAGAATGGCGTAACCTTTTCCCTTCTGTTACTGGGTGAGGTATATCGAATGAACCGGAACCTTTAGACAATGAGCCTTGTATCTGAAGATTACCTGACGATGTAGTCAGACGCATCTGTTCTGTAGTTGAACCATCACTCGTACTACGTGGTGTGTACCAGTAATGATTACCATAATATTCTGTGTAACCACCGCTAGTATCACGAACAGCTTTGATACCAGCTTGTGACCAGACACCATTATAAGCAATACCGTGTGTTGACCAAGTACGACTCACATTATATGCCGGATCGGAAGCTGTGTTGTTGTACTCTCTAAACTTAGTCATACCTGTATGACCATCTACTACTCCAGTACCACCACTCATTTGCAACTCTGTGTAAGCACCGTAGTCAGTATCAGTACCATCCACTGACCACATGTACCCTTTACCAAATGCAGTATTACCACCTCGGAAACCTATATAACCAAAAGGTTGATAGCCTGCACCAACATTTGAAACACCGATCTCTATTGATCCACCACCATCATTAGAAGAACTTGTCCATGTAGATTTACTACCAGAGCCAAAGCGTTGCTGTGAGCGTGATCTAGTAGCTCTACTCCTAGGTAGAAAATATCTAGGCGGCATGGAAAAGACTGACACCTGTTTGAACTGTTATCAACGTCACAGTAAGAATGCCATCAACCCAACGATACCTTTCATACTTACTATCAGTATGTTGCAGTTGAGCCGCGTCACTCCAACCAATAATCGCTCCTTGATCGTAAGCCACACCAGCTACATAAACAGTTTTTTCTTCAGCACCCATCTTAAAATCAACTAAAGTTCTACTCTCAAGTAGTGACTTTATGTAAGAGTAATCATCATAAACATCTTGATATACGTCACGATTATCGTACTCAGTGTGGTTAGTTAAGATCACAGGCAATGTAATTACTTCAGCTACAAACGGCATAGGGATACAACGAAGCGTCCACCGTTGCAACGTAGGAGTAGTACCACCGGGACCAGTAAGTGTAAGCGTTGGCTGTAACCATTCACCATCTATATTTGTACTAGCAGATGTGAGTATAGGTAAAACTCCGGGTGTTACATTCCCTACTGTGTCTGATGTCACACTACCTGTTTCATCATCATCACTTAAAATAGTTATTGTAACCTTTTCACCTGTAGCTAAAGGTTCATGCCGTAAATCTACTGACGCGGCTACTTTAAGTTCAGTTACACCCCATCTAAAACGTCCCTCGTTTATAGTACCTGATGTCACATATGTTGCTTGCTCACGGTACACACCTACACTTTGAACAGAAAAGATTCGCACATCGTTTAAAGTTACAACCCCTTGTATATTGCCTTGTGCCACAGCCATTAAATCGCTTGCATATGCAGGTACAACATTAGGGCTTGTCAATTCAGACAAACCTATCCTGCCTAACCCAGTGTTAGAACCGTCATAGTTTTTCCAACCAAACCACACGAACTCTCCTTGTGGTTCCATGACGCTAACACCATTAGTTATATCTATACGAGGGTGGAACTCTAAATCTCCTTCACCAATAATACTGGCTAAACGAATACCTTTATTAGTTCCTATAATAACCAAACCACCATACTCAGCTAAAGTATTTACTGTTTCTCCTATTGGAAGTGTGGTAGCTATACGAGGAAAATCTATTGCGGCTGTTGAACTATTAACAGGGATGTTAAAAATCTTTCCTAAGTCGCCTTGGTTAGCGCTTGCATATATACCGCTTGGTGAACCTATAACCTCTGTCCATTCACTAACCTGACTAAAACTAGAAGATGTGATATCAGCGTTAGTTGAAGGTGCGACACCCGTAGAAAGAACAGTAAGACGACTAGCGACAGAAGCCATTAGATAACCGCTAGCTACCCATACTCCATCGACACTAGCTAATGTCCACACATCAGTATTAGCAACTGATCCTGTTATATTATTGCCGCTTATTTTTTGTACCTTGCCGTTACCAGCTACAAAAACAAACTTGCCATCAGTAGCCATAGCGTCGATTTTCCCACCAAGAGGGTTCGTGAGATTAGTATTAGCCCATGTTGTTCCATCTGCTGAATAGTAAACAGCAGTATTGTCAGCTACATATACACGTTCAGTGCCGTCACCATCAGCGACACACATAAACAAATTATCACTCGGTGTGCCACTAGACGGATGAGTCTTAGCAGTTGCTTTCTGTAATTTGAGTTCATTCTTAGTCCAAGGATCTATACCCAGACTTGTATAGTATTGCCTTAAATTAGATTCAGGAGTGTCAGCTTCACGCTGACCTGCACCCAACTCCCAGTCGTTACGGCTACGTTTCCATACACCAGCCTGATTTAAAGACTGCTCTCCGGGTTGCCCCTGCGTGTCGAATCCCTGTCGTATAGGGTCAACGCTTGATCGTGACATTCTACTAACATCAACATTAAATTTCCTATCGCTCAGTGTGATAGGGAGAGCATCTCTTATGCTGTTATGTAATGCCATGATTAAAGCAGAGTAGTCGGATGAATAGAAGAAACCCCTGCTCTGTCTCTTATCCCATAAAGACTCATTAACCTACGTGCTTCTTCGCTAATACGACGATCATATTGCGCTTGTAACATTAAAGAATATCTTGTTCGATCACCTGCGGCTACAGCACCTTCTGATCTGCTGTCTCCTTGGCTGTGTAAATCTAAACGAAGGCTTTCTTCTGCCAGAACAAGCGCAGATGCCGCACCTAATGCAGGTATGTCACGCATAGAATCTTCCATTTTAATATCGTCATCTAAACGTGTAGACATATTTAAAGCAGTTGTTACAAAAGGATGAGCGTATCGTATATAAGCAGTTACAGGTTTCTCTATACCTTCTCTACGAATAACTTTAAATGTTCCATCAGTGTGACGTTGCACATCAATATTAATATTCAATAATCTGTCTTCAGAATTACGCGCTGTTCTAGTAGTAGAAATGACATGATAAAAACCTGTACTGGCTATAGCACTTGAAGTTACTGTTTGTGCGCTAGTTGAAGCAAACTCTACACTTGTAGTGCTTACTGCGTAAAGATTATTAGGCAACGCACGAATAGCGTCACGAACAGCTTCTAAAATTTGGAACTCAGTAAACCGTGGTTCTACTTCTATTACAGTTCCTTCAGGCCACGCATAACCTGCACTCCCGTCAACACCTCTAGCTACAACAACATACTCTCCATTACGCGAATAAACATACATAGTTTCAGCAGGATTAGTGCCATCACTTAAAGAAACATAAGAACCTGCACGAATACCATCTGTTTTATGTGAAAGTTTAAGACTTGTACTAGAAGCAGTTAACGCTTCACCACCTGTGTTAGCAACAGCATCCCGTTCAGTACGAGTATTGCTATTCAATAAACGTTTTGTGTGTGTTACACAATCAGCGATAGTGGGTTCGGTATAAGACATAGTTAGATATTAGCTGTTGTTGAGGGGCAGGCATAGACCCACCCCACAACAACTTCTATTTAACTACTACGGAGTATCCGTGTAGCCAGTTAGATTAGTGAATCTTGCCATGTGAGACTGACCCTTAACTTGGAGTCCTTCTTCACAAACAATCTGCACCTTGTCACTGTCGCCAGTCTTAGCAAGAGCTTCGACTACGAGTGGTTGCATAACCCGTCGGGAAACATT
>Ga0115011_10002594_pt1 | contig 12510 bp, 9 predicted proteins | sample TroAtlMetagenome_2_FD_88705 | JGI IMG/M metagenome (GOLD analysis project Ga0115011, IMG submission 88705) | Marine eukaryotic phytoplankton communities from Atlantic Ocean - Tropical Atlantic ANT8 Metagenome | ecosystem: Environmental > Aquatic > Marine > Oceanic | place: Tropical Atlantic... | reverse complement strand
GAATTAATGACCATAGGCACTGTGTTGTGCGGTTTAGCGGCAACATGGGGAATGGTAAAAGGTCAGATAGGTAGATTAATGGATGACCTTATGAAAGTAAATAAAGAACTAGAAGTTATACAAACTAGACTTGATTCTACTGAAGCAGGAGAAGCGGTAATGAAACATCAACTAGGAGTGTTAGGTTCTATGCTTTCCCCTGATCATCAAGAAGCTAGAGCAAGAGAAACAGAAGCTTTACACCATAGAGTAAACGCATTACGTAGAGATTGCGATACGTTAATGCACACACATAACGGGAAACACCCACCAATTTAAGAGCGTTTAAACATGATCTCACTTTTAGGTAGTCTTTTAGGTTTTGTTACTTCTACAGGTCCCTCTATATTTAAAACATTTATGGACGCTAAACAAGACGCTAGAGATAAAGAACATGAGCTTAAAATTATGGCTCAACAATCTCAAGATAGGCGAGATGAGGCATTAATAGAGAGTGTAGGAGAAGCTAATATTGCAGTCCATAGAAGTTCTGATGAACAAACTAAGAGGGCAAGTCAATGGGTCGTAAATCTTTCCGCAACAGTAAGACCGCTTATTACTTATTTCTTTTTCTTGGAATTTGTATTGCTTACTTTTCTTTCGGCTTTCGGTCTGATCAGTCTGGAACTATTTCAACTCCTGTGGTCAAGCGAAGTAGTCAGCATCTTTTCTGTGATTATCTCGTTTTGGTTCGGGCAACGATTAGTCAGCAAGTGGGCGAAGTGATAAACAAAGAAGGGATAGAGTTAATAGAAAGCTTTGAGGGATTTTCTTCTAAACCTTATAAAGATGTGGCAGGTATATGGACTATAGGAGTAGGATCAATATATGGACTTAATGGTAAACGTGTAAAAGCAGATCATAGGAATATTAGTAAAAAAGAAGCTTTACAGTTAATGAAAAGAGATTTAAAAAGAACTGAAGTACGGATATCACAATTAGTTAATGTTCCTGTAACTCAAAATCAATTTGCCGCTTTATGTAGTTTTGTATATAATGTAGGTTCAGGAGCTTTTCAACGTAGTACAGCTAGAATGAAACTAAACAGGTCTGATTACGAAGGATGTGCTAACGAGTTCTTAAGATGGAAGTACGCTGGTAAACGATCTATTCCCGGCTTATTAAGAAGGCGAGAAGCAGAAAGAGAATTATTTTTAAGTGAGGACAAAGCATAATGGCATATAGAGCTATGATTAATAAAGTCTTAAGAAGGCTAAGAGAAGATACAATATCTGCCGATTGGATTGGAGCTTTAGAAGATTCTGCTGATGTAGATTCCTATCATAAATTAGTAGGAGATTTTATTAACGAATCTAAACAAATAGTAGAAGATGCTTGGTCTTGGAGTTTCTTAAGATCACTTGAGACAGTTACTACTGAAGATGGAACATCTACTTATGTTATTCCTAATGCAAACAATAGAACAACTGTTTTACAAGTAATTGATGATACAGGTGATTATCAAGTTCCTCAGTTATCAGATGCAGACTTTTATAAATATACTCTTGTAGGGACATCTACAAATGGTACTCCTAGATACTATAGGCTTAATGGAAATTCTATTTCTTTTTTTCCTACACCAGCAGGTGTATATTCAATAAAGACACATATAGTTCTTCCTCAAGCTGACTTAAGTTTAGCCACAGACGTTTTAACGGTTCCAGAAGAACCCGTAATTTTAGGTGCTTACTCTTTAGCTTTGTCTGAAAGAGGTGAAGACGGAGGAACAGCTAATTCTGTAGCTTCGGCTAGATTTGGAACAGTTCTTTCTGATTTTATAACTAAAGATTCTAACAGAACTTTAAACGAAACTGTATGGTATGCCAGTTAAAGCCTTAACACCTATAAAGTTAGACGGTTTAGGCTCAAAAGGTTTAAACACACAAGGTAGTGCTTCTACATTAGGTCCTGAGTGGCTTACTGAAGCGTCTAATGTTGTGTTTGATTTCCAAGGTAGAATAGGTCCAAGAAAAGGTATTAAATCTATTTCTAAAACTGTTTCCCACCCTGTAAAATCTATTGGTGAATACGTTAAGTCCGACAGAACTACAGAGTTTTATTTAGGTTCTAACAATGCTATTTATAAAAGAGATACTTCTACTACCCCAGAAACACTAACTGCTCAGTCTTTTGGGGGAAGTCCACAGACTATTTCTAATTCTAATTGGCAGTGGATAAACTTTAATAACGAATTATGGGCAGTACAAGCAAGTCATAAACCAATTAACTTTGACGGTTCTACTTGGAAAGACGTAGAGGACTTATCTGCATATGCCGCTAATAGTGGTGTGACTACATTTAACCCCTCATGTGCCTTGGGAAACTTTGGACGTATGTGGTACGGAGGTATTACTGAAGACCCCGGAACAGTGTTTTATTCAGATAACTTAATTGGTGAAAAGTTAAATGGTGGGGCCGCTGGTTCTTTAAATTTAAGGACTGTTTGGGGATCAGATGAGATAGTAGGTTTTAGTTCTATCATGGATAAAATAATTATCTTTGGTAAAAACAATATAGCTATTTACAGTGGTGCATCTAATCCTGCTACAATGACACTAGACGAGCTTATACAGGGCGTAGGTTTAGCAGGTAGAGATAACATAGTTAACGTAGGTGCTGAAGTTTTATTTATGAGCTACGAAGGTCTACAGGCTTTGTCTCGTATTACGGCTTCTGACGGTAAAGCACCTATAACTGATTTATCTATAGCTGTTCGTAACTCTTTAAGTTACTATCTAGCCACTGGAGATTTAACTACAGTTAAGTCAGCTTATTTTCAAGAAGAAGGTTTAGTTGTTACTTTTGTTCCTGAGAATAATTTAGCTTATGTATTTGACTTTTCTGCTTCATCCCAATTAACAATACCAAGAATAACTATTTGGTATTTTATTGATCCTCCTTTGTGTGGTGTAGGTACTGTAGATGGTAATTTTATTATGGGAATGAAAGATACCATAGCATCCTATGATGGTTATTATGATGTAACAATTACAGATACTACATCTTCTAATGGAAGCTCAGGAGCCTGTAGTACAGCAGGAGGAACATGGGACGGTTCTAAATGTTGGAGTACGACAAACAATATTTATAACTACACATGGTCAACTACATGGTTAGATTTTCAACAACCTACAACGACTAAAATATTAAAGGAAGGTCTTTTCTACTATCAAGGAGGAAGAGGTTCTGCAACTGCTTTACAAATATATGTAGATTATGATTCTATAAATCCACTTGTTAAATCGTTTAATTTAGCCGCTACAGATGAATCAGCCCTTTACGGAGCTTCAAGCTCTCTTTATAGCGTATCTAAATTTGCATCTAAAGTAGGTCCAGTAGAATACAAAGTTCCTTTAGGACGTACAGGTAAAGTGATTAAAATGCGAATGATTACGGAAGTAGTGGGAGATTTTTCAAGTTTAGTATCAGCTACGTTACTGACGAAACAAGGAAAGACAAGGTAAAAAGGAGAAGACAATGGGATGGTTAGATAACAATTGGGCTGGTTTACTGGGTGGAGGTTTATCCTACTTAGGTTCTAGAGCAAACGCTGATGAAAATATTAAAGCGGCTAGAGAACAAGCGGCAATTATGAATCAAAATGCTGATGCTGTAATAGCGGCTGGTGAACCTTATGGTGTAGGTAGTGTAGGTGGTACAGCAGAGTTTGACCCAGAAAGTAAAACCGCACTTCTTAATCTTTCTCCTGAACTCCAAAGTATTTACCAAGGAGCCTTAAGCAGAAGTGGACTTTGGGGAGATCAATTAGCTCAGTATTCTGGTGATCCGTTTGCCGCAGGTAATCTTTTCTATGAGCAAATGCAACCTTATTACGCAGAACAGGAAGATGACTTAAGGACAGACCTTGAGACACGATTGCTTGCTCAGGGACGCTTAGGTTCCACAGGCGGTAGAGATCAAATGTCTTCTTTAGAAGAAGCTATTCTTAAGGGACAAGCTCAAAGACGTAACCAAGGTTTTTCACAGGCTCAGTCTTTAATTTCTGCACTCTTAGGTCGTGAAAGTGCCGACATTGGAACTGCTACAGGTCTTCTTAACGTACCTATACAACAGGCTAATATTGGTACAGGACTTGGAGGAAATATTGGTAACTTAGCCGCTCAAGGTTTAGCGTCACGTAATTCTGGTCAACAACAACTTGCGGCTACATTAGGAGCCAGTGGTTCAAGCATGGGAGACTTACTCTCAAGAGCAGGGGGACTGTTTAAACCTCCTGTAAAAAATCAAGGTGTAACTCTTAACCTTCAAGGATTATCGACGAGGACATAATGGCAAAACTAAATAGTGCAAATCTTCCTGATTGGTTAGCTCAGTGGGCTATGAATAGAGGTGCTATAGAAAACCCCTCTACTTCAGGAACGTCCAGTGGTCTTTTTGACCAACCTGTAATTCGCAGACGTAGACCTGATGAGAGAATGGACGATGGAAGTGATGATAGTTGGATGAATGAAACATCTCCTGTATTAGATTCATACCCTACAAGTTGGGCAGATGTCGGAAGAGACATAAGTAATATTCCCGGTCAGTTCATGGAAGATATAACAGAATTTGGAAATTCATTGATAGACGGTGCTTCCAGTATGTTTAAAGATGCTGGAAAGTCTATAGAAAAAAATACAGAACAGAAAAAAGAAACAGGATTATTAGGAACAATAAAGAACGCACCTGAAAATGATTTAAAAGGTCTTCTTGGGGAAAAAATGTATAATTTTGTAGACAGAGTAGGAAGCCAAGGAAGTACAGGTAGTTTTATGAGAGGGGCTAATGATACAACTTTATCCAATAGTGATAGATTTGGAGCCGCTGTTGGAGCAGTCGCTCCCTTTTTAATGCCCGGAATGGGGGCAACAGGCGTAGGTCTCTTTGGTGGTATAGCAAATGCTATGGGGTATCATCACGATTTTGACCCAAGGTATGAATCAAACTTATCTTACAATCCTGAATCTGGAAGAATATCTTGGGATTCAGCTTCTCTCCCCGGAGGTGGTGGTCATCAATATGGTGCTTTAAACAATCAAAATTTCTTTGAGGCTAACCCAGATCAGTATTTTAAGGTTGATGGAATGGGTTACATGACGGGACGGGATTTAGCTACAGGAATTGTTTCAAATTTTGATGATTATACAACAGATTTTAACACTAATACCCCATTTGGTTTCCAAGATTTTGGTATGGGAGACCAGAACGTAACAAACCAAGAAGCCCTTTCTCAGTTTAATTTTGATCGTACAGGGGCCATACAAAACCTAGCAGGTTCTATAGCGGATGAGTCTAACGCAGGTTATAATCAACAACAAAAAATAGCGGATGTAATATCAGATTTTACTAACGAAGGAATAGACATGGATTGGGGTAGCACAGACGCTAGTGATTTTTCTGGAGTAGGTGATGATGGTTTATCGTTTGATTGGTCTGATGATGATTGGACACTATAATAATACAAGGAGTGATTTATAATGGCTAGTAAATTTGCAGGATTATTTGGTGGAGCTTCACCGGGGGACATAAGAAGTCTCATGGAACAGGAGAACCAAGCAAGAGTGCGTCAAGCCTTCCTAGACCAAACAAAAGCAGGTGGTGGACCATTAGCGGCTAATGCGGCAAGATACCGTGAGCAGGGCCTACAGGGGCTAGACAGGATGCTTGGAGCAGGTGCAGGTATGATGGGTATGGAAATACCTCAAGACCCTCGTATGGTCAAAGCAAGAAAAATAGAAAAGGACAAGATTGAGATTTTAGGTGTTCTTGATGGTTATGCTAAATCAGATGGACGTATAGATGAAAATGAAATGATGGCTGGTTATTCTTTATTAATGTCTAGGGGGTACCCAAATGAAGCACGTAAATTTTTAGATGACGCTAAAAAATTAGCAGATATAGATAGATCAAAAGCTTCTGCTGAAAAAGATAGAATGGGACCGGGAGGAGGTAAACCACAAAAAGGAAGAGTATGGATGTTACCAAATGGAGAACAGCTTAAAGGTGTTACTATTTTTCGAGACGGTATAGAGTACGTTCAAAAATCAGATGGGAGTACAGAGTTAATACCAGATGGTGCTAGAGAAATTACTCCGGGTATGCTAAAAAATGCTATGCTTCCACAAAAAGAATTTTTAAAAATTAAAAAAAATATTCTAGAAGATGTCCAATCTATAAAAAGATTAACTTCTTATGCCAAATCTGTTGCAGGAGGAGGAGGAGGTTTAAAATTATTAGTTAATCAGTTTTTAGGTGCTTTTAAGACAGCAGGGGGTAAATCATTAACACCAGAACAAATAGCCGCACTGGTTCAAAAGGGGGATATTAACGCTTTATTGGGTAGATACAGAAAAGTAGTTGTTGGTGGCGGTGTTATGACAGAACCAGATGCAAGAAGAGTTCTTGAAGCATTAGGAGGTGATGTATCTATGTGGAGAAACCCACAAATTGTAGGGATACAACTAAAAAAATTATTTCAGGATAAATTAGATTATATTAAAAACAATATAGAGGACTATAATAATCAAGTAGGATTTCCGGGAAGAGGTAAGATAAAAAAAATAGAAATGCCAAAGTTTGTTGATATGAAGGTTTTTGATGATTTAACAGCCCCTGCTTCTAAGAAAAAGAAAAAGACTAAAGTTCCAATGTACATTAATAAATATGTTAATGGAAAGTGGGTATCTACTTTAAATCCTGCTTATAACGTTGGAGGAACCCCTTAGTAATGACTACAATTTATTTATCGGACGGATCAACACATAATTTACCTTTTGGAATTTCTCCTACAAGTGAAACTGGACTTGAAATTTTAAACGATATAGAAAATCAAATAAGATTAAGGGCAGACGCACAAAATAAGATTGTTGGAGGTCCTGAAGATATACCAGAGTTGTATGGACCAGTTGGTCCTTTTGATGCTGAAGCTCACTTAGACGCCATTAAAAAAGTTCCTGATAACTTAATGGAGGCTGGAAAAGTTACAGGTGAACATCTCTATGAGAATAAATTTGCCTATACTTTAGGTACTTTAGGTATGTTTATTGGTCCTTGGACATCAGCAGGTCTTGCTTCTATTGGTACTGGATTTGATACTGCTTCTAAAGATGAAGATTCAGATAAAATTGTTAGAGATATGGGATTAAGTTTAGGAATAGATGCCGCACTTTTAGCCGCTTTAAAAATACCTCCTGTAATAACACAGTCAATAGTAAAGGCCGTTAGAGGAGGAGCAGACCCTAAACCTATTTTTGAAGCTTTGGTAAAAGACGGAGTAACAGATTACGGGGAAAAGGAAGCAATTAGAGAAAGTCAGAAATTACTTGTTGAAAATGGAGCTTCGTTAACTTTAGGACAAGCAGGTAAAAAAACTTCTTTAGCTCAGTTTATGGAATCAATTAGTTTTTCTGGTATTTTTTCTGCTCAAGTACATAAAAATAATTTAAATAGAATAGAAGAATTTGCTAAAAGAACTACGTCAAATTTGTTTAATTCCAGTAAAAGAAAAATTGGAGCTACTGCATTAGGAAAAACTATACTATCCAATTTAACAGCGGCAAGGCAAGCCGCAATGGATGTGCATGGTAAATCTTTAGAACAAATAGGTAAAATGCTTTCTAAAGACACTGTAGATATGAAACCTTTATCTAAAGGTTTAACTACATGGAAAAACCAAAAAAAATATACAAATGAATTTACAGGAGGAACTCGTCTTGATCCTAAATCAGAAAAAATTGTAAATGATTTTTTAAAGGAATATAAAGAAATAGACAAGTCAAGTCCAATGGCTTATATTGCTTTTATGAAAGATTTAAATGCTAAAATAAGTTCTGCTAATGCTATCGGAACTGATACTTTTGCTCCAGCGGCCGCAAGAGAACTAACTGATTTAGCTTCTACAATGAGAAAAATTTCAGTTAAACAAATAGGAAAAAATAATCCAAAAGCCGCTGTTCTATTTAATAAAGCTCAAGCTAATTACGGAAATACTTTAAATAGGTTATTTCCTGCTATAAATGATAAATTTTTTAAAGACATAGGAGACCCTGAAAAACACAAAAAAACTTTGTATGCTTTAGGGGATATGGTTACAAGTATGCAAAACGTTGAACACGTAAGAGCTTTATATAAATCACTTGATAAAGCTTTTTATGCTACTACTAAAGCCCAAAGAGAAGGTTTAAAAATAAAAAGTCCTGAGGGTGTTAAACAATTAATAAGACAAAGGTATTTAGAAAAAATGATGCCAAAATCTAAAGGAATGGAAAATATAGATTTTGGTGAATTTAAAAATATGGCTTTTAAACTAACAGACGCAGATGAATCAGCATTAGCTAAAGAAATTTTAGGCAAAGATTATAATGGTTTTAAAGCTGTTGTAAATGCAGTAGCAAAATCAGCAGAAAAACCGGGGTCTGGTTACGGTTCGTTAGCTTTAACTGCAAGAGAAATTAGTCTTCCAATAGCAGGAGCAGGTATGTTAAGTGCAGGTGCTTTTGCTAATTTACCGTCATTAATGGCAGGAGGTGTTGCTGTTCTTTTTAGCCCTGTAATGATGGCAAGAATTATAACTAATCCAAGAAGAGTAAATAAATTCTTAGGTATTAAAAACAAAGGTTTAACAGATAAAAAAACGATTGAAAAAGCTTCGGTACTTATTAATGACATTTACAAAGAATTAGGTGAAGACGAAAAGAATGAGTTAGCTGAATGGATGACTTTAGGTACGATTGAGTAATGGCATCTAAACCTAATATGTTTGAGTATAGATGGGATCAACTCACTAAAGCTGGTGACAAAGATATTTCTGATCCTAGACTTTACCTCAGAGGTGCAGGAGCCATAGCTGGTTTGTTTGGTGATATGGCCGCTTATCCTGTTGAAAAAATAGTTGGGGCTATAACTCCTGACAGTGTTAAGAGAGCGTTTAAACAAGGTGCTGATTGGGTTGTAAATGAAACTGATGCTGGAAAAGCAGTATTAAAACTCGCTAAGGATAACCCTAAATACGCTAAAGATATTATGGATGGTCTTAACATAGCAGGTTCTATTCCCTTATTAAAAATATTTGGTAAAGCAGGAATTATAGGTATAAAAAAAGCTTTGGAACAAAGTGGTGGGGTTAAAACAAAATTTAAAGCAGGTGCAGGGGGAGCCATAGGTTCTTCAAGTATATCAATGGCAACGGCTCGTAATATGCCTACTCTCCAACAAGGAGGTATGTTTGGAGATGTTCTTGATATAGGAAGAACGGTTAAAGGTACTGGAGATAACCTAAGAACTTACTCACAAATAGCTAAAGGTATGGGAAGAACCCCACGTACTGGTCTTAATTTTTATTCTGGAGGTTTCGGTAATAAAGTGCTTTCTACAGCAGGAGAGGCTTTAAGGGCTTTTCCAAAGGCTGTTAAAGAACTTACAAGCCCTAAAGAGTTAGCTAGTTACAGGATGACAGGTATGTCTTCAAATGCCAGAAAAAAAGAGTTGCCTAAAGCTATTACACCTTTAGAATCCTCTGGTACACACGCTATGCAATCTCAAATGAAACTGCAAAACGATGGGGTGTATGCTCCCCTTAATGACATAGATAGTCCTTTAATGATTAAAGCTAGACTTGCTGAATTTAATTTATTAGATGCTAATTCTGTTTCTAATATAAACAAGGTTATGTTTAAAGGTGTTCCTGAGGATATTGCTACTAGACATTTAAATCATATAAAGGCTGTGCATGGAATAGATGGTAAAAAACCAGCAACTTTGTCAATTAAACCTCCTAAAACTAATGGAATTGCCAGAGAGTTATTAGGAACTGGTAGCACAGGACCACGTTTTATAAAAAGTTTAACACAAGGAAACTTGATGGCTGTGTATAAAAAAGCTCACAAAATAGAAAAAATAGACCCTAGAGGAATGGTAGAAATAACGCAAATATCTTTAGGAATAACTAAAGATGTTGCAAAACAAATGTCCAAAAAATTAAAAATAAAGGAATCAAATCATCAAAATTTAATTGAGACTGTTATTAAAGCAAGGGCTAAGATAAACACAGGGTCTAATGTACCTTTAAGTAAAAGAGAAGCTAATGTTTTAAAGGCTTGGCAAGAATTAGATAGTCCTATTGGAACAGTTAGAGATGTTAACGGTAAAATTGTATCAAGTAAAAAATTTGGGGATATTCCAGAAATAAAGGGAAATACTTTAACAAGTAGTGATAGCTATTTATCTAAAAGTAAAGAACTGGGGGGTGTGAATTATATTATAACTCACGATTTAAAAGGAAATAGATCATATGTCACTATGAGTGATGGATCAGATTTATTTGGAATAGGCGGTGGTCCTAAGAACGCACCAGACATAGTTGTAGCAACACCTACTCAAGAAATAATATGGGGTTCTAAAAACACAGTTACTTTAAAAAGTGGTGAAAAACTACCTCAAAGATTCAATACTGAAAGAACTACTCAAACTAGAAAAAATGAAAAGAAAATCTTAGAACAAGGAACAAGAAAACTAGAGGAAAGATCAGGTATTAAAAAAAGAGTTAAAGAAACTCCTGTAAAGTATCAAAAAAGAGTTTTAACAGATTTTGAGGCAAAACCTACTGCGAGAGATTATCGTCAAGCTTTCGCTAATCAAGTTAAAATAGGAACAGCGGCAACTCAAGCAAACTTAAAAAATAAAGGTTTGTTTGAAGATTGGAATATACCTTCTCTGCCCCCTCAAGAAGATGACTACATGGAACAATACAAACAACTAGTTAATCAATTAGACCTCTCAAGAGGTGGATTTGGAGTGAGGTAAATGATTAAGTTTTTGAAAAGCATAATTTGTGCTATATTATGGCACGATATAAAGGGTAAAAGAGGGACTTGTAAACGTTGCGGTAAGATAATTATCCCAATACGTTAATTTTAACAAGGTAACTTACAATACCGTTAGAAAAAATAGCTAGACCTACGCTATTAATTACAATCAAAGCCCTATCGTTCCACACAATAGACACATATATCCACCCAATAATTCCTATAATATGAAAGATTAAATTGTATGGGTATATGTTTTGGCTAGTGAGTATCATAGCTAAAATTAATATTATAGTAGATACCCACTTAACCTTCCATGTTGAATCCTTCTCTTTATTCACAAGATTTTTGACCTGTCTGTGGGTCTATAAAACAAGCTTCGGCTTGAGGCTCTTCCTTGACTTCATTCAGTACACCGTACCTCTTACCGTCTGCTCTGAAGGTAGTTATCCCTTTACATCCTTGTTTCCAAGCATTAAAGTACAACTCTTTGAACTCATCAAAGGTAACATTACTGCCTACGTTACAGGTCTTAGATACAGCACTGTCAATGTATTTTGATACTAAAGATAGGACAGATAAATGTTCATCTGCACTAATGTCATTAGCAGTCCTACCTTCTACACCGTGTTTAAACGCATAGTCCTCTACTCTCTGTATCTGATGACCGTCAAATTCCTGTATAGTTCTATCATAAAACAAACTAAAGGGTGGTTCTATACCTGAACTTACGTTATCTGCGGTCAGGCTTATTGTACCTGTGGGTGCTATAGAAGTCAGATGTGAGTTACGAATACCAAACTCTTTGATCTGATCCTGTACCCAAGGTGATAATGTCTTAAAGAACTCTCCCTCTGTGTATTTATCCTTTTCGTACAGAGGAAATGATCCCTTCTCCTGAGCCAGAGTAGAACTAGCCGCATAGGAGTAATCTCTTAAAGTCTCTAGGACCTGAGAAGTAAACTTCATAAACTTCTTAGACGCATATGGCATACCACACATCTCAGCGGCATTAGCAAGACCAGTAACACCTAAACCCATCCTACGTTTATCTTTAGCTTCTTTCTCCTGCTCAGGTAAAGGGTATATAGTTCTATCTATGACGTTATCCATAGCCCTAACTACAGTGTGTATGTCTCCAGTGAATAAACCAAAGTCAAACGCTTTATCATGTACATACTTAGTTAGGTTAAAACTACCTAACAAACAAGCACCGTAGGGTGGGAGAGGTTGCTCACCACAGGGGTTAGTTGCTTCTATAGTCTCACAGTAATACAAGTTGTTCATCTTGTTAATAGTATCTATGAACAACACTCCCGGCTCTGCCCAATCCCATGTGGAACGCATAATCATATCCCACAGGGCTACAGGGTCTACCTCTTCATGTACAACACCATCGAACCTTAGAGGGAATGGTTCTTTCTTCTCAAGACATTCCATGAACTCATTAGTTACACCTACTGAGATATTGAACCCTGTAAGGGACGTACCGTCATTCTTAGCTGTGATAAACTGTTCTATGTCTGGATGGTCTATACGTAAGACACCCATCTGTGCGCCTCTCCTATGACCGCTAGAGGCTATTGTCTGGCACACTGCATCATATATCTGCATAAAACTTACTGCCCCTGACGCTCTGGAATCTAATGACTTGATACGATTACCTCTG
>Ga0115011_10002593_pt1 | contig 12515 bp, 7 predicted proteins | sample TroAtlMetagenome_2_FD_88705 | JGI IMG/M metagenome (GOLD analysis project Ga0115011, IMG submission 88705) | Marine eukaryotic phytoplankton communities from Atlantic Ocean - Tropical Atlantic ANT8 Metagenome | ecosystem: Environmental > Aquatic > Marine > Oceanic | place: Tropical Atlantic... | reverse complement strand
ATCTCTGGGCTTGCAAAAACCAATTCACAACCGAACCTTGTGAGGGCATGAGACAATGAATGGACTGTTCGGCCATAGCGTAAGTCTCCTGCTAAAACTACTTTCAGCCCATCCAGTTTTCCGTGCGCTTGTCTAATGGTGAATAAGTCAAGCATTGTTTGAGTTGGATGATGGCCAGCGCCGTCTCCACCATTTAAAATTGGCACAGTAGCGGAATCCTGAGCATATTGAGCCGCACCTTGTCGTGGGTGCCTCATGGCGATAATATCTGTATATCCATCGACCATTTGGATGGTATCAAACAGAGTCTCACCTTTGACAACTGAAGATGTTTTGACATCGCCAAGGTTAACCACATCTCCTCCTAAACGCTTCATAGCAGTCTCAAAAGACATTCTAGTTCGCGTACTAGGTTCGAAAAATAGATTGCCTAAAATACGCCCTTGGAGTAAAGGAAGATACATTTTTCCTTTAGCCACAGGTAGAAGTCTTTCAGCATCATCAAGTATAGTTAGAATCTCTTCATTTGTCAAATCATCCATTGTTATGAGTCCGGCCATTTGCTCCCCTCTTCTCTTCAACGGTAGCAAGACTCCCATGAACATTACCGTTGTGAAAATATTCTAAAATCCAAATTTTAAGCCAACTAAGGGGCATAGTTATTGATTAGAGCGAAAGTCGCCCAACATGGATGAGTGGGCGGACGTCGAAGGCGCCATCAAAGCCGCCATCAAACAAAGGCAAAACCGTTTACAAACTTTAACCGGCATCTCTGCAATGCTTATTCTCGCTAGTGCAGTTTGGTTGATTTGGCCAAATATCACATCAGCAATCAAAGGGGAGTCCGGTTTATTTTCGGTTTTAGGGCTTCCATTACTCGTATTGGTATGGGGCCTAATGGTCCAAGACTTGGGGCTTTCAGACCCGAAGTCTAGAACAAGAGTTGGTGCAACTGCTAGTATCGCATGGCCTGTTTTACTAATTATTGCAGCCCAAAAATTTACTCTCGATACAAATTCTGAAGCCATTGGTTCTGTAATGATTGGCATCGTATCATTCTCTTGCCTTTATAGTTCTAAATTGATTCTCAGTGGAGGCTTAGACGTACTTCGGTTTAGATCGGTAATGACTGGAGTTGGAGGACTTGCTGCATTTTCACTTTTTGTTGGCGATATCCCTGAAACCTCATCGGTTAATTGGTATGCCAATGTATCTGTAATAGTTGTAGCAATTGCTTACACATGCTATATTTGGGTGGCTGGAGATGACCAAAGAGAACTTCGAAAGAAATTCCAAAAGCGATTAGATAAGTTAGAAATTCGATTACTAGAGTTAAAATCCCAGGGTTCTGCTGTTGACCAAGCCTCTAGTTTGGTGATCACCGCCAGAGAAGAAGGCCACGTTGACCCTGAACTGGGAATGCGGCTACTAAATAATGCAGAAGAAGATATTGAGCGTTCATTATCATTGGCAGATGATGTAGAAGCAGTACTCAAGGATGCTAAGGAATTTATTGAACAAGCAGAGGAGATCGCACCAATAGTAAAAAGACCCAGAAAAGCATTTGATATGGGTATTAGAGAGATCGAATTAGGTTCTCTAAGAGAGGGTGAAATGCTTTTCCGACAAGCGAAAAAGAGAGCAAAGGAAGTTATTGAATGGTGGAGTCAAGCGGAAAAGGCAATCGGTGAAGCACAAAGACAATTGGATGGCAAAACAGAAGAAAATTTACAACACTTGCATGAAATGCTTGCAGATGCCAAAAAGAAATTATCTGCTGAATCTCCAAAGAAAGCCTTTGAATTTGCAATTGTGATACCTGCTCAATTAGCCGCTGGAGATGATGCTTTGACACATGCTGCTGAAGCAATAAAAGAAGCTGAACGACAATTAAAGCAGACCGATGGACTTGATACAACAGAAATGGAATCTAGGATGGAGCAAGCAACTCAAGCTCTTGACAATGGTAATGCAAGCCAAGCGACTGGTCTTGCTGATGGAGTGGTTAGGACTATTCAAGCAGAAAGAAGTGCAATGGATGATGTTAGAAGGGCTTTCAAACAGAAAAAGAAATTATTGAAAAGATTCGAACACAGAGATGATAAGGAACTTTGGGAAAATAGAATCACAGAAATCGAAGATTCTGCTGACAAAAAGGAGTGGACACATGCTGCAACTTTACTAGACAGGCTTACTTCTGACCTCGACAAAGAAGGCAAAGCGAGTGAAGATGCTAAAGAACTCTATGAATTTGTTACAGAGGAGTGGAAAGTATTACGCAATCAATGTGAAGCTGCATTCATTAAGGTCGATGATGAAGAACGAAGAGAGTGTGAAAAAGCAATCTCTCTTTCAAAGGATGCTTTAGATGTTGGGAAAATTGAAACTTGCTTGGAACAACTTTCTCATGCCGATTCTCTAATGGAAAAATTACGTAGAAGAATTTAGTTTCTAATCTCAAGGTTATACTTCTAAATCATCATTGACAATAATATGGCCCATCCGGTAAAGATAGATACTCTGAATAGAGTTGTTTGAAAATCTTGCAAACTATTTTTCTTCATTATAATAAAGCAATTTAATATGGCTAAAATGATGACTAAATACATGTAAAAGGATTCTTGAACAGGTTTTGAAACAATGAAACAAAGCATCCAAATCAAGATCAATACAAATGAAGTCTTAGTGGTATTATCCTCTCCAAATCTAGCCGGAAAAGAATTAACTCCATTTTCTCGGTCACTGATAATATCCATTCTAGCATAGTTGATGTCAAATGCAGTAATCCATATCGCCACACCTAGGGATAGATACAGAATAGTAGGATACCAAAGAAACCCTGAACCAAAGCCATCTGTGCCTGTTAGAGCCTGCCAGCCATGGAAATCTCCTGCGATGGCTAGCCATGCTCCTGCAGGAGCAAGACCCAGACAAAGTCCGAGCCATGAATGGCAAAGCCAAGTAAATCGTTTTGTGTAAGGATAAATGACGAAAGCAAGAACTGGTAGCCATGACATCTTTAGAGCAACCTCATTTAGCATACCTGCTCCAAATAATAACATTGCTAAGAATAATCCTGCCAAAATCCATGCTGTTTTCATAGACATTGTTCCGCTGGATAAATGTCTTGAAGCAGTCCTAGGATTTGCTGCGTCAATGTCTTTGTCGATTATTCGATTTAGCGTCATTGCTAGACCGCGAGCCCCTATTCCAGCAACTAAAATCCAAACTAGGTCAAGACTGAAAATAGAGTTATCATCCAGTAGATCGTTAAACTGATTATTAGCAACAATATATCCAACTAATATGAATGGAAGAGAAAAAAGAGTATGCTCAATTTTAATGAAAGACATTAGTTGTTTGAAGTCCATCAATTAGAGCCCCCAAATTCTAGGTGTACCGGCCACTCATAATCGGATAATTCAGGATGAGTATTCAATTTCTCAAGAGTTTCTGGAGTGTGTAAGGTAATCGCTGGCCATCTTCTTACGCCGTGCAAATCACTAGGAATTGGAATTGTAGCATCCCAGCATAGCCTTTGCTTGTTTTCATCAAAGGTCAAACCTCTACTAACTTCAAAGCGCGATGTTAGTTGCCAAAGTAATCTTCTTCTTGCTTTAACACAATGTAAATCAAGGTCATTATTTGTGATAAATAACCATCGAAGTGAAGAATTGAAGTCCAATTGCCAAATCGAATTTCTCAATTGATTAATTCTATCTATTCTAGTCTGTTCTGCAGCATCATTGGACTTTGCCGAACCAGTTTCGGGAGATGGTGAATTTTCAATGTCAATTGTGACTACCAACATACTATCTCGTAGCATTCTTGCACCTGATACTTCAGGAAGTTTCATGACTTCTTCAACCCCCTCAAATTTAGGAGGGGTTTCCAAACCTTGTCGCCACTTTGGAGTATCTTGATTGAATGACCCTTCCAACGGTTCTTTGTTGGAACGGGGGTCTGGGGCAGGAATGGCCGTTGCATCGATTAGCAACTTATCATGAACATTCTCAAATGGACTGGCTGCATCCAAAGAATCGGCGACCATTCCACTAAGAGTAATTATATCTTCAGCGATTTCGACTTTGTCATTTAGAGCATCTAGTAGTGCTTCAAGGTCTTTAGGATCTTGGTCTGGGTCGACTACTATAATCGACTTAAGGAACATCATTTGCCCTGCTCCAAGTAATCCTAGCGCTGTTTTTCTTGCTTGTCTTGGATAACGTTGCTTTGAGGCGACAATTGCCAAATTATGGAAACCGGTCTCTAGTGGTAAGTGAACGCTTTTTACATCTCTATGCTGGAATTGTAAAACTGGAGAAAATTGCCTACCTATCGCTTCCCCAAGATAGCCATCTTCCATTGGAGGAAGACCCACGATTGTAGCTGGTAAAATCGCATCTTTACGCCTGGTAATTGCAGTTACATGCATGACTGGATATTGGCCAGTTAAAGAATAGAAACCAAAGTGATCTCCAAACGGACCTTCTAATCTAGTCTCTCCTGGAATACAATATCCTTCAATTACAATATCTGCTTCCGCAGGCACCATGATATCTTGTGTAAGAGCCTTGGTAATCCTTAGTGACCTTCTACCGAGAATTCCTGCGAATTGATATTCTGAAAGATTATCAGGCAATGGTGAGATTGCAGAGAAAATCAGTTCTGGTGGACCACCCATACATATCGCAACAGGCATTTTTTGTTTTTCACCAATTGCTGAAGCATGGTCTGCTGCATGCTTGTGGATTTGCCAATGTAATCCGATTTCTGTTTCACTAAACACTTGTGCCCTATACATACCAAGATTATGCTCACCGTTCTCTGGGTTCTTGGTCACAACCAATGGTAGTGTTACAAAGTGTCCACCATCCATTGGCCAAGTTTTGGGAATAGGTAGTTTAGTCAAGTCTAAATCCATCTTTACACGCTGACATTTACCTTTCCATTTCTTCCATGGAGGCATTGCAAGTGCATCTCTAGCCAACGGTAATGCTTTCCAAGGTTTTTTCATGAATTCCCCAATCTCTGGTTTCATCATTGCAACCATTCTATCGCCAACTTCGGTTTCATGAGTTGCCCCTAATGCTCTAAGCGTTCTATCACTGGTCCCAAATATGTTCATGGCAAGCGGGATTTCACTTATGCTTCCGTCGGCAAGCCTTGGTTTTTCAAAAATTACTGCAGGTCCGGAGTTCTTTACCAATAGGTCGGCGATCGCTCCAGCTTCGTAGACAACATCCACTGGCCTAGAGATTCGAAGGAGCTCTCCGTTCCCCTCCAAGTGGTTCAACCACCGCTTCAAAGTCCTCCATGCCACATACCTCGGAGAAGCGTTATGGTTTTGAACCTGCGTAAATCTTCTCATGCAGTTTCAACCGTTTTATTCATGGGCTTGGTCCTACACAGTAGTGCTATGGCGGACGACGTTAGGGCATGCGATGTCTTAGTTATCGGTGCTGGACCAGGCGGTGGCTCAGCAGCATTACACGCCGCTAGGGCAGGTTTATCGGTTCTTATCGTAGAAGCAGACCCTGAAGTCGGCACTCCTGTTCATTGCGGAGAATGCTTATCCGAATTGGCGGTAGAAAATTTAGAACTTGAGATCCCTGACCATGTCAAAGCCTTGGATGTTAAGGGCATTAGAGTGATATTCCCCGATGGTTCAGAAAAACTTCTCACCGAACCAGGCTATGTTTTAGAGAAGCATTTGTTTGAACAATGGTTGACTGAACAATCTTGTGAAATGGGCGCAGAATTATTGCTCAGCCACAAAGTCACATCTATGGAGCGAGTTTACAATAGCAAAAATGAATTTTCCAATTGGAAAATTGATGGCAAAGGTTCTGATTTTCCAATTGAATGTCGCGCCGTAATTGATGCATCTGGAGTTGCAGGAGCATCATCCAAACTACTCGATATGGGCACTACGGTAGAAGTCATCGCTGGTTTCCAGTATGAGATGACTGAAGTTGAAAATGATGGATACTTAGATTTCTACATTTGGCCTCAATATTCACCACATGGCTATGTTTGGATGATCCCTAAAAAAGGAGAAAGAGCGAATGTTGGGCTTGTCACTACTGACAAGAAAGGGGCAATAAAGTACCTTGATAAGTTCATCAATGATACATATCTTGATGGTAAGCCAATAGTAAATCCAATGTGGAGAAATCAAGGCACTAAGGTGAAGCCATTTGGAGGCACTATCCCAATTTCAGGACCTAGAGAGAAAACGGTTGATGATGGAGTAATACTAGTGGGGGATGCTGCTGGTTTTACATCTCCTCTTTTCGAAGGAGGCTCTCATCTAGCATTGTGGTCTGGTAGAGAGGCGGCAAAAGTGATTGCAAAAGCGCTTAAAGAAGAAAACATGTCAAGAGAGAATTTGATTTCTTATGAAAAAGCTTGGAAAAAGACATTCCCCCCTTACAATAAAATCCTGAAAGGAAAGGAAGCATTGTATGAGTTAACCGATGAAGAGATGTCTTTCATGGCACGTTGCCTTCCTGAAGAATTATCAAACATGTCTCCACTTCAAAAATTAGGAATTGGATTGAAAATTCTAGTCCGAAGACCTGTGCTGCTAACCAAGAAAATTATCTCAGTACTCCGTTCATTTGGATACAGCCGTGCTAAGTATTTTGGTTGGTAGAATTCTAATTTATTGATTTTGAAATAGCAAAACCCTTCAAGAGCGGGAGTTAGCCAATGTCATGTGGGGAGTTTCATTATGGGTCGCAGCGATTGCGGCTACTGTTTTGATTATTCAACCTCGCATATATGAAAGATCTAAATCGCTTGGATTATTGTTGCACTTATGTATAGCAGTGCCCTTTTTTGCACTTTCGAGTAGGTTTTTGGTCAACGACACTTCAATACAGTATGTAGTCGCCTTTGGTGGAGAAGCACTTCCTTTGAGATATCGATTTGCTGCAACATGGGCTGCTCGAGAAGGGCCACTATTGATGTGGGCATTATGGCTTACTTTACTGGCTTGGATTTGGAGAAAACCAATGACTGAATTAGAAGATAACAGTTCACAAGAGCTTCGATTAAGATTGGTTCATGGATTCTCGCTTATTCTAATTTTGATATCTATTAGCCTTGACCCTTTCAAACAGACACCAGATTTTTTCATCGGAGCGGGCTTGAATGAATTACTACAAACTGACTTGATGGTTATTCATCCACCACTAATTTTCCTTGGTTATTCTTTTTGTGTTCACCTTTCTGCGATTTCCATTTCTAAGATATTCAACAACTCCAAGTCGGGAGTGAAAGAGCAGATTCTCGCTGTAGCAAGGCCTGGTTTGCTGGTTTTAACATTAGGAATCGGCTTAGGCGGCCTATGGGCGTATTTGATTTTGGACTGGGGTGGATATTGGGCCTGGGATCCTGTCGAGACAGGTTCTTTCCTACCTTGGCTAGCACTTGTAGCACTTTCTCATCTTAGAACAAGACCTGGTAAGGCATCTACCAATGCGTGGATTGGTGGAGGACTTATCGCAGGTGGATTAGCCCTCTTTGCAACATTAGTGACTAGGGCAGGAGGAGTTTGGGCTTCATCTGTTCATACATTTGTAGCATCTGATGAAGGCTCTGCCCCTTCAGACGCCTTTTCAAGAATGATTCTATTGAAATCTGATGGCTCGGTTGGCGTCGAAGTAATCACTTACCTAATGATACTCTTCTTGTTAGCAGGTTGCTGGTTGTTGGCTATCAGAAGAGAGAAAATTCCCAGTCAAAATAATAAAAATGGCTCACTGATTTTCTTATTGCCGCTAATTGGGGCTTTCTTAGCAATATTTATTGGCGCTGACATTTACTCTTTTATTCCTAATTATGTATTCCCATTGTCTTTGTTATCCTTTATTGCGGTAGATTATTTTTTAGACAGAGAAAAACAGATTACGCCAACTGGTTGGACATATTTTAATCACAAATATTTTCCAACGATCGCCGTAGTGATCTTGATCTCATATCTCTTAACACAGCAAGTATTCTTTGTACTTCTATTATTGATATTCTTTATTCCAATGTATTACTCAGAAGATGCGACAAAAGAGTGGATATGGGCCACATTTGGCATTATGTTGTGTTTAGCTGCAGCATGGGCAAGTCTGATTGAAGTTCTGCATGCTGGAATTTTATTGTTGATTTTCATCGCACCATGGCTATTAGAAAAGTATGAAGAACAAGAAAGTACATTTTCCTTTTTCTCTCGTAAATGGCAGCAAAAAATTGCACTTTGGGGTTCTGTACTAGTGGTTAGTACATATCTGATTTTGACATTAGTTATTCTTTTGGGAAGCATAGATTCGGTTAATTTCGAAGCGCATGAGTTGTACGGTGCACCATATATACTCGCTTTTTCCATCTCAATGATGCTTTATTTGAATCGTAAAAATGAGCCGAAATCTATTTTTAATATCCTAACTACTTTGGTAATTCTTTCAATTATCCTTGCGGTTTTCTTCCCTCATGCCTTAGGTTCTGACTCTGATTCATCAGTATCTAGTATAATCGATAGAGGCTCTATTGCTTGGATATATTTGCCAATTCTATTGGTCTGTATCGCCCCATTGATTTCTGAAATTAGAACTCAAGCAATGAGTAAAAAATCAACTCCTTTGTTGAAAAGAATTCCTTTTGCTGCCCATATTGTTCATCTCGGGTTAGTCTTACTTATTATTGGCCATGTTTCAACCACACTACTAGTCGATAGAGGCGATGCAAGCCATCGAATTACCCTGATTAAAGACGAGATTGTTATCGATGATGGATATGGGTATCAATTCAATGAAGCAATAGCAACTTCAGAGAACCTTGAGGTCGGTGATGGCTATGTTGGCATTGATATTACAGTTTATGAGGTTAAAGATGGTGAAGTTGGTGATGAAATAGGCAATGTAGAACCAGGTATGCTTAGATTTGATAAAACGGGAACTGCTCGTTCTGAAATTGATATTTTAACACGTTGGTCAGGCGACATAGTATTCATTTTTGATGGCACTCAAGCCGATAGTCTGATGAAACAATCTCAATTGGAAGGTTTAGATTCAATCGAGCTTGTTAGAGTCACGGTATACGACCTACCCGCATCACACTTAGTTTGGCTCGGTTGGATAACTATGATGATTGGTATGACTATGATAACTTATGCTTCTTCAACTAAAAAAGAGCCACTGAAAGCCCAAGATTCTTCAATTTCAGAACAAGAATAAATCGACTCTTAACCAAGAGATTATCAAGGGGAGTCAAGTCGGCCGAAACACTCTAAGGAGGCTATACCATGGAAGATGGAGCAATTATACATGTTGATTATGACTTATTCAGCGGTGAAACCGGTGACTTGATTGAAACTACAAGTGAAGATGTGGCAAAGGAGCATGATATGCACCAAGAGGGTCGTACATACGCACCTATGGTCTGTGTTGTCGGCTCTGGAGGATTAATTCCTGGTTTTGAAGCAGCTCTTCTTGATGCTAAAGTTGGCAAAGAAGTAGAATGTGAAATCTCACCTGAAGATGGATATGGGGAAAAAGATGCTACAATGACTGAAGTAATCAGTATTGACAAGTTAAAGAGAGCCGTACAAGACCCTCAATCCCTATACATCGGAGCACCGGTCACAATCGGTGGACGGCAGGGTTACCTAACATACCTTGCAGCAGGACGTGCAAAGATAGATTATAACCATCCAATGGCTGGTAAGACTCTAAAATACGTCTTCACGGTTGTAAAAGAACTCAAAGGAAAGGATGACAAAGTGCTTGGACTACTAGAATCAAACACTGGCCACACTGGTTTTGAAGTTTCTTTCAAGGGAGATGACATATCGATCACTCTCCCTCAATCAATGTTGTTTGACACAAATGCAGCAATGTTGAAATTTAGACTTGTAACAATTATTCGTGATGCTGTTGAATGCGGCAAGGTCTCATTTGTTGAAGTTCACGAACCAAGAGGATTTGGTGCTGAAGACAACGACCAAGACGGAGAAGATAGCGAAGACTTGTCTAAACTATCGGTTGCTGAACTGAAAGAGAGATTGAAGGCAAGAAAACTACCTGTAGGTGGAAAGAAAGCTGAACTTATTGAGCGCTTATCTAATCAAGAAGAAGAGTGAAACAATAGCAAAGTAATAATCAATCCGTTATTAGCATAATGTGGTAAGGGACATGTCTAGCGCAACAGAGATTGAAAAGAAACTCTCTGATTATGAGGCTTCTTTGCCTGATAATGTATTTTCTCAAATGGAAAAAGCTGCCATTGGAATTCTAATTACCGCCATTGCAATTCTATCACTAGGTTTACTTTTTGCCAATGATACATTTTGGACAGATGGCCTCAAACCAATTGTCTGGGACCCGATTGTCAAAGACGCTGGAGCCGCTGGTGATGCAGGTTATTCCCCCCAAAATACTGCAATATATGCATCGACTATGCTTCTTGCTGTTGTAGTATTACAATCAATTTTTAGAAAACTTGAGTTACCTGCTGATGATAAAATGATGCTTGCACTAATCTCATGGGTTGTTTTAGCACCTGTACTAAGAGTATTAGAAGACTCAGACTTCTTTAGTTCGAAAATTGATTGGCTTCTAATTTCACCAATTATACACTTTCACTTAGCATTGTGGTTAGTATTGGTGGCCTTTATTTCCCATAAATTCTGCTCGAAATGGGATGGGCTAGAAGATGATAATAATATAGAAAAAAGCCGCACTATGCTATTTATCACACTTGGAATGATGTTGTTTTTCCATTGGGCATTATTGTATCGCCCAGCATATTTTGTACATGAAGAAATAAGTTTATTCTGGATCATTATTGGTCTTGTTGCATCATATGTTGTGCTCTTCATGATGCTTGTTTGGACCGCAAAGTGGCCATCGATAACTAGGGGTTTAGTCGCATTTGGCACCTCCTCAACAATCCTAGGTTTCTTCCATTGGATGCAATTCTTGGCAACACCTTGGCAGCAAGAAAGTGGAAGGATTGTTGAATCGCAGCCTCTTTGGCCAATGGTGGTTGTATTAGGTCTTCCTGGATTGGTGTGCTGGTTCATGTATAGGCATGGGAGAGAAGATGCTAGACACATGAAAATGAGTGGATACAATGCTGGAGTTCTACCAGCAGGAGTTAGCATAAAAACATGGGAAGATGCTGAGAAAATTGTAGTAAATCACCCTATAGAGCAACTTTCAAGAAATGCACTTCTTGCAAATCCTATGGTTCTAGCAATGGTATATGGGCAACTATGTGATGGATTTGCTACAATGATAGGAATTGATTTATTTGGTTATGGGGAAAAGCACCCTGTGAGTGATGCAGTGATTCAGTTTGGCGGAGATATCAATGACACTATTGGAATCTCTTGGGGCGAGGGAGCATGGTTTTTCGCCTTGATTAAAGCATTACTTGTAGCAACAATTGTTTGGCTATTCATAGAAATGCGTGTTGAGAAGCGTCAAGTACACATGCGAATGCTAATTGTTTTGGCAGTTCTTATCGTAGGATTAGCTCCTGGACTTAGAGATATAGGCAGACTCACTCTTGATGTATAAGCATCAATTTTACAGTTTTTGTCTTCAATTGTTAAATGTCTGCGCCTCTTGCCTTGAAACGAGGGGTATAATGGACAGATTGCCAACACGAGTAAATCGAGCGGATGCTGATTTTTCAGAACGTGTTGAGCATAATTCAAATCTAATTAAAACTCTCAAAGAAAGACTGAATACTGCATCGGGTGGTGGAGGTGGCAAATATGTCGACCGTCATCGAAGTAGAGGAAAGTTACTGGCTAGAGAAAGAATTGAAAGAATTATTGACCCTGGCACTGCATTTTTGGAATTATCTCCACTTGCTGCATTTGAACTATACGATGGACGAGCACATAGTGCTGGGATTGTCACGGGAGTAGGAATGGTACATGGTAGGGAATGTCTCTTTGTGGCAAATGATGCTACTGTCAAAGGAGGTTCATACTATCCCATGACAGTAAAGAAGCATATTAGAGCACAAACTGTAGCTCATGAAAACCATTTACCGTGCATATACCTAGTTGATTCTGGTGGCGCATTTCTTCCAATGCAAGACGAAGTTTTCCCAGACATCACTCATTTTGGTAGAATTTTTAGAAATCAAGCAAAGATGTCTGGTGATAAAATTCCACAGATCGCTGCGGTGCTTGGCTCTTGTACCGCAGGTGGAGCATATGTACCTGCGATGTCTGATGAGTCGATAATCGTCAAAGGAAACGGTACTATCTTCCTTGCCGGCCCGCCACTGGTCAAAGCAGCTACTGGAGAGGAAGTTACTGCTGAAGAATTAGGGGGGGCTGATGTTCACACTTCACAATCAGGTGTTGCTGACCATTTTGCTGAAGATGAATCTGAAGCATTACGCATGGTTAGAAATGTTGTTGAAAATCTTGGCCCAAGGGAACTAGCACCTGCTGCAAGCGCTGTTGCTGAAGAGCCAGCACATGATATTGAAGACCTACT
>Ga0115011_10002592_pt1 | contig 12516 bp, 2 predicted proteins | sample TroAtlMetagenome_2_FD_88705 | JGI IMG/M metagenome (GOLD analysis project Ga0115011, IMG submission 88705) | Marine eukaryotic phytoplankton communities from Atlantic Ocean - Tropical Atlantic ANT8 Metagenome | ecosystem: Environmental > Aquatic > Marine > Oceanic | place: Tropical Atlantic... | reverse complement strand
TTTGTTTTCCCGCGTGTGTTCTTCTTTTCCTCCTCTCGAGTTGTCGTTGCTGCGTTCTTGTCTCCACGCTCCCTACCGCCGCCGTCCGTTCCCTCACACTCGAGCCCAGACGCTCCGAGAATGCGCGCATCGTAGTCTCAGTACCCTTTATTTCCTCGTATGCGCGTTCGCATGTCCATTTGTCCTCGTTTGCATTTCAAGTACAGTTGTTTCTTCGTCATGCACTCGTCCAGGCCGTGTTTCGTCGTCGCGTCGCTCTCGCTCGACGAGAGCAAAGCGGTCACGCAGAATTTCAAATCCCGTCCGTTTTCGGGGGAGTAACACTTCGACTGTTCCGCGCACTCGAGCATCTCCTCGAGCATGCCTTTGCAGCTTTTGCTCATGCCGACGGCACCACCACTCGCAGAGGCACAAAGAAAGAAAGAAAGAAAGAAAGAAAGGAAGAACGAAAGCGACTCCTTTCTCTTCTTTGAGCGGGAAGGGCGTGTCTTTTGTGATGACGATGATTTGTGATTGAGAGTATTTCGGTGCACACACAAAAAATAGGGGTTTCGTTTCGATTCATTCATGTAGTATGTATTCATTAAAACTATTGCAGATGATGCGCATAACTCTCACTCCCAGGACACTCGTTTTCGTGCGCGTATTTCAAACACTCGAGGTGACCATTTTCGGCAGCAAAAGAACAAGTCTTTTCATTCCAAGGACATCCATTTTCGTGCGCGTATTGCAAACACTCGAGGTGACCATATTCGGCAGCCTTAGAACACGTCTCTTCGTCCCAAGGACATCCGTTTTCGTGTGCATATTTTAAACACTCTAGGTGACCTTTTTCGGCAGCCCAATAACAAGTTCTCTCATTCCAAGGACACCCATTTTCGTGCGCGTATTTAAGGACCCTTAATATCCATTAATGCGTGCTCTTCCCTATTGAGGCTTTTATTCCTACTAAGCTTTCTTCTATTCTAGTTCCCACTTTCGTTTTATTTGTGTTGTTTACGTTGTTCAACTCCTCGAGTAGGACGTCACACTGATCCACTATAGCCGAAACGACATCTGATGCGACATTTTTCTCCTGGAACGATGACAAAAACTGCGAACAGTGCATTGCAATGTCGTGCAGTTCAATGGCTAAAATTTCTGAGTGCAAGTTCGTCCGTTCGCTCCCATTTCCCGCATTCAAAGAATGAATTGGGGAGGGAGATTTCAAAATACCTCCGTCTGGCGTTTTCGGCGATTTTGTGTCATTAAATTGCTTTCTTCCTAACGGTGTCCCCAGAGCTTGCCCACCTTGATTCGATATGAGTATTGGCGTCGTTGGCGTCTTTGAAATATTCATAGTGTCAGCATTACCTGGCGTCGAAGAAGTAAACAAAACGGAATTCTTCGTCCCGAGAGGCGTGGCTGATGGATTAGATCCTAGCACCAATGCACTTGCGCCATTTGCAGTTGCAGCGCCTGTCGGGGACAACGCCGCTGGAGAAAGAGTTGAAGACTGTGTTCGTAACGATGTGAGCACGCGCGATCCACGATTCAAAACACCGAACCAGCAGGAGGATAACCCTGTCTCAGAAGGCTGGAGTGCACGGGCTTCCTCTGCTGCATTTTGAGGTAAACAGCAGTTGTGTGAGGTGGCACCGGAGTGGACAGGCGGAGCCGCAAACCATCTTAGAAAGAGAGCAGCTTCATCGCGAAGGCTCGCTTGGCCGCTCGGGGAGCGCATTTGCCAACCAAACTTCAAACGCTCGTCCATAGATATAGAAGCGAGTAATGCGCAGCTCACTTTCGTCTTGCGTAGATTGCTTAGTGTAATTGAGGTTGGTTTCATTGTCGAAAGGATGAAACGCTCCACTAAGCATGCAAATAATGCTAGTTTGGTAGTGGTGGAAGCATCTATATCGGACTTTCGCAAACTTCTAGCAACTTCGGTTGATATTTGAATCGTTAAACTCAACGCAGCAAGTTCCAGGACATTGTCCTCGTCGATAGAAGCGTCCACCACGCAAGCCCAGTTATTCAACAACTCCGAGGCAATTTCATACACTCGATCATATGCCCCTGTTTGTATTATGACATATGCTCCTTCCGACGTCTTTGCAAACTCTAAGCATGCGTATAGTGCAGAGAAGACCACGTCAGAAGTGGTCAATCGGGTAAGTTCGTCAAATTCAGAAGGAGTACAGTCCACATCTATCTTTCCACTCGTCACTGATACACGCAAACTTGCGAGTGTACTTTCACCAGAGAAAACGCCAGATATGTCTGGTATAAACGATGTTGATGAAACATCATCACTTCCCAGCATAAGCATCGATGGAGACGCAAAAGCACCATCATTACCGAATAATTTCGTTAGTAATCGTAAAGCACATACGGAAGATGCCGCTGGTACTCCTTTCGATACTGCCAGAGCACGAATATCTTGAATAGCCTGGGATGCCACGTTCCCTATATCGATAGCTTTCGCTGCATCCACAGCGTTTGCTTCCTTCGACCAACATGAAAGACTTCGCTCGAGCGCGGCACATACATGCGCACATGCGATGTGATCGCGTGGACATATTTTAGACGAGAGAAAGGCGCATGATGCTCGTGCAACATTTTGTAACGCCTCATAATCTTCGTTTGCGACGTCATTTCCATTCGCAGAATAATTTTTGCGAGAACAGCTCCACAGCCTGGCTAAGACTTCCAACAATTCGCAAAGTGCGACAATCAGCGATATCTGACGCCGACTTTCCGATCTTCGGTTTTGAACGGCGTGGATAAGCTCCATGGCGACGATGTTGACACTATCTCTTCGCGAATTATGCGACCACTTTTCAAGAATTGAGGGCTGAATTAATGAAAAGCCGCAGCTACTCTGCTCGTTGCTCTCGTTCTCTCCATCACACTTTCTCCCCCTTTCGACATCATTTTTCGACACCAGTGCAGATATATTGACATTCGCTAATTTGGGAGTTAATAAGTTCTGTTTCACGTGTTCTTTCCGTTCCTTCAATGCTTTGAGGTGCTCCGCGTCTCGCGCATCCAACTCTGGGCCCATGATGTTCTGGAAGGTCTCCAAAGATCCAGAAGCTTTCAATAATGCACTCAAATTCTCAATCGTAGTTATCTTGGCATCGCACAGACTCGCAATGAGCGATACCTCGCGCGAACACGCGGCAACCTTACGCGCAAGCGATGCAAGACGTGTTTCTGGTGCTCCCCATCTACCATCATCTGTGTTAAAGACACCACACGCTCGCTCGATCCAATCCGAATCGTAAACATACGAATCCCCGTATACAGATCCACCGCTCAAGCCTATTGGTGGATCGATGAAGATGAAATTCTCGCAATTTAATGTGATTGCATGCTGCAAAAGAGCATTTACTCGCGAAGATGCGTGTCTGATGTTTCCAACGAACGTACTGTTATCTGCAAACACGGTCTCAAACGTCGCGGCGGCAGCGTGGGCAACATCCGTGAGTAGACGCGCGGCGGCTTCTTGGCCTTCCCGCGAAATAACTTCGCGTGCCACGGGTTGCTCGAGTAGAGATCTTGCCAAATATTCGGCACCAGCCTCTAGCGTAGCCGAAGGAAAACAAACGCTATCACCTCCCGCTTGCGCTGTAGCCAACTCAGCCGCCGCAGAGAGCATAACCGCCCGCAAACCTAATACGAACGTATCCATTTTCATCCACGCCACGTTGGTTTTATCTTCCGCAGAAGATAACGCGAGCTTTATTGTTCGCAACAAACCTTCGTCTCGAGACACAAAGTGATGCATAGCCTCACGCAAGTGCTTAGAACGCTTAACTGGAACAGAGAATGCCACCAAAGATTCATTGGCGAGAATACTTAACGAAGACGATAGCGTAGAAAACGCGTTGGCATAGACGACATCATCGTGATTTGAGGTTCGCGAGCACACTTCAGTAGCACGTTCGACGATCGACACGAGGTATTGAAATACGCGAGGCTCAGAAGCCAAGCCATCGACTGGATTTGGTAAAGCAACCCTTGACTTCCAAAAAATATTCAACGCAAATGCAAACGTCGCACTGTAACTAATATCTTCAATATCCATAATTTTTTCCAAGGCTAACCAAAGTTCGTCATATTTCGGATACTGTGACTCATCAGATTTTGCCGTTGACTGGACTAATGCTACAGATGATGGTTGTTTATCCGTGAGAGCATTCGAGTTAGTGTCCTTGCCACATTTCATGTTATTGGTTCCATGATCTGATTTTCCTCCGTCATCTTCGGCAGATGCCCCGTCGTGTATGCCGACCATATATTGCGCGTGGTTTGGTCCATATATAATGGCATCAGCAAACGGAGGCTGGTTTGCAGATGCACTGGCAAGTAGGGAAATTGCGTTAGATGCAAATTCTGGATCTAAATCAATCTCCTTCAAAGCGAGCTTGATCCTATCGCGCAATTGAAGACAAGTTTCGTCCGCTTGTACTCCACCAAATGCGGCAGATAACGGCGCTGATGTTGGCGCGGTCGTACACAACGGTATCAAAGCGGGGATTGCTAAAGTACAGCATTCAGAAGCGTACGGATATGATGCATACGAAGCAATCGCTTGCACCATCGGTGGCCCTCGCTCTGGAGGTGGTGCCTGAATAAACAGAGCTTTCGCAATCGACCTCGAAAATGTACCACCGGTTACCCCAGAACTATGCTCGAACACAGAAGATAACGCCGGAACAACACGCAAAACGCTCGCAATAGCATCTTCGAGTGCAACAATCTCTTTTGCACGACATTCAGAACCGCTTTCATATGCGCGCTGCAAAAATTGCGCGTCAAACCGTAACGGTGCAAAAGCTCCAGCAAGGGTTTGCTCATCATTCATCAAGAATACACACGTGCGAATACTAAACGTTTGGTTCGAAGATTTAGAAGAACTTTCACTTCCATTGAGGTTAATGTCATCATCTATAATACACATCTTCTCGAAATATTCAAATTTTGATGTCAGCAATGCTGCATGCAACGCTCGAGATGCGCATTTATGCAAAATCCACTTTTCCGAGCGTTCTCGGTATCTCCAGCTATCAAAACGAAGTAAGGCATACAAAGCAGATCGCTGAAATAGCGATTGCGATTCATCTCCACACTCGCCCGCGAGTAAAAGAGTTTCAGATAACGCGCACAATGCTTTAATGCTATCGTGCACTCCTCGAGACTCTTCAAACTGAAGGCATTGTGAAAGAGTCACCCCGTTGGTAGATGACGCTTTATCGTCTTCCGTGAAAAATGGGGTGTTGAATACTACATCCGCAGCACGTCGCGGTGCTGCAGCAGCGAGTGGTCGTAAGGCCGCGAGCGCCATTGCTTGTATACCGTAATCGTCACCTTTTTCCACACGCAAAGATAGAGCGAGTGCAGATAGGACATCACTTGGCGTTCCTCCAATTTCAGCTGAAGCGTGTAAATCGCACTTTAACAAGGGCGCAGCGAACGAAGGTGCATTTTCTAGTGCAACCGCGATGAACGATAAAGCCGCGTGCAACTCCAACCGATCCTCTGGAGTTAATTTCTCTCTCCTTCGTCTCGCAACTGAGCTTAAGTTTCCTATTCTAGACAACGTTATATACAATCCGTCTGCCGGTTCACTCCATACGATTAGGTTTGTTCCCGCGAAGGACGAGCGCTGTATGGAGACACCTCTACAGCTCGAAGGAATGCAAGCCCCAGGGACTTTTGAGCTAGATATAGGTGTCGTGCACACGACGTGCCCAAAAATATTCCCAGTGTTGCGATCGACTCGGCTTCTATTATTGGCTTGTTTGATGGCGACTTCCGCAACCTCCCGATCCGGATACGGTAAAGCAACTGCGGGTAGTTTTGTGAGGTACGATAGCGCACACTCTGCAGCTTTCGGTCCTTCCGAGAGAGATTTCAAGACGCGCAATAAAGGTGTCGCTTCCGCGGGGAATCGTTCTCGACAACCTTTTACGAGTGCGAGTAAAGCCGCTTCCTGCCCATTTTCGTTCGCGCCCTCCCAAAACTGTTCACACAATTCGCGTTGTCCGCAAATTATCTCGTCAAAGCACGCAAGAATCAAGTCGAGCTGAGTGGATAATAACGCGTGTACGGGAAGAATATCAAACGCCGCTAACGTTGCCGAAAACACATTCTTCAAAACACTTCTTCTCGGAACCGCAGATGGATCAGAACCATCGAAACTGGACTTTGTGTTGATCGCCAAACTTTTTAAAGAATTCAAACCGTTGGCTACATTTGATGCTTTCAGAAAAGTCGTCATTGCTTGCTCATCAGTTTGGCTGACATCATTAATCATAGACTTAGCAAATGACAAGAATGCAGCCCACGATAGTTTTACTGCTCTAGATTCAACAACATCCGTCGTTTGCGACAGAACCGTCGTGACTTGAACTACAGATGAGAGTAGGTGATGCTGAGCTTCAATCGAACCTTGCCCATTAGAAAAAGCGTGCACAATACGTTCTAAATCTATAGCAACAATCAATATGATTGAGCACCTAGCTCTTATATCAGCAACGACGGTAGTCTCTACTTGGTCTGTCATAGATGGAGCTAATTTGATAACTTCCGTGCACTTATGTGGGATTTTCGAAAAAACCTTTTCATCAAAAATTTTCGCCAGCTGAAGAAAACGTGTCTCGGAGCACTCTTTCACCACGCCGTAGTATAATGAAAATAAAACATCCAGAGACGCTTTAATTTCTTCCACGAATTCAAGACTCGAACTTAAACGAATAAACTCTTCTCCTTGTGTAAGTATGAGTGTGTTTGTTTGTTTCTTATCGTCGTTTGAAACGCTGGCAAGAGCAGTAGATGTCGGCGGATTTTGCACCGTCAAGGCGGTACTTCCCTCTTCATCAACGCCGTTTTTCGCGAGTAAACCTAGTCCTTCTCCACTCGCGAGCAACGTGTCGCACAAGTAATTCACAATGTTATCTTCTAATCCATTCTTTATCATCTCATCGAGCTTTTCTGAACATCGTGAAGTGAACTCGTTCTCTTCTTGTTCTTTTTCGTTTTCGCTGAAACCGTTGTCGTTTTCACCGTTTAAAACGTAAGCCTTCTGCGCTCCTAAAGCTGCGATGCACTTCAACAAAGCGAGTCGTTCTCGATGGTAAAATGTGCACACTAACTCAATCAATTCGCTGGTCAATTCTTTCGGACGCGTCGTAACCCCTTTCTCTTCCAACGCTCGTCGAAGCATGATATACGTTTGAACTTCGTCCAATTTAAGAATTTTTCCAAGCTCTATGGAACATTTCTGCATGTCAGACCCGACGGCAATCTTCTTGTCTCCAACATCAATTGAACCTGATTCTATTTCAGCTTTTGATGCCGCATTATTTGGACCGTAAGCTTTCAAACCTTGTTGCAAAAAAGGCGTCGCCGCATCGAGCTTCTCGAGCATCTTCGCCCGCGATGTTGTCTTCTGGTCTAAAGCGTAAAACAACGCTCGCGTCGAAGGAACATGCCTCGAGGTTTTCGCCACCGAAGCCATATCGACAAAAGAGAGATAATATTCTCTCCAATATCAAACACTCGGAACGAACGACAACACGTTCGGTCTGTTTGTTTTCTCGTTCTCAGGGATTTTAAAAATCGCTCAAACTTTACTTCTTTTTCTTTTTGCTTTCTTTTTCTTTCGAAAAAAGATTGGAACAGTCCCACAGAAACAAAACAGCACATCAGGATATACTTCTCCTTCTTTCAGGAGAAGAGATGGATACGAAGTAAAAAAAAGGATATCAAAGTTGCTCTTGATTGTTACTTGAAAGAGGGTTTAAAGAAATTCTCGGAAGATGAGTGACATGAGGTCGTTATAAAAACCTCTCTCTCTCTCTCTCTCTCTCTCTCTCTCTCTCTCTTATTTGTTGCTTCTTATTCTTTTTCTTCTCATCTTTATAATAACTGTAATTTTGAAAAGGCACCAGCTATGGTGATGTTTAAAGCGAGTGAATGGGCACTCAAACGATTCATAAAGTTTGTGCTGAAACGTGCATTGAGTAAGATTATAGGTAACGATGATGGGGGCGCGAGAGAAAGTCTTGCATCGATAGATATTGCGTTATCTGAAGGGATTTTGGAGTTAAAAAACGTGGAGTTCAATAAAATTGTCGTCCAAGACGCTTTGTTCTCTGCTTTCACATACAATGCAGACGGAAATGGCAAGGATGCGTTATCGATTGAAAGTGCTACGTGCGGAAAAATTAAGATAAAGATTCCGTGGAATAATTTATACTCTGATCGTTGCGAACTCGTTATGGAAGACCTTGCCGTGCGCGTCGTTCGAAGAAGTGCGCGCAGGGGCGAAAATGTAGAGCGCGAGGAAAGAGATATTCGAAAAGAAAAGACTCTCTTACACATCTACGACAACAACGAGTTAAATTTACACTCCGAGAATGTTTTGGAAATAGAACGCGCACAGAAAGAAAACAAAGATAAAGATGATGTAGGAAACGAAGTTGATGATGAAGATGATGAGGGGACAGCCGTCGACGATGAAAAGATGACAGAGCCTGGCGCGGTGATGAAAGCGATCAAACGATTAATACGTGGGGCACTATTGAGCGTTCGAAATGTTTCTTTTAATTTTGATATTCCATGCAGCAGCACGGTTGAGAAATCCATAGTATCGTTATTAATTGAAAGTGGAACGTACGTGCACGATGGTCCGGACGATAACATCGCCAAAGCTGACGTTGACGAAAGCAGAACAAGAACATGTACAGTTTCTACATCTTCATCTACGAATCCAGCTTCACCTACATCAAACCAACCCATAGTAGTGAACATGCGTGGTGTCGAGCTGAGAGTCGGAGAGCACGTCGTTCTTAGTCGTTTTCATGCACGGCTATCAAAGAGTGTGCATGAAAGCGAACACTCGATGTATGCCTTTTCCGTAGAAAATTCAATCCACGCATCTTTGACGGAACGTATAGTAAACGCAACTTCGCAACTTTGCGAAGAAACATTGAGACGTGAGGAGGGAAATGAGACGCATGATAGCGAAAGTATTCGAAACGTAGTAAAGGAAAACGAATGGGAAAAGTCGCGAGTGAACGCTTTGAATAAAAGTTTCTTGGATTGTATATTGGAGGTTAAGAAACGGGATTGTATTGAAGACGCCAACGACGATGAGAGCAGTATGATAGATGACGAATTTTTCGACTGTGCATCGCCCGAGCATGCAGATGACATGAATATAGAAAATTTTTCGCGATCGGTGATTTCATCGTTTTACGAAGAAAGCAATAGTTGCGTTGGATTGGACAACGAATCTACTGCAATTCCATCATCGAGCTATTGCATCCAATTTATGTGCGATTCGAAATTGTCTATGGAGTGGAACGATGGCTCGAATGTGTCTCTGACTTTTGATCGCTCATCACGATTCGAGTACTCTGAGTCTTCTCTCATGAAATTATTTACGCCGAAATTCATCACGACTTTGCAAGTCAATCAGAGTTCTCCTCTTGTTTCGCTCGAAACTGTATCGGACGAAGTTTTACCGGTTGTTTCGATAAATACGAAGAAACGAGAAGAACATAAGACAGTCACGCTTTCGTCTTCTGGCGCTGAATTGTTTCTTGACGGTAAAACCTTGATTCGCATACCAGATCTTTCGCATCACGTGGTAACTCTGGGAAATATAGACTGTGCTCAAAATCAACATAGCGCAAGAGATGTTGTTTTTACAAGTACTCTTGACGAAAATTCGGGTATTAGTAACTCTGCAGAGCAAATTCTTCAACTTACTCGCGTTAGTTCGATTCAATATTCAATGACTTCAACTCGTTTGGACGTATTTTTAACGAGAACGCTCACTGGACAGATAGATGCAATAACGACAGCGCTTCGTAATCTACCAGATGGGCACCCATTAAAGCTGAAACAAAAAGAGATTGGTGATTTTATGGACCCATTTGCGATTGATATTAATATTGATTCGCTTGATGTTAACATTGATGGAAAATCGGATACCTCGGCCATTTTACGAGAAGATGATGATGTTTTTACTTCAGCATCCGAGAAGCTACCGATTTCATCAGTCAAAGACGCATGGTTTAAAATTTCGTTTGAAGAAGTGGCTTTGGTGGCAGCCCTCGCTGTTTGCCGTGATCAGGATGCAAATTTCATGTCGTTTTCGTCCTCTCGCATAATCGGCCGGGGCGTCGACGAGGAGGCACGAATATTGGATATCGATACGTTTACAATACAGCTTTCAAAACTGCCGATTTCGGAAGATTATGCGTATTCACAAATTGCATTTCGCATTTTCGCCGATAATTTCAATATATATTTCGCAAGTTCCGATGGTACTATCGATGACTGTCCACGGGATGCGCGCACTCTGTTAAAGTCGTTAGTCTATACGTTCAAGATGGATCGCGGCGATATAAATGACGTGGCAGATCGAGACAATAAAATTTACACATCCCTTGTCGTCGCAATGAGCGCATGCGTGGATTTTAATAGAATCCAAGTTGTCACATGCGGCGCTACTTCGACCATGGTCATGGAAACGACAACCCTATCAATTCGTGTTGCGCCGAACAAAGACACTTTTAAAGTTCACGAAAACTTTTTGCAAAATCAGTCGGCATTTGCTACGCACGCTATCAATATGCGAGTGCGCGATTCATTCACGGTGAGTTTAAATGAAGTAAAACTGATTTCGTTTAGCGAAGATGTTGAATCTGGCTCATCTCTGCTATTGTCTGTCGATGCATTGTACTCGCCCGAAGATAAAAGTACTGTCATCTTCTCTTTCGATCGACCATGCGATGTTTCGATAGATGGAACAAGTACGATTGCTTCAATACGAAACGTTCTCGACAGCATCATGGAGTCTAGTGAGACGTCGAAAAAAATTATCGAGCGAGAAGAGTGTGACGAAGAAGACTCAGCGTACGTTTTCATACGAAAGCCTCATAACCGGCGCAACAATTTCAAAGAAGAAAAAGAAGAAGAAGAAGAAGAGAGTTCGAAAATTGCACTCGCGGCAACTACGAAAGCTTTAGAAGACGCATCCAATGTTGATTCTGAAATGAAATTAGATTCAGTTATCGTAGAGCGCCGCCAACAGAACGTGAAGGAGTCAGCCTCTTCTTTCCGGCTTTTGGATTCAACCAACGAAGAGAAAAACAAAGTTCTTTCACTGTACCACTCTTCACAAGTAGATTCACTTGATCGTGACGATGATGGTATTTTTAGTAGTCGCAAGAGCTTTCTACCGCTTCCTCTAAATGCACCGGAATCGTCCATGCTATCGGTTCACGCATTTGCAAAAAGCATCAATGTGACTTTGCACAGCGACGCACAGAATGCATGCAAAGGTTTGCGCATGGAAATTAAAAATATATCGAACCGGTTTGATATTTTCGATGCCTCTTCGGCGTGGGGATATCATCTTTTATGCGATGGCGATTCGATAAATGTCGTAGATTTGACACCGAATGTCGCCTGGCCAAACATATATTCTCGTCGCATGAAGCGAGAAACTAATACCGTCACAGACAGTGACATTCAGATTATACTCACTGGCGTTCGCTGCGATGCCTATAATAAGGAAGAAAACAGTCTCGGCGCGTGTGAAATTGCTCTGAAATTTTCTCTTTGCCCAGCGAGGGTCCGACTAGAGCAAAGTGTGGTAAAAACACTTGTCGATTTCATGAAAAATATATTCGCAGATAGTGCGGAAAACGATGATTTCGACAGTGATTCAGATAATGAAGACACCAGTAACCATAATGTGTACTTCCAACTCGTCGAGATCACGCCGTGGTCGCTGCGGCTAGATTACTGCGCGAATGAAAATGTGAACGTATACGCCCTCACCGCAGGAAATTATTTGGAAGCGTTGAACTTAATTCCTTGGGGCGGAGTGTCTCTCGAGGTTCCAAATTTACGCTTGGTTGGCATTTCAGGCGTGCAAAATATGCTCGACGCGGTCTCATCGCGGATAATCGATTGCATCACGAAAGATCAAGCGCATAAGTTTGTAAAGGCGTTTGCCCCGGTTCAAAGTGCTAACAGGATGACATCGGCCGCTATAGATATATACAAGAACCCTTTGGCGTATAAGCAAAGAAAAGGAGACGGGGCGCGCTCGTCACGCATGTTCGGTGAAGCGGTGCTTTCAACCGTGCGCTTTTGCAAAGCCGTCTCTTTGGAGGCATTAAAGTTAGGAGAATATGTTTCTGGAAACGCAGCAGCGGTTTTAGAAGCGACTGAGAGTTTGTTAGATGATGAAGCAGTTCGGAGAGAGAAGAGAACCGAACGCGATAGAATGCCAGACGGGTTTACCGATGGATTGCTTTCCGCCAAAGATGATTTTGTTGGAGGTGTCATCAAGGCTAAAAATGCCGTCCTAAGAGATCCTCTTCGAAAATTTAAAACGCCAAAAGATTATGGCGGAGGCGTGAAAGCGGCTGCAAAAACATTGATTAAAAATGCACCCAGAGCCAGCGTCGCAGCCCTAAGCGGTACTACGAAAGCTACAAACAA
>Ga0115011_10002590_pt1 | contig 12520 bp, 15 predicted proteins | sample TroAtlMetagenome_2_FD_88705 | JGI IMG/M metagenome (GOLD analysis project Ga0115011, IMG submission 88705) | Marine eukaryotic phytoplankton communities from Atlantic Ocean - Tropical Atlantic ANT8 Metagenome | ecosystem: Environmental > Aquatic > Marine > Oceanic | place: Tropical Atlantic... | reverse complement strand
GTTATATACAAAAGAAACAATTTTGAATTGGGGTCACGACGGCCATACCCCAGATGGCATTCCTGACAAACACGATCCAGATTTGCAATTCAAGTACTTCAAAAATCACATGTGGCCAGACCCCAGGATTAAAGTTGACCCATTTATGGACATGGTCTTAAGAGATCCAAGATATGAAGACTTTGAAACGGCCATGAAATTAATGGAGGAAATAAAATGATTAAAGCTCTTGTGCCGGTCCGGGCCGGCTCTCAAAGAATTAAAGACAAAAACGTAAGGCCTTTTGCAGAATCAAATCTTTTAGAGATTAAAATCAGGCAATTACAAAGAATTGATAGAATTGAGGAAATTTGTGTCAATTCTGACTCACAAGAAATGCTTGACATTGCATCCAGTTTGGGTGCCACTCCTATCTTAAGAGATCCATTTTATGCCACTTCAACCGTTCCAATGAACGAAGTGTGGGCACATATGGCACAAAACATGAAGTGTGATGATATTCTATACACTAATGCAACAAGCCCCCTAGTTAAGGATGAGTCGTATCAAGAGCTGCTCGACCTCTGGGACGAGAGATATACGACAGGAGATTATCCATATGATTCCATAACTACGACTCATGAAGTTATAGAGTATTTGTGGGATGGGATAAAAGCCTTGAATTATGATCCAAGCCATCACCCAAGATCTCAGGATCTCCCTGAGTACTTCGGTCTTAATTTTGCTATTAGTATTATACCCAGAAGTCTGATGATAGCCAGAAAGAGCATTCTGGGAAAAGACTTCCTTCCATTTAAATTGGACAAAATTGAATGTCTAGATATAGATGAGATAGAGGATTTTCAACTAGCAGAAATAATTTACAGGAATTTAAGATAATGAAAGTACTTGTCACTGGCGGCACTGGAATGCTAGGTTCGGCCTTTAAAAGGACCCAAACAGATCATAAGATAGTACTAGTTGGTTCAAAACAATATGATCTTAGAGATCAACGTGCTGCAGCTCACATGATAGCAGATCATCGCCCAGACTCGATTATACATCTGGCAGCAAGAGTTGGCGGAGTCAAGGGCAACTCGGATTATGTTGCAAATTTTTATCATGATAACACCCTGATCAACACTAATGTTCTAGATGCAGCACAATCGTTTGGGGTACCAAAGGTTTTATCTTTGTTGTCAACCTGTATCTATCCAGATAAGTGCATCTATCCATTGACAGAGGATCAGATTCACTCAGGACCTCCTCATATTTCTAATTTTGGATATGCTTATGCCAAAAGAATGTTGGATGTCCATTCTCGTGCGATAAGGCAGCAATATGGCCTAAAATACATCACTGCTGTACCCAATAATCTGTATGGCCCAAACGATAATTTCGACTTGGAAAATGGCCATGTAATTCCAGCAATCATTCGCAAGGCTAAAGAGGCTAAAGATTCCGGTAAACCAATGGTACTTTGGTCCTCCGGAAGAGCGCTAAGAGAATTTACGTATTCCAAAGATATAGCTGAAATCTTGCTATTTTTGCTAGAAAATTACGACAAACCAGATCCTATAAACATCGGTTCCACTGATGAAATTAGTATTTCTAAAATCTCGGAAATGATTTGTCGTGATATAGGATATAGTGGCGATATTTTATGGGATCTTTCGAAACCAGAAGGTCAATATAGAAAACCTTCAAATAATTCGAATTTATTGGCTTTGGGGTGGAAAAAGGAAAATTATACACCTCTATACAGAGGGGTTAAAATGACCTGTAGATGGTTTCTAAAAAACTATCCTGACGTAAGAGGAGTCTAGATGAAAACTGCACTGATAACTGGAATCACTGGCCAAGATGGTTCGTATCTAGCCGAACTTTTATTAAATGAAGGTTATAGGGTCATTGGGGTAAAAAGAAGGACCAGTTTGATCTCTACTGACCGAGTTGATCCACTCTTTGAAAACGAAAATTTCAGTTTAAGGTATGGTTCCATGCATGACCCCAGCTGGATGTATAATTTGTTGGCCGAGTACAAGCCTGATGAAGTATACAATTTGGCAGCCCAATCCCATGTAAGGGTAAGCTTTGAAACCCCAATCGAAACAGCCGATTGTGTAGCAATGGGAACATTGCGACTTTTGGAAGCCTGCAGGCATGTTGTTCCCAACGTTAAATTTTATCAAGCATCTTCTAGCGAAATGTTTGGAGACAATCCAGAGTATCCACAAAATGAAACAACGGCCCTGATGCCCGCTTCACCCTACGCTTGTTCCAAAGTTTTCGCTCATAACCTTTGTCGTCACTATCGTGAAGCCTACGATATGTTCTGTTGTGCTGGAATTTTGTTTAACCACGAAAGTCCTAGGCGAGGAGAAACGTTCGTTACTAGAAAGATTACTATGGCTGCAGCCAGAATTAAGTTTGCTGAACAAGACACACTTTATCTAGGAAACCTTAGCGCCAAAAGAGATTGGGGGCACGCTAGGGATTATGTCAAAGCTATGTGGTTGATGCTGCAACATCCAACTCCGGACGACTATGTAGTTGCAACAGGCCAGACACATTCGGTTGAGGAATTTTTGAATCTCGTATTTGAAATTGCAGGCCTCGACGTATCAAAGTATGTAGAGATAGACGAAAGATTATTTAGGCCTCATGAGGTTCCAATACTGCTTGGTGACGCAAGTAAGATCAAGGAAACACTGGGATGGGAACCCAAGTACGATCTAAATTTATTGGCGAAAGACATGTACTTTTCAGATTGGAATGCGGTTGAAAGCATCTGTAAGGCATCTGGCAAAAACATCCCAGTTTATGCATATTCGCACCCAAATAACAAAAATTAATTTTCTATACAACGTCGTTAATGTCCTTATAATACTAAAATGATAGTGGGGAAATAATGGCTCATATTTTAGTAACAGGAAATGCAGGACTTTTGGGTTCTCACATGGTAGATCATCTCATCGGTGAAGGTCATCGAGTGACAGGAATTGATAACCTGTCTGGTGGTTATACAGAGAACGTGAACCCAAATTGCAACTTTATAAGATTGGACTTAACGAACTCAGATGCCGTTGATGCCATCATGAAAGTGTTTCAGTTTGATTACGTATATCACTTTGCAGCCTATGCTGCTGTTGGGTTAAGTCCATTCATTCGTAACTTCAATTATCAGAATAATATTCTAGCCAGTGTTAATTTGATAAATGGCTGCATTAAACATGGGGTCAAAAAGTTTATATTTGCCTCCTCTATGGATGTTTACGGAGAACAGTCTCCGCCATTCTATGAGGACCTGACCCCTCAGCCAACTGACCCTTACGGGATTGCTAAATATGCAATTGAAATGGATCTGAAGAACGCTAGCGAGCAATTTGGGCTAAGGTACACGATTATTAGGCCTCACAACGTTATAGGGCCTCGCCAAAATATTTGGGATCGTTATAGAAATGTCGCTGGTATCTGGATAAGAAAAGCTATGGAAGGAGATCCCTTGACGATCTATGGAGACGGAACACAAAGGCGAGCTTTTAGTGACGTAAAGTATTACATGGATCCTTTTTATCAATTGATGGAAAATGATTTAACCGACTCTCAGATAATAAACATCGGAGCTGACCAAGATTATTCCATTAACGAACTAAGTGTGATTGTCCAAGATGTTGCTCATGAAAAAATGGGTATCAGGCCATCGGTTGTACATTTGGAGCCCAGAATTGAAGTGCACAAGATGTGGTGCAACCACGACAAAGCAGAAAGTTTGCTGGGTTTCCAAGATAACACCAATCTGTATGAGCTTATTAGCGAAACCTGGGATTGGGCGGTTGGAATTACGCCAAAGCCTGTTAAGGACATGGAATACGAGATAGAGAAGAACATGTATTCGTATTGGAGAAAAAATGGATAGAAAAGACTTAGAGGATTTGGTGCAGGTTAGATCACGAATGATCAGGCTTTACGGAAAGTTAGAAGGAAAACACGAGCCTACGGCCACAGTGGTACAGAGAGATGTGGCACACGAAATTGGCGCGATGGTTCGAATGGTAGATAAAATCTTAAAAGGGAAGGTAGAATTCAAATGAGTAATAAATTAACAATTGGCATAGTCGGCCAAGGTTTTGTTGGGTCGGCCATCCGCGAAGGCTTGGGCAATTTCTACAAGATCTATACATACGATCTAGATGAGAGCAAGTGCAATACTACACATAGGAACCTTGTAAGAAAATCCGATATTATTTTTGCTTGTGTGCCTACTCCAATGAGAAAGAATGGATCCTGTGATACAAGGATTTTAGAAGATGTTATTTCGAAGATCAACGATGAAGCGCGCTCGGATCCAGATAGAAATCGACCAACAATTGTCGTTAAGTCGACCGTTCCTCCGGGCACCACGGCCAAAATGGATAAAATTGCAACTGTTTGCGATGTATGCTTCAGTCCAGAATTTTTAACAGAAGCCAATTCTTTTGATGATTTCAAAAATCAGACAAGAATTATTGTGGGTGGAGATCCCGCCCGCAGATCTTCTGGTGCTCGCAAAGTAAAAAGCATGTTTAGGAAGGCATTTCCAAGAATTCCTATTATCATCACCAAACATGAAACGGCAGAAATGGTGAAATATTTCACGAATTGCTTTTTGGCAACAAAGGTAACATTTGCTAACGAGATGTACAAGATCTGTCAATCGGCAGGCATAGATTACGATAAGGTCAGCGAATACGCCTTATACGACGGCCGAATCGGAAATAGCCATCTTTCTGTTCCTGGCCCTGATGGAGATTATGGTTTTGGTGGACATTGTTTCCCCAAGGATCTTGCTGCAATGATTTATTTTGCTGAAAATAACGGTTTAGAACCCAGGATGTTAGAACAGGTGGAAAACTCTAACGACGATTTTCGAGTTAACAAAGATTGGGAACGCATGAAAGGTCGAGCAGTTTCCGATGATTGATTTAACGAATAACAGAATTTTTTGTATGATATATCATATCATCACGGAGATTAGATGAATTTTCCTACAGGTAAGCCGCACGTTTCATTTTCTGAAATAAAGAATTGGAAAGAATGCGCATTTAGACACAAGCTTTTGTATATTGATAAGCTAGAAACTTGGGAAGATAATCCGTACGCAGATTTTGGTACTATAGTCCATAATCAAATTGAACTTTTCCTAAAGGGTGAACCATTCGATATCGATAAAGCAAAGGCTGAAATCGATGCTGCCTGGGATACCAAGAATTATGATTCTCCCGAGTATATTCAGAAGGTTACTGAATCTCGTGCTTCCTTTGGTTCTAAATATGTTCATGATTATCGACCATTTTGGCACAAATCAGCAGAAAATATCCTTTCGAGTTTTTCGGAATGGATCGATTCTACTTTTCCTGGTTGGGAATATGTTTCCGCAGAGGAACAACTTTATGAAGAAATCAATGATTCTGATATGAAGTTTAAGGGGTTCATCGATTGTATCATCAAGACAAAACCTAAAAGCGGAGGCAAAGAAGTCTACTGGGTTATCGATTGGAAGTCAACTGGGAAAGCAGGTTGGTGGTATAAAAAGCGACGCGACTTCTTGACTTTGTCTCAGATTGGATTTTACAAATCCTACTGGGCGGAGAAAAATAACATTCCTCTATCTCAAGTTAGGACTGCATACGCTTTTCTAAAAAGAGGTGCACCAAAGGGCGATTGCATAGAGCTTTTCAAGGTCAGTGCTGGTCCTAAGTTTGTCGAAAAAACTGACAAACTTTTAAAGTCAATGATATTCACAGTCAACCGCGGATTTTTTCCGAAAAATACTGACGGTTGCAAATTTTGTCCCTTTAAAGATACGGAGCATTGCGATGCAGGATGGTAAGTACAAGGTTTTGGTTTTATCAGATCATGCCCTGAGCACATCAGGTGTTGGCACGCAGACTAGACACTTAATTAATGGCCTATTGAAAAAAGGCTGTTGGTCTTTTAGGCAACTAGGCGCTGCTATGAAACACGAGAATTACGAAGTGGTAGTTGTTAACCCTGATTTCATTATTAAGCCAGTAGATGGTTTTGGTAGCAAGGAGATGATTAGGGTAATTTTAGCCACTGAACAGCCAGATATATGTTTTATCTTTACGGATCCTAGGTTCTTTGTTTGGTTGTTTCAGATTGAGGATGAAGTCCATCAAGTGTGTCCTATTGTTTGGTGGCATGTATGGGACAACGCGCCATATCCATATTTCAACGATGTCTATTATGAATCTACTGATAGGATTAATTGTCATTCTTACCACACCTATAGTCAACTAGTTGAAAAGCATCCTGAGAAAACACATTTCATCTCCCACACGGTTCCAAAAGAGATTTTCTTTCCATTGTCAGATTCGGAAAAGAAAAGGTATAAAATGACCACGATGGGCCCTGAAAGAGTAGACCATTTCACGGGCTTCTGGATAAATCGTAACGCCAGAAGAAAGCGACCCGGTGATCTTTTATGGGCATGGAAACTCTTTATAGAAAGATTAGAAAAAGAAGAAGGTCATAGAAATGCATCCTTGATTCTCCATACGGATCCATTGGATCCAGAGGGTCCCAATCTATTTTCAGTAGCAGAAAATTTACTTATTAAAGACACTATTGTGTTTTCAACTCAGAGATGCGATTTTCAACAAATTAATGTAATGCACAACATTGCAGATTTCACAATAAACGTTAGCTATGCCGAGGGTTTTGGTCTTTCTACTCTAGAGGCGATGCAAACCGGCACTCCTATTATTGCTCCCCTTACCGGTGGCCAGACTCGACAAGTAATTGATTATAGAGATGGAACGGAAAACGGGTTTGCTCTTCCGATTGAGATGCAAACCCTGGCAGGAAGCCAGCATGTTCCATATATCTATGAAGATTTTACCTCTGTAGAGACTATTGCTGATAAAATTTGGAAAATGTATTCTTTGGGTTCTGAAGGTAGAAAAAAATTAGGGGTAAAATGTCTTGATTATGTTGATCATCAGTTTGATTATGAAGAAATGGTTGAAAAATGGCATCAGTCCATGATCGAAGTTATTCATGAATGGAGAGAAAATCGATGTGGAAGAAAATCTTACGAAATCTTGGAGGTTGAATAATGGCTCATATTTTGATTCGTGGACCACTTTTGACTCAGTCTGGGTATGGCGTCCACTCTAGACAAATTTTTAGGTGGGCTCACAGCCGAGGCCACACTGTAAACTCCCAACTTCTCCCATGGGGAATAACACCGTGGTTTACAAACTTAAATTATCTAGATGGCCTGGTTGGAAAGATTATGCAAACCAGCGGCGAGCTTCGGTCACATCCCGATATATCTTTTCAGATTCAATTACCTAATGAATGGGATTCAAGCGCAGCAAAGAAAAACATCGGGGTCACAGCTGCCGTGGAAACTGATCGTTGCAATCCGGAATGGGTTTCTCATTGTGCCTCTATGGATCATGTTGTTGTTCCATCTGAATTTACTAAGAAAGTGTTGACAAATACGGGACACTCTGGGGAAAATTTATCGGTTATAACAGAGTGTTATTACGATCATTGTACAAGTGATATGAAACATTTGGATTTCTTGTCTGATATTCCAACAAAATTTAATTTTTTACTCTTCGGCCAGGTTACAGGATCTCCGGAAAACGATAGAAAAAATACCTTTAATGCCGTCAAGTGGTTCTGTGAAGAATTCCAGGGGAAGCAAGTAGGTTTAATCATTAAAACAAATATGGGTACAAATTCTATCATGGATAGAAGAGCAACTCATGCCGCTCTTAAGCAGTTTTTAGATAATATTCACACAGAGAAACAAAAACCCAGAATTTATCTTTTGCATGGATATTTATCACCGGGTGAGGTGGCTAGTTTGTATCAAAGTGATAGGGTTCGATGTTTAATTTCAACAACTCGAGGCGAAGGCTTTGGCCTACCACTTTTGGAAGCAGCAGCTGCAAAATTACCCGTGATTGCCACTAATTGGTCAGGACATTTGGATTTTCTTAATAGAGGCAAATGGCTTCCTGTCGAGTATTCTTTACAACAGATTCCAAAATCTAGAATTGATGGACAGATCTTCGTCGAAGGTTCACAATGGGCTGAACCAGATGAAAAATCTTTTAAGTTAAGACTAAAGAAATTCTATAAAAGCGGCGGTGTTCCATCAGCTTGGACTGAAAAAATGGCCCAAGAAATGCAGTCACATCATAGTTTTGAAAAGGTTTGTGAGTTATATGATTCTTTGATAGAAAGGATTTAGTAGTGTTTTCGTTGAGTCTGCCATGGGTTTCTTGTGGTGTTTTGTTTTTGTTGTTATGCATTTCCCTATATTATAACTACCGTTTTGCGTCAATACTTCTAAAAGTAGAAGATTCCTTAGAACTCAGCCTAAATCAACTTGATCAAAGATATTCGAGTATTTCTAAAATTTTAGAGATACCGCTTTTTTATGATTCTCCCCAAATAAGGCAAGTTGTAGAAGACATAAGAGCTTCAAGGGATTCTATTTTGCAAGTCGCAAACCACATTGCCAGCATCGAGGAGATTTCTAATGAAGAAGAAATTGGTTAAGAAAAGACGCAGAATAAAGCGTCCTTCCTCCGGGAAAAAACCATATTTTACCAAAGATACGCAGGCTGCTATTCATAAATTTTGTGAAGCAGAATCTGTCGAAGATCGAGAAAAAATCTATTCAGTTGAAATAAGACCTGCTTTGGAAAAATTAGCAGAAAACCTTATTTTCATTTATGGTTTCCATAAGCAACATGATGATATTCCGTATTTGAAACATCAATGTGTTGTTAATCTTTATGAAACGCTCCACAAATTTGATCATACGAGAGGTTCTAACGCATTTAGTTACTTTAACGTGGTTGCTAAAAATTGGCTGATCATTCACACCAGACGGTGTAACAGGTACAAGAATAGGACTATATCTTTTGATGATCCGGATCAAAATTTAAACATTGACGGCATTATGTACGATAGCGGAAAAGTTTCTCCTCCACCAGAATCTTATATGATGAAGGAAGAAAAAATAGAAGACATCCGCAAGATGCTATATAATATTAAAGAACGAGTCAAATCTGACCACGAATTAAGATGTATGGTTGCAATCATTACCATATTCGAGAATTTAGATGATTTAGATTTTCTTAACAAAAGAGCTCTGTTTGTTTACGTAAGGGAACTATCTGGTTTAAATTCAAAACAGCTAAGCGTTTGTATGAGTAACATCAGGAGGTTATACAGACAAATTTGTGGTCCGGATAAGGAGTTTGACATATTATGAAATCACCTACTGAAATTAATACAGATTTAGGAAACGTAGAAAAAAAGGTCAAAGAGTTTTCAGAATTACTAGATGCCATTGCAACTTCCGAGGATAAAAAGAAGCTGCTTTGGAGGGAAATTTATGAAAATGCTGTTGTTGACCGTCTTAATGCTTATATGCTTTTCACCGATGTTTATACTACGATGTCAGGTCAATCAGCAGAACACTTGCAAATGGGTCCAATCATGGCAAAATATCTCGAAAGAATGAATAAAGCCAATGATCAGTTGCTCAAGCTGGCAGACTTGATTTCTAAAGAAGAAGAAAAGGCGGCTAAAATAGATCCGGACGATCTATTCAAAACAATTTCGGGTGGATAATGGATACCAGTAGACATGGCGGCAATGAATCAGCAGCAAAAGATCAACAAGGGTTAGCCAATACCCAGAAAGGTGCTGGCGGCGGCGGTGCCTATCAAAAAGCCATAGTTATTGAGGTTCTTACGAATCCGGAGGAATTTGATTTTACCGTTTTGCAAGATCAAGAAGAGGGTGCAGATCCAAAGCTTGATCCAGAAGCGGAAACAGAAATATTGCCGTTTAATTCTCTGTTGATTCGTCTAGGAGATCTTAAGTCAGGGGCCCTAAAAATCGCATATCCCTTTTTTCCTGCACATATACAGCTGCCATGTAAGCCAGGGGAAAAAGTGTGGACCATCGATGATGGCGGCAAAACCTATTGGATGGCTCGAGTTGCAGGATCCCGCCTAGTTGAAGATGTTAACTATTCTCATTTAGATAGAGACTCCTTCACGGCAACTGCTCCACTCGATACAAAAGAAAAAGGCCAACAAGCCGAAGGCGAGGATGAACTTTGGGTCCCGTGGTCTAACGACGGAGACGACCTTACATCAAGATCCCTAGATTACGATGAAGAGGACCCTAATTCTAAATTGGAAACATATGAATCCTTGAAGCTCGCGGCCATGAATCAGAATTATAGAGTCGAGGTAGTGCCCAGGTTTAAGAAAAGGCCTGGTGACACTGTTATTCAAGGGTCTAATAATACCTTAATATGCCTTGGAGAGGATAGAGGGTGGGTCCGAGAGGATACCGATGTCTTTTCTGCAGACGGCACTATTCCTACTAATGCATTTTCAGAACCGTTGAGGTATTCTGGTACGATTGATATTGTTGCTGGAAGATCAGTTGATCAAGCAACGATACCGGGCCTTACAACCGCTTCGGCAGCAGGATCCCCAGATCCAGAAAGAACAAATGCTAGACAAATTGAAAATCGAGAAGGCCACGCGGAAGTTGATAAGAATCCAACGAGAAATCAAATTCCTGCTCACCATACCGAAGGCGATCCTTGTTTTTGGAAAGACAAATCTCGAGTTTACGTTTCGATGGGAACAGATGCTGATGTCCGTTTTTCTACAGTCCAGCCGCCTGCTAAAGGCGAATTTGGCGCAGCTACTGTTTTCGATGGAGAACAAGGCACTACAGTCGACGGTGACGCAACCATTGCGATCAAATCTGACCATGTAAGAATTATTGCGAGGAATGATCCGGATGGTTTCGCCGGGGAAGGTATCAATGGAAGCATCCTGATTATAAAAGAAGGTGACCCTGTTTCCGATGGAGATCATTGTTCGATTTTGCTAGCGCCAGATGGCGCGGTTCATATTTCTGCAAACAAAATTTATTTAGGGAGATCTTCTACCGATTCTGGAATCGGCGGCGGTCCTGGAGCGGATGGAGCACAGCCTTATGTCAAGTATCAGGAATTAGAGGATCTTTTCAATGCATTTATGGATGATATTAAAACTTTTTGTGATGGAATGACAGCTGCACCTACCCCAGGGTATGGCGCCCCATCACCAGCAATTGATGCGGCGGTAGCCGCACTTAAAGCTGCAATGGATTCTCGAAAGGGAGAAATTGCGAATATACAATCAGAAAGGATATTTGGAGAATAGGAGGAAAATATGCCTTTATCAGCAGGACAGGCGGCTTGTGAAGCCGCAATTCAAGCAGCTTTTGATAATGCAAAAGAAGCTGGAAAAAATGACGAAGGGTCCATCACGGCCGATCTTGGAAAAGAGATCACCGCTGCAGTAATGGATCTTATTAAGACGGCTACAGTGATGTCGTCTATTACTGGGACGGCGTCACCATTGGCACCATCTGGAGCGGCCCCTGTTACAGGTACAGCAACTTCAACCAGTATTTCTTGAGCGTAATAATTATTTCTGGAGATCAAATGTATGGCTGAAGTTACACCCCAGAACGATTTAGTACAACAAGAGTTTGCTTCCCCTGGACAAACGCAGACCCAGGTTCGCGAACAACTTGAGATATTTTCTACTCCTCGGACACTTCCGATAGGGATAAAGACCCCAATTGCGGAGGGCTATTCCGACGGCCTGTTTACGATGACTAAGACGAGTGGTGAAACTATAGCAGATAATTTGAGAAATTTAATTCAGACAAATCACGGAGAGAGATTGGGTTTATATGACTTTGGTGCAAATTTACAACCGCTTCTGCTTGATAATCCAGAAACCTTTGATTCAGCAGCCATGAGCCAAATCTCGCAGGCGATTGCCAAATATATGCCATTCGTGCAAATAAACACATTCGCAAGTTTTACAGTTGAGGAAGATACATCGGGACAATCGATTGGGTTAAAACTAACCTATATAGTTCCAGGTTTGGATTCCACCACAAGAGCTTTAGAGCTCATAATGAAGGTAGGTCTATAACATGTCAGAAGATATTAAAAATGAAATTGGAAGAAAACAAACTAGGACATATCTAGCTAAGGATTTCTCCGACTTCAAGAGGCAGCTTTTAGAGTACGCAAAAGTTTATTTTCCAACGAAGATTCAGGATTTCTCTGAAGCCTCAATGGGAGGGCTATTCTTAGATATGGCTGCCATGATTGGCGACAATCTTTCATACTACATGGATCACCAATTTGCGGAAGCTAACCCCGAGACCGCGTCCGAATTAAGTAATATTGAAATGCACGCGCGTAATGCTGGAGTTAAAATTATTGGTGCCAGCCCTGCAGTTGTTAGCGAAGAGTTCTGGATTGAAGTTCCAGCGTTAAGTACTGACGGCGAATATGGGCCCAACCCTATCTATTTGCCAATTATCAAAGGTCAGGACACTGCTGTTTCAAGTGATTCCGGAATAAAATTCATATTGACGGAAGATATCGATTTTGCTGAAAAGGATGCGGCCGATG
>Ga0115011_10002586_pt1 | contig 12532 bp, 11 predicted proteins | sample TroAtlMetagenome_2_FD_88705 | JGI IMG/M metagenome (GOLD analysis project Ga0115011, IMG submission 88705) | Marine eukaryotic phytoplankton communities from Atlantic Ocean - Tropical Atlantic ANT8 Metagenome | ecosystem: Environmental > Aquatic > Marine > Oceanic | place: Tropical Atlantic... | reverse complement strand
GAGCACCCTCAAAAACAATTATGTTGGCGATAGAATTAAGCCCTGCATCTTCAGCCAATAGATGTATAAAGCTTCTTACAGTATTGACTACCATGAAGAATATAAAAAAGTAATAAGCTACTTTTTGTCCGTGAAAATTATTATCTGCTATTTTAGGTAAGAGTCTTTTCACAAGACTTCAATATTGAGCTGGCCTTCGATTGCTGCTTCTCTATGTTTAGCAGTTTCGGAATAGTCTGGATCCATCATCATCTCTAACATAGATTTTCTATTAGGATATTCAGCAATGGCAACAAGATCCCACATATCATCAGCTTCACCAATCATCAATCTATCCACTACACCGCTAAAGATTAATTTTGCTCCTACTTTATTGAGGTGCTCGACTACTTCTTCTCCATAAATCATATAAGCCTCTAGTCCAGAAATATCTGACTCTCTTCCATCTTGATATTCAGCTTTATCTTTAAGCTTTACTAAATTAAGCATTTTGATAGGGCCTTTTTCTGGTTCATCTGTAAAGCCTTTTAATTGCTCTTCATTAGGAAGAATCTTATTTTCTATCTTCATTAAGAATCTTCAAATAATTTTGCCAGTTCAAGTCTAGCAATACTCCTGCGGTGAACTTCATCAGGACCATCAGCAAGTCTTAGACATCTCATATGTGCATACATGCTTGCAAGAGGAAAATCTTGGCTTACTCCTCCGCCGCCATGCATTTGTATTGCTCTATCTATAACATTGCAAGCCATTATGGGAGCTGCAACTTTTATTTGCGCTATTTCACTTGCAGCAATCTTATTGCCATATTTGTCCATCTTCCATGCTGCATATAGTGTTAGAAGTCTTGCTTGGTTTATTTCCATTCTTGAATCTGCAATCACATCAAAATTACCACCTAATCTTGCTAATTCTTTCCCAAAAGCTTTCCTATCTAAAGATCTTTTGCACATCATCTCAAAAGCAACTTCTGCAGCACCTATTGATCTCATGCAATGGTGTATTCTTCCAGGCCCTAACCTTCCTTGGGCAATCTCGAAGCCTCTTCCTTCTCCAAGGAGTACATTTTCATGAGGCACTTTAACGTTATTAAATTTTATATGTGCGTGTCCGTGAGGAGCGTCATCATAACCAAATACATGCATCATTCTCTGAACTTCTACTCCAGGGGCATCCATTGGCACTAAAATCATAGAATGTCTTTGATGTCGATCATTTTCTGGATTAGTTACACACATAAAAATCATGATTTTGCATCTAGGGTCGCCAGCTCCTGAAGTCCACCATTTTTGCCCATTAATAACCCACTCACCATTAACTAATTCTGCTGTTGCTTCCATATTTGTTGCATCAGAAGAAGCTACCTGTGGTTCTGTCATTGCAAAAGCAGACCTTATCTCACCTTCTAATAAAGGTTTAAGCCATTCTTCTTGTTGTTCTTTTGATCCATACCTGACTAAAACTTCCATATTGCCAGTATCTGGAGCACTGCAATTCATTGCTTCAGAAGCAAAATGTGTTCTACCCATTTCTTCAGCTAAATGTGCATATTCAAAATTATTTAAGCCTGCACCATATTCACTATCAGGCAGAAAAAGATTCCATAAGCCTCGTTTTCTTGCCTCTTTTTTTAATTCTTCTAATTCTGGATAAGGTTTCCATCTATCTTTCTCTGGAATTTCTTTTGTAAGAATTTCCATCTCGACAGGCATGACTGCATCCTTGATAAATTCCTTAACTTTTGGAAGGTAATGTTCGATTTTTTCTGTTTTTTCAAATTTCATAATTTTTAAATATTAAAAAAGTTTCTAAAATACTATAAATGTTATTTATACTATTGACCTACATATAATAATTATAAGCTATTTATGAAACTAAATAATCTAGATCTAAACTTGTTAGTTATCTTTAATGCTATATATACAGAGGGAAGTTTAACAAAGGCTGGTGAACTTGTAGGCATAACACAACCTGCTGTTAGTAGCGCATTAGCAAGATTAAGAGAATATTTTGATGATCAGTTGTTTATTAGAGTTGGGCAAGGAGTCAAACCTACATCGAAAACAGAAAATATTATCATTCATGTTCGTGATGCTCTATCAATTCTACAACGAAGCTTAGAGAAACCTGATTCATTTGATCCTGCAATTTCAAGTAGAAAATTTAGACTCTCATTAAATGACATTAGTGAAGGCAGAGTTTTGCCTATTCTAATGGAAAAAGTTCATGAAGCTGCACCTAATGTCAGACTATCTAGTTATTACACTAGCAGAGAAGACCTTAAACATGCGATGGCATCAAATGAAGTAAGTTTTGCAGTGGATCCATTTCCTCCATCAGATTCAGAAATAAAGAAAGAGCTTATTTTTGAAGATATATTTGTCTGTGGTTTTAGGAAGAAACATAAATTAGCTAAAGAAAAAAATATTAGTGTGGAACAATATTTAGACTTAGATCACATTAAAATATCAGGAAGGAGACAAGGTGCTGCTCTTGTTGATAATGCTTTAGCAAAATTACAGCTTGATAGGAAAGTAGTATTAAGAGCTCAGCACTATTTAATTGCTCCTGAAATACTTAACAATACTGATATAGTTCTTACCTGCACTAAATCATTTGCTAATAAACATGACTTAGCATACAAAACATTACCTTTTGAAGTTGCCCCATCACAATTCTTTTTAGCATGGCATGAATCAAATGATAATGACCCAGGACATATTTGGTTAAGAAAACTTATTAAACAATCTTTCGATCAAGCAAAATCTGAATAGTAGAAAATGGCTGCTCAGGATTATTTTAAAGAATTAAAAAAATTAAAGTATGCAGAAGAGCATGATCTCGTTAGCGCTCTGATTAATAAAAATAATTGGATTAGTAACCCTGATATAAGCCAGAACGCTTCCCTGATAGTAGAAAATTGTCGTAAAGATAGAAATAAAACAAGACTAGACAGTTTTTTTCTTGAGTATGGCTTAAGTAATCAAGAGGGTGTTGCTTTAATGTGTCTAGCAGAATCACTATTAAGAATACCTGATAATAAGACATGCGATGAAATCATTGAAGAGAAAATAGGTGGCAAAAAATGGTTGGATCACTTTAATAAATCTCCTTCCATATTTGTTAATGCCACAACTTTTGGCCTATTTCTGGCAGAACAAGTGGTAGAGCTAGATAAATCAATAAGCGTAAATCCAATAAGCTGGTTTCAAGGGCTAACTGCCAGAATTGGAGATCCTGTTTTAAGAGAGGCTATAAAAAAAGGAATGGAAATACTTAGTGAAGAATTTGTTTCTGGGATTGATATTGATGATGCTCTAAAAAAATTTGATTCGCCAAAAGTTCCTTGTTCATTTGATATGTTGGGGGAAGCTGCAAGAACTCAATCAGATGTTGATTTCTTTTTTGATTCTTATGAAAATGCAATTAGAAAAGTAGGTGAGAAAAATGCCCTGCTATCCTCTTCTTTTCATGAGATATCAATCAAATTATCTGCTATTCATCAGCGATATGAAGCTACCAAGAAAGATAGAGTTATATCAGAACTCTTAGAAAGAGTTTATGAGTTATGTTTACAATCTGCTCAACATGATATTGCTCTAACTATTGATGCAGAAGAACAAGACAGGCTGGAATTAAGTCTTCACTTAATAAAAGAATTGGCTTCAAGAAAAAAGATACAAGATTGGGGTGGTCTTGGTTTAGCAATCCAAGCATATGGAAAAAGAGCTCCAATAATAGTTAAGTTTATTGAAGAGCTTGGTTCTAAAAGAAATGGGATGATGATGAGATTAGTTAAAGGTGCCTATTGGGATCAAGAAATTAAGATACATCAAACTAAAGGAGCTCCAGATCTGCCAGTATTCACATCAAAATCATTTACAGATATAAATTATTTAGCTACTGCAAAAATTATTTCAGAGACAAAAAATATTAGACCTTATTTTGCCACTCATAATGCTCACACCATTGCAGGCATTATGGACCTATACAAAGGAAGAGAGAATAAATTTGAATTTCAAAGAATATTTGGAATGGGTGATCTAACTTATAGAAATGCAAAAAAAGTATATGAAGATTTTCCATTAACAAGGGTCTATGCTCCTGTTGGATCAAAAAAAGAACTCTTGCCTTATCTTGTTAGAAGATTACTTGAGAATGGAGCTAATAGTTCATTTGTAAATAAATATCTTTCTAAAGAAATACCTGTTAATGATGTGGTAAAGAATCCTATAGAAGTTGCTTCAACTAATTTAAAGGAAGGCAATTTCTTAAAAATTGTTCCTAGACCTATGGATATATTCTCAAATAGAGATAATTCAATTGGCTTTGATTTTGGAGATTTAGAGGATATAAAAGAATTGGAGAACAATATGAAAGATTTTAACAACAATGAATTCAAGGCTAGTTCAATTATTAATGGCTTGGATGTAGCTGAAGATTATGAGATTAAAAAAGCTCCTTTTGATAATAAAAAAGAAATAGGTAAAGTCTCATATATATCTAAAAACAAACTAGAAAGTATTGAATTAAATGAATCAGATAATTCTTGGGCTGAATTGAATCTTGAAGAAAAAATAAAAATTCTAAATAAAGTTACAGAAGGCATTCAGAACAATAGAGATAAGTTTTTTTATCTTTTAGCTAATGAAGCCGGTAAAACTTTGAAGGATTGTGATGCTGAGGTTAGAGAATCTATAGATTTTATTAATTACTATTGCCACCAAGCCAAAGAATTATTTACTGAAGAGGAATTAGAAGGTCCAACAGGAGAAAAGAATTATCTGGTGCATGCACCTAAAGGAAAATTCTTATGCATTAGTCCTTGGAACTTTCCAATGGCTATCTTTATAGGTCAAATTTCTGCAGCTCTAGTCACTGGTAATAGTGTTATTGCAAAACCAGCGGAAGACACATCAATGATTGCATATGAAGTAATTAAACTGTTTCATGAAGCCGGTGTTCCAGGATCAGTATTACAATTAATAATTGGCGGAAGAGACATAGGTAATGAACTAACAAAAAGTGAACGTCTAAATGGAGTTGCTTTCACTGGCTCATCAGAAGCTGCAAAGAAAATTAATGTTAATCTTGCTACCTCAGATGGCCCAATAAAAACATTAATTGCTGAGACAGGAGGACAGAATGTAATGTTTGTTGATTCTTCATCTCTAAAAGAACAAGTCATTGATGATGTAGTTAGATCGGCTTTTTTAAGTGCTGGACAAAGATGTAGTGCACTAAGAGTAATTTATGTGCAAGAAGAAATAGCTGATGAATATTGGGATTATTTAGATGAAGCTATGCAGGAATTAGAGTTAGGCGATCCTAATGAATCAACAACAGATATTGGTCCAATAATAAACGAGACTTCTCTAGGTAGGCTTAATGCCCACATATCTAAACTTAAGATTGATAAAGAATTTGTTGAATGTGATAAGAATTGCCCAGAGGATGGATATTTCATTAAGCCAGTTGCTTTCAAGATTAATAGTATTACTGAAATTGATGGCGAGAAATTCGGACCAATATTGCACTTCATAAGCTATAAAAGCGAAGATTTAGAAAGAATACTAGAAGAAGTTAATTCAACTGGTTTTGGTTTAACCATGGGAGTTCATTCAAGAATCACTGAGAAAGCAAACAAAATATTTAAAAAAGCCAAAATTGGCAATTTCTATCTGAATAGAGACATTGTTGGTGCCGTAGTAGGAGTTCAACCTTTTGGAGGACAAGGACTCAGTGGAACTGGTCCTAAAGCTGGCGGACCAAATTACTTGAAAAGTTTTGTAACCGAAAAAACGTTTACTGACAATGTAATGGCAACAGGTGGTAATATAGATCTATTAAATAAGAATAATCAATGATGATAACTAGAATATTCCTTTTAATAACAGCAATAATTTATGGTGGATTAGGTGGCTGGGCATTAATTGATCCAGTATCTTTTGTTAATGAAGTTGGTTTAACTATTAAATCCGTAGTAGGCTCGTCAGAAATACGCTCTGTATATGGTGGGATCAATCTTTTAATAGGACTCTTTGCCTTAGCTACAATTTTTCAAAGTAAACATGAAGAACTTTTCATGAAAATACTGATATTTATAATAATAGGGATACTGTTAGGAAGAATTATATCCTTGATATTTGGTGAATTAAATTCAGCTTTCTTATTGGGTTTCACTGCTTTTGAAGTAGTTTGGTTTGTAACCTTATATATACATCTGAATCAAATGAAAAAGAAAATTTTTTAAAATGTTAGATTGGGTAAACGATGGGATAATTTATGGCCTTATAGATAATGGGGTATTAGCTTTCTCGACTCTATTAGGTATAGATATTGATAAATATTTTAAAGGTTCTGGAATACATGGAGCGATCTATGGTGCTTTGTTTGGCAACACTTTATCTGATTTTTTAGGCGCTATAGTTGATTTTCCATTAGAGCTTGCAATAAATATAACCGCAGGTTGTCTGATAGTAATACCAGTGGTCTGGTTTATTCTTTTATTTAAGAAGCAGTCTTAAGTTTAGATAGAATTTCTTCCATATAACTTAAATCGTATCCAGCTTCTTCAGATATTTCTAATATTTCTTCTATCTCTTTATTGGCCACTTCTGCGCAAGCCCAAAGAGTGATACATCTGGTCCCTGTACGACAATAAGCTAATGTCTTTTTATCTTCTTCTATTATTTCTTTCGTTTCTAGTACACGTTCTAAATTTAAATCTCCTGGACTCAGTGGATAGTTACAAAATTTTATTCCTAATTTTGAGCATTCTTCATTGATAGATTTAAAATCTGGTTGATCTGGCTCTTCTCCATCAGGTCTATTGCAGACTACAATCTCAAAACCTTTATTCTTAAGTAGCTCAACATCATTAACTTCTATTTGTGAAGATACAAAATAATTTTTTGTTACTTCTTTCACTTATTTATTTTCCTATCTTTCTCTTTAATTTTCGAAGCGACAATAGATCTTCTATTAGAGAATTTGAATAAATTTCTAAAAAATTGTGCTTTCTTAACTTCCACTCCATGTATTCGCTTTTCAAATTTTTGAAAAGCCTCATCCCTTACTGGGCCGAAACCTTTTACAGTGCTTGATATATCTATTAATTCCCTGAGTTTATTTGCTTTTTGACCACTACTTAGATTATTTATTTCTAGAAGTTCCTGTTTGAATATTTTTTTATGTTGGAGGTCTCTAATTCTATCAGGGGTAAATCGTAGCGGATCTAAGCCAATACTTCTTAAGAAAGTGAGTGATTTTAAAATTTTAAATATTGGAATGGCAATAAATCCTGGGATTCTTATTTTCTTTGGTCTTCCAGTTCTTTCGTCCTTAATAAAAGAAAGCATTGGTGGTGATAAATAAAAATTTAAATTTTTCCAACTTGAAAATTGTTTATCCAATATGTTTGAGGTGGTCTCTAAATGCATTCGAGCTACTTCATACTCATCTTTTATTGCAAATACTCGATATAGCTCTTTTATTGCATCTTTATTCAATCTTTCTGTATCTACTTCACTAGACAGGATATTATCAATTAATAATTTACTCTTCTCGAAATCAGCAACAATTCTTTTGTCATACTTTTCAATACGTTTAAGTCTATCCTCATATAACTCTACAGAGTTTAATTCTTTTAATTTGTCTTTTGATAAAAATGTAAATATCTCATGCTCCGGGTTAATGCTATACAGTCTGCCAAGATTGAAGTTGTATATATTTCTCTCAATCCCAACACCATTAAGGGTGATAGCTTTGATTATATTTTCCTCTTTCAGTGGTATTAAACCATTCTGAAAAGCTGAACCCAGCATAAGAATATTTGTACCTATGGCATCACCAGATAAAACTTCTGAAATTCTTATTGCAGGTATAGAAGAAACAATTTCTTTAGTAGTTTTTTCTATGAGATCAAGAACCTCATTATTCTTAAAGTTTAATTCTCTATTAGTAACAAAATCAGCGACTGGTATTGTATTGCTATTTATAACGGTGAAGGTTTTTTCGGTTGAAACTACTTCTTGTATTTCTGGTTTAGTGCCAACTACAGCATCACAAGCTAAAAGAACATTTGCTGATCCTGGTGAAATTTTCTGACTAAATGGCTTTATACCCTTCTCATAGATTTTAATATGAGACCAAACTGCACCTCCCTTCTGTGCAAGTCCTGTCATATCTAATATAGATGCATCTTTATCTTCATAATGAGCCGCATAGGCAAGAATAGCCGATATGGTTAATACTCCAGTTCCTCCGATACCTGTAAGCATTATATTGGAAACTCTATCTGTTGATTTAATGTCTGGATCTGGTAGATCACCAATATCTTGAAAAGCAGATTTAGATTTTAATTGAGCATCTACTGTTATGAAGGAAGGGCAGAAACCCTTCATGCAAGTATAATCTTTATTACAGCTCGATTGATTAATCTTTCTTTTTCTACCGAGGATGTTTCTAATGGTTCAATAGAGACGCAGCTAGATTGTATGGAGCAATCGCCGCAACCTTCGCACACCTCATCATTGATAAGAACTTTTTTAGTAGGATCATTCATTAAACCCCTTTTTCTTCTTCTTCTTTTTTCAGCTGCGCAAGTCTGATCAAAAATTAATACACTTACACCTTCATGTTCACTTAATTTCTCTTGTTCAGAAACAATAGAGTCTCTATGTAAGCTTTTAACCTCTTTGGACCTAAGATGCTTATATCTTTTTGGCTCTTCTGACAGAATCGAAACTCTTTTAACACCTTCTGCTAAAACTTGTTTAACTATCCCTTCTACATCCCAATTACCTCCAATTTCTTGGCCTCCAGTCATAGCTACTGCATCGTTATATAGTATTTTGTATGTAATATTTACATCTGCATCTAGAGCAGCACGAATAGCAAGAACACCAGAATGTTTATAAGTGCCATCACCTAAATTAGCAAATATATGTTTCTCCTTTGAGAATGGAGAAATACCAATCCAAGGAGTACCTTCGCCTCCCATCTGAGTAAAGAATTCCGTCCCTTCTACAGAATCTACCGCCATATAGTGGCACCCTATGCCACCTAATGCTCTTTTTCCTTCAGGTAATTTTAAAGATGAGTTATGAGGGCAGCCAGAACAAAAAAAAGGCTTCCTCTGAATAGGCGCTTCTAAACCTTTCTGCTGCTCATTCCTTTTCTTAAACCACTCTAAATGTTTAAGTAAATCTGAATCTCCAGAAATTTTATGTAATCTTGTTGATATAGCTTCGACTATTGTTTGTAAAGGGAGATCATTCTCAGCTGGAAGCAGCCAGCCTCCATATTCATCTTGTTTGCCTATAACTATTGGTCTTACCGTATCTTTCCAATTATAAAGCTGCCACTTAACTTGATGTTCTATAAGCTCTCTCTTTTCTTCTACTACAAGTACAGTTTCTAAACCTTCACAGAATTCTCTGACTCCATGAGGTTCTAGAGGCCAAGGCATTCCAACTTTATAAATACATAGACCTAATTCTTTGGCTTTTGCTTCATCAATTTTTAGCCACTTTAATGCTTCTCTTACATCGTTATAAGATTTACCTGCCGTTATTATTCCTAATTTTGAGGTGTTATCTTTCCATATTGATTGATCAATATTATTAGCTCTAACAAACTCTTGGGCTGCAAAACCTTTTGCTCTTTGTAGTCGATAATCTTGATCTCTGGGAGTATCTTCGAACAAAATATTTCTTTCTAAATCTTTGTACTCGCCAAGAAACTCTTCACTGGGAATAATTATCGGTAATTTCTCTATAGCAGTGTCGTACCTTTTTCCAGAGTCAGCTACATCAGAAACAATTTTAAAACCAGTCCAACATCCACTATATCTACTCATTGCAAAACCAAGTAGACCATATCTAACAATCTCTTCTACTCCAGAAGGATATAAGTAAGGCATGAACGCACTTATAAAATTATGGTCTGATTGATGTGGTAATGTTGATGATTTGGCAGCATGGTCATCGCCTGCAATAGCTAATACGCCGCCATATTTTGATGAACCCGCAGCATTGGCATGCTTAAATACATCCATAGTCCTATCAACTCCCGGACCTTTTCCATACCAAATACCAAAGACTCCATCTTTGTTTCCTCTATCTTTGAATTCTCCTTGCTGAGAGCCCCAAACAGCAGTTGCTCCTAATTCTTCATTAAGACCTGGTTGATGGTAAATAGACTTATCTTTAAAATGTTCTTTTGCTCTTTCTAGCTCTAAGTCATAACCTCCTAAAGGAGATCCTTTATATCCAGATATGAAACCACCAGTATTCAAATGATTACTTTCATCTAATTCTCTTTGAATAAGAGGAAGCCTTACTAGAGCTTGAATGCCAGTAAGAAATATTTTTCCTTCTCTTAGAGTGTATTTATCACTTAAAGAGACTTTTTTTTGCAACAATTTATCCCCCATAGGAAAAATTCAATTTAAGCATCTAGATTATAAACTTTCTTATTAGTCTCTGCTGAGATTCTCTTAGAGTTAGAGATCCCCTTCTTTTCTTACTTCGCTTCTATCTATTTCAAACTTTTCGCCGTATCTTGCTTCTAGCTTTTTTTGATTCTCGCTAATAACTTCATAAGGGTCTAAGTCGAGTGCTGCACAAGCTGTTACCCAATACCACATAATGTCACCTAACTCTCTTTTCATGTGAAATATGTTTTCTTCAGAAGGTGGCTTTCCTTGCAAAAACATTTTTTTAACTATTTCAACGAATTCGCCTGATTCACTTCCTAGGCCAAGGGCTGCTGTTAGTAATCTTGCTGATTTTACTGGTGAATTTTTTTCAATATCTTGCAAGCTTTCTTTTAAAGCTTCTAAATCTAAACTTGGTTCACTTGTAACTTTAGTAACAAAGTCACTATAAGTTGAAAAGAATTCTTTTACTTCTTTGCTCATATAATTTCCTTAAAATTTTTCCATATATGGCCTCAAGTCTAATTCATGAGTCCATGCAGTTTTTTCCTGTAAGTGTAAATTGTAATATGCTTCGGCAATATGATCAGGGTTTAATATGCCATCAACCTCTTTAAGTTTATATATGTCAGGAAAATTTTCTTTGATCCATGGATGATCAATAGCTCCATCAATAATAGTATGGGCAACATGAATGCCTTTCGGTCCTAATTCTCTTGCAAGAGATTGTGCCACAGCTCTTAGACCAAATTTAGCTGAAGAAAATGCAGCGAATCCTGATCCTCCTCTCATCGATGCTGTTGCTCCAGTAAATATTATTGTTCCTTTATCTTTCATGTATTTTGCAGCCTCTCTTCCGGCTAGAAATCCTGCAAATGTACCCATCTCCCAAATTTTTCTAAAGACTCTAGAGGTAGTCTCTTCAATAGAGAAAAATACATTAGCTCCAATATTAAAAACAACGCAATCAATGGGGCCAGATTTTGCTACTTCAGAAAATAAACTTATTACCTGTTCTTCTTCTCTTGCATCAGAAGGTATTGCTGTTGCAGAACCTCCAGATTCTTTTATTTCATCGCAAAGTGAATTTAATTCTTCAGAATGTCTTTCTCTTCTGACAACAAAAACATGATGACCTTCTTTTGCAAACTTTCTAGCTAGGCTGGAGCCTAAACCTGGCCCTGCACCGATAATAATTACTGATCCTTTCAAAACTATTCCAAAAATTAAAATTATGTCTAAGATTATATTAATCTAGTTAATACAAAATGTTGAAAATAAAATTTGCCTACGATATTGCTAGCCCTAATGGCTATTTATGTCATAAAGTTATTCCCGATTTTGAAGTAAAACATTCGGTAAAATTTGATTACTTTGTTTGTTTGCTTGGTGGCATTCATAAATTAAGCAACAATACCCCGCCTATGATTGCTTATGCAGAAATACCAAATAAAAACTCTTACTTTATTAAAGAAATAGAACGATTCGTGGAGTTTCATAAAATTGAAAATTTTCAAATGAATCCTCATTTCCCAATCAATACCTTAACCATGCAACGAGGTGCACTTGTAGCAGAAGAAAGAGGCATTCTCATGGATTATATCGATGTTATAGCAAAAGGCATGTGGGAAGAACAGGTTAATTTAGGTGATAAGGATATATTGATTGATTATCTAAACAAAAATAGTTTAGAAGGTTCAGACATTATCGAGCAAACCTCCAATGATGCAATCAAGCAAAAACTTATCAAAAATACAGAAGAAGCAGTGGCCATGGGTGCTTTTGGTGTTCCAACCTTCTTTATTGATGAACAAATGTTTTGGGGCAAAGAAGCTCTAAGAGAAATGCCTGATTACTTTTAACTAATAGAAAGTATTGTTTCAGCTATTAATTCTGGTTGATTTTCTTGAGAGAAATGTCCTGCTTCAATTCTTCTATGGTTCATTCCTTTAGCACCAGCAATTTTTTCAATAATATATTTATCTTGCTCTCTAAATGAAAAATCATATTCACCAAAAATTGCGATAGTTGGTTTATCAAATTTTTTTAGAACTTCCCAAGCTTCAATATTTTCTTGAACTTGAGGATGTT
>Ga0115011_10002585_pt1 | contig 12534 bp, 12 predicted proteins | sample TroAtlMetagenome_2_FD_88705 | JGI IMG/M metagenome (GOLD analysis project Ga0115011, IMG submission 88705) | Marine eukaryotic phytoplankton communities from Atlantic Ocean - Tropical Atlantic ANT8 Metagenome | ecosystem: Environmental > Aquatic > Marine > Oceanic | place: Tropical Atlantic... | reverse complement strand
TTTTTTTAAATTATATTTTGCAATAGATTCATACAAAAAAAACTCTGGACGAAATGGGAATATTTCTTTTGCTCTAATTGACCATTCTTCCATTTTCATGAATTCTTCTAAACCATAATATTGTATAATTACCTCCTCCCAAACCATGTCTTTTTCTTTATTTATCTCTATTGATTTTAAATAATAAACCAAAGAAGAATCTTTTGTGTTAAACAAAGAAGATCTTTTTTTAATTAGATCTGCTGAAACTATATAAACTAAATCATTTTCTGGATAATTTATAGTTAGTTCTTTTATAATGGATAAAATTAGTTTTTCGTTATTCAAAAAATCTTGGTTGTCGTAAATGTAATCTAAAACATATTTTATTTTCGTTTGTATTACTATTTCTGGAGAATTAATTATTTTTTTAAAAATTTTTAAAAAGTCTTCTTGTTTGTTTTCTTTATTATATATCTCCGCTAAAAGTATTAGTGCTTTTGTGTTTTCTTCTTCTTTTTTAAGCAGTTTTATTAATTTTTTCTTTGCTTGTTCTGAGTCTCCTTTAATTAAAAGTATATCTATTTGTTTGTTTAAAAAAAGTAAACTATTAGGGTTTTCCGATAAAAGCTTTTCTGTTTCTTGTTCTGCTATTGTTATTCTTCCTAACTCTATGTAAAGGTCTATTTTTTTTAATTTTAAATCTTCTGTTAAACCAAACTTGTTTTCAATATTATTTAAAACTGTTATTGCTTTTGAAAAATTGCTTGAAAAAATATTACAAATATACAACCCCTCGTAGTAAAATATTTTTTCTGGTTTTTTTGTGATTAATTTTTCATAAACATTTGATGCTTCTGTGTATTTTCCTTGTTTTTGTAATACTTCTGCCTTTATTAATAAATAAGATTCGTTATTTGGGTTTATATTAACTGCTTGTTTTATATAAAACAAACATTGGTCTAATGAGTTTTCGTACAGTAAAATTAAGGATAGCTCATAATAAGCCGCTGATTCGTTTTTATTTAAATCAATACAGTCTAAATAATACTCTTTTGCTTTTTCATAGTTATATAAAGATTTATGTTTAAGTCCTTCAAAAAAAACATAATTGTACTTTAAATCTATGTCTTTTTTAAAAGCATTTTGTGCATTTATGTTGTTTAAAAATGAAAACAAAAAAAATAAAACAATTAACTTCATTTTTCAACTAATTGATTTGTGAGTAATCTCCTATATTAAGGTTTTTTTTGTTTTTAATGTCTTGTATTTTAACATTGTTTCCTATTAAGGAATTAGAAAAGATTGCGTCTTTAATGTTTGTGTTGCTACCTATTATTGTGTTTTTAATAACAGCACTTTCTATTTTTGTGTTTTTGTCAATAGAAACATTTGGTCCTATAATAGAATTTTTAATTTCCACTGAATCTCCTATAAAGCATGGTTGGATTATTTGACTATTGTTTGTTTGTTTGTTTTGTTTTTTTAATAAACTTTTATTTGCCTCTAACAGTGCTTCTACTGTTCCGCAGTCAAGCCACTCATCAACTTGTTTGTTTGTGATTTTATCACCTCTAATTAACATATTAGACAAAACTGTTGTTAATTGATATTCTTCTTTATCTTTTATCCCTTTGTTTATTATATAATTTATATCATTTAATAACTGTTTTCCTTTTTTAAAATAATATAGTCCTATTATTGCTTTATTCGATATTGGTTTTTTTGGTTTTTCTTTAAAGTCAATTATGTCTGATTTTTCGTTTGTTATAACAACTCCATAACTAGACGGGTCTTCTACTCTATATGTCCAAACACATGCATCTATATTTTCTTTTATCTCTATGTTACCAAAAAACAAAGTGTCTGCAAACACCACAAATATTTCTTCTTTTAGGTTTTCTTTTGCGCAGCCTATGGCGTGTGCTGTTCCTAGGGGTTTTTCTTGTGTCGCAAAAGTGTGTTTTAAATTGTACTTTTTTGAAATGTCTTTTATTTTTTCTTTGTTTTCTTTTTCTATATCTGAAATAACAAAAACAACTTCTTTTATTTTATTGTCCGTAGCGTTTATTAGTGTTTTGATTATTGTTTCTAATATGTAGTTTCCACAAAACCTTAAAAGTGGTTTTGGTGTTGTTAAAGTGTGCGGCCTAAGTCTTGTGCCTCTGCCGGCCATTGGTATAATTAATTTCATGTTTTTATTTTATTCCTGTACTACCAAAACCTCCTTTTCTTTCTGTTTCGCTAACACAATCAACTTCTTGCCAAGCAACTTGTTCATACTTGTTTACTACCATTTGTGCTATTCTGTCTCCATTGTTTATTGTAAATTTTTCTTTTGACAAATTTATCAATATTACTTTAACTTCTCCTCTATAATCAGAATCTATAGTGCCTGGTGTATTTAGTACGGTGATTCCGTTTTTAAAAGATAGCCCGCTTCTAGGTCTTATTTGAATCTCATACCCAGTAGGTATTTCAACAAAAAGACCTGTGTCGACTATTATTTTGTCTCCTGGTAAAATTATTTTTTCTTTTTTCAAAAAAGCTCTTATATCCATTCCCGCTGAATTAGCTGTTGAATAAGATGGGTTTGGGTTGTTAGATTTATTAAGTATTTTTATTTTCATAAATAGAGTGTTTTTTTTCAATTATAAATATAATTAGCATATACGTAAATAATAAACATAATCTCATTATTTCTTTAGAAATTATCTGAATATCAATTAAACTAAGCTTATAAAAAACAAAAGATAAAAGTAAGTATATTATTATTTTAGGCATATTATAAGGTATTTTATAATTTTGTCTGCCCACAATATAAGAAAGGAGCGCCATTGAAAAAAAACAAATAAATGTAGCCCAGGCGCTAGCAAGATAGCCAAATTCAGGTATAAAAATAATATTTATAATTATTGTAATAATTGCTCCTAAAATAGAAAAAACAGCACCATACATTGTTTTGTCTGTGATCTTGTACCAAACGCTTAAACTGTAATATATGCCAAAAAATAAATTTGCAAAAAGTAATATCGGGACTATTTTTATTCCTTCATGAAATTTTGGACCTATAAAAAACTTAAAATAGTCTATGTACATTAATATTATCAAAAGAATAACCGTTCCAACAATAACAAAGTAATTTAACATTTTTGCATAAATTATTTTATTCATGTTTTTTTTGTCAAAAATCATTGGCTCTACAGCTAGTTTATATGCCTGTAAAAAAATAACTATAGCTATAGATAGCTTGTAACAAGCTCCGTAAACTCCTATTTCGTGCATTACATTTGATTCTGTTGAAAGAAATTTCTTTAACAATATTCTGTCTGCAGCCTCATTTATTATACCTGCAAATCCTGCCAACAATAAAGGAATGCTATAAAAAAGAATTTGTTTTAATAATTTTAAATCTAATTTTAATTTTGTTTTAATTAAATCTGGAAACAAAAGAATAAAAGAAATAGTTGTTGCTATAAGATTAGAATAAAATATATATATAATTTCTGTTTTTCCCAATATTATTAAAAAATATATATTAAAAAATATGTTAAAAAATATGTTGATTGTTTTAATTGTCGCAAACTTTATAGGCTTTTCATCTGCTCTAATCTTTGTGAATAAAATAGTGTTTACTGAATCTATTGATAAAATGAAAATAAAAATTTTTATGTATATAACCACTGTTGATGTTTGTGTTGTGTAATTAAACCAGTTAGCTATTTTTTCTGCTGATAAAAAAGAAACTAATGTGAAAATAAGAGATGTAAATATTACAGAAAAAATTATTGTTTCTGATGTGTTTTTATGTTTTTTGTCTTTATAAAAACGAAAAAAAGATGTTTCCATTCCATATAATAAAATTATAGAAAAAAAGGCAGCGTAGGCGTACAGTTCTGTTACAATTCCATATTCTTTTGGTAAAAATATTCTAGAGTATATTGGAACTAATAGGTAATTTAAAAATCTTCCTATTACGCTTGGGATACCATATATCAGGGTTTGGTTTGCTAGTTTTTTAAAAATAAAATTTGACAAAATGTTTTAAATTACTTGAAATTTGGTTTTCTTTTTTCCAAGAAAGCTCCAACGCCTTCTTTAAAATCTGTTGTTTGAAAGCATTTTCCAAACTGCTGTATTTCTTCTTCAAATCCTTTATTATAATAACCGCAATTTATAGTTTTTATTGCTTTAGATATAGCTTGAGGTGAATTTTTTGAAATAGTTTTTGCAAGATCTATTGTCTTTTCATATAGATTTTCTTGATCATAAACTGCGTTTATCAAATTAATCCTGTGTGCTTCTTTTGCGTCTATCATATTTGCTGAAAGAATCATTTCAAAAGCCTTGCCTAGACCCACAATTCTTGCTGCTCTCTGTGTGCCACCATATCCTGGAATAAGACCTAATTTAACCTCAGGGAAACCGTAAATAGATTTAGAGGAACCTATTCTTATGTGACAAGACATAGCTAGCTCTAACCCTCCTCCTAAAGCGTATCCATTAACCATAGCTATAACGGGCTTTTGCATGTTTTCTATAAAATCAAAAAGAATTGTTTGATTTTTTTTAGACATAACGGAACCTTCTTTTGTTGTGTGATTATAAAATTCTTTTATGTCTGCTCCTGCAGCAAAAGCTTTATCACCGCAACCTGTTATTATAACACACCTTACTTTATGGTCTTTGTTTATTTCTTTTAAATTATCAGACAAATCATTTATAACCTGTTTGTTTAAGCTGTTTAGTTGTTTTTCTCTATTTATTTTTAAAATAGAAACATTATCTATGTTTTGTTTTTCAATAATTTTCATGAAAAAAATATTAATTATTTTTTAAAGCCTCTGCCCCTCCTACAATTTCTAATATTTCACCCGTAATAGAAGCTTGCCTAGCTTTATTATAAGACAGCTTTAGGTCTTTATTTAATTCCGTGGCGTTATCTGTTGCTTTGTGCATTGCTGTCATTCTTGCTCCATGCTCTGCAGCTATAGAGTCTAATATTGATTTGTGTAATTGTGATTTTATAGTTTTTGGTATAATACTATTTAAAAGTTCTTTTTTGCTAGGTTCAAAAATATAATCTATTGATTTTGTTGTGTTATCTTCTTGTTCTTTTTTTGTTTCTTTACTAATTGGTAAAATTTGCTCTACTTTCGCTATTTGGTTCGCTGCGTTTTTAAATTCATTATAACAAATTAAAACTTTATCATATTTTTTATTTACATAGCTGTCTATTATTTTGTCAGCTAATTCAGCATTATTATTATAACTTGCTTTATCCACCAGTATGTTTGCTTCTTCTAATAAGTTTTGTTTGCTTTTTTTTATATAATTATAACCCTTTTTACCTATAGTTATAAAATCTACTTTTTTTGAGCTAAATAGATCTAATTGTTCTTTAGATTTTTTTATTACATTGGAATTAAACGCTCCGCATAATCCTTTGTTTCCTGTAACCAGGATAATTAAAATATTATTTTCTTCTTCTCTATTAAAAAACACATTATTCTTTGATATGTCTGTGTCATCCGAAAGATTATTTAAAAGATCCTTTAGTTTTTCAGAATAAGGTCTAAATGAAGTTATAGAATTTTGTGCTTGCCTTAATTTTGCAGCTGAAACCATTTTCATTGCAGAAGTTATCTGTAATGTGGAATTTACAGATTTTATACGTGAACGTAACTCTTTTAAATTAGCCATTTTACTTGCTTGTTTTAAATTGTTCTGCTGTGTCTGCTGCTGCTGTTTTTATGTTTTCTTCTATTTTTTCATTTAATTCTCCTTTTGATAAAGAAATTAAATCTTCTTTGTATTTATTGTTCATTAATAAAAGAAAAGCTGTTTCAAACTCTTTAATTTTATCGACAGGAACATCTGAAAGTAAATTTTTTGTTCCACAATAAATTACAGCAGCCTGTTCTTCTACTTTCAAAGGGCTATATTGAGGTTGTTTAAGTAATTCTACATTTCTTTTTCCTTTCTCTATAATTGATTTTGTTACAGGGTCTAAGTCTGCTCCAAATTTAGCAAAAGCTTCAAGTTCTCTAAATTGAGCTTGATCTATTTTTAATGTTCCTGATATTTTTTTCATTGATTTTATTTGAGCAGAACCCCCTACTCTAGAAACAGATATACCTACATTAATAGCTGGCCTAACACCTGAATTAAATAAGTTTGCTTCTAAGAAAATCTGGCCATCTGTAATAGAAATAACGTTTGTTGGTATATAGGCAGAAACATCTCCTTCTTGTGTTTCTATTATAGGTAAAGCTGTTAAGGATCCTCCTCCCTTTACCTTTCCTTTTAAGGATTCTGGCAAGTCATTCATTTGTGCTGCGATTTTATCTGATTCTATTATTTTTGCTGATCTTTCCAATAACCTTGAATGTAAATAAAAAACATCGCCAGGATAAGCCTCTCTTCCTGGAGGTCTTCTTAATAATAAAGAAACTTCTCTATAGGCTACCGCTTGTTTTGATAAATCATCGTAAACAATTAAAGCAGGCCTTCCTGTGTCTCTAAAATATTCACCTATTGCTGCTCCAGCATAAGCTGAAAGATATTGCATAGGAGCTGGGTCTGCGGCAGAAGCAGAAACAATAACAGTGTAATCAAGAGCTCCAGCGTCTTCTAATGTTTTAGCGATATTAGCAACAGTTGATCCTTTTTGTCCTATTGCAACATATATACAAAAAACAGGCTTTCCTTGTTCGTAAAAATGTTTTTGATTTATTATTGTATCTATGGCTATTGCTGTTTTTCCTGTTTGACGGTCTCCTATAATAAGCTCTCTTTGTCCTCTACCTATAGGTATCATTGAGTCAACAGCCTTTACTCCTGTTTGTAGTGGCTCTTGAACAGGTTGTCTGTAAATAACTCCTGGTGCTTTTCTCTCTATCGGCATAGATATTTTTTCTCCACCTATAGGGCCTTTACCGTCTATAGGGTTTCCAAGAGAATCTATAACTCTTCCTAACATTTTCTCTGAAACATCAATAGAGCTGATTTGTTGTGTTCTTTTAACCACATCTCCTTCTTTTATACCTTCTGACTTTCCTAATAAAACAGCACCAACGTTATCTTCCTCTAAATTTAAAACAACTCCTTTTAGTCCATTGTTAAACTCTATAAGCTCTCCTAACTGAACATTATTTAAACCATAAATTCTTGCTATACCGTCCCCTACTTGTAAAACGGTTCCTACTTCTTCTAAATCTTTTTTTGTTTTAAATCCAGATAATTGTTCTCTTAATATTGCTGAAACTTCTGATGGTTTTATAGATGCCATAATGTTTTGTTTTAATATTGTTTTATGTAAAGGTTTTTTGAAAATTTTGTTTTTAATGATTGTAATTTAGACAAAATACTTATGTCTAGCTGCCTTCCCTCTGATTCAACTATCAATCCTCCTATTATTTTTTTGTCTATCTCTATTTGAAAATCTATTTTTTGATTTTCTGAATAACCTAAATAGTTTACAATTAAATCTTTTTGTTCTTCATTGATTTCGTAGGGAGACTTTATCTTAACACTTAAAATGTTTTTTTGTTTTTTGTAAATTTTAATAAAGTTGATTATTATCTGATCCAAAAAAGATTCTCTTGAGTTGTTTGTTATTAAGGTTATGTGTTGTATTGTTTCTTTTGATACCTGTGATCCTAAAATATTCTCTATTACCTCTATCTTTTTCTTTGGTTTTAAAATAGGTGAAAATAAAAAATTCTTAAAATCTTTTGATTCTTTTATTAAAGACAAAACCATTTTCATGTCTTTTAAAATTATTTCTAAGCTGTTCTGTTTTTCTGACAAAACATAAATAGACTTCGCGTATCTTTTAGATATTCTTTCGTTGTTCATTTTATCTATTTTCTATTAATTTTAAAACGTGTTCTTTGTTTTTGGTTTCATCTTTAAGCTCTTCTTTTAAAAGTTTCTCGGCTATTTCAACAGAAACAGTAGCTATCTGATTATTTATTTCAGTTATAGCTGCTTTTTTCATGTTCTCTATGCTTTCATTGGCCTCGTTTACAATCTTTTCCTTAGCTGATTGCGCTTCCTGTTTTGCAGAATTAATTATACTTTCCTTCATGTCTCTGCCTTCTTTTAAAAGCTTGTCTCTTTCTATTTTGGCTTCTCTTAAAATGGATTTATTATCAGCTTGTAAATTTTCCATTTCTTTTTTTGCCTCTTCAGCAGAGTCTAAAGATTTTTTTATAAAATTATTTCTGTCTTCTATTGATTTTAGTATTGGTTTCCATGCGTATTTTTTTAAGATAAAAAGAACTATCCCAAAAGATAATACCATCCAGAATACCAAGCCAAAACCGGGTGTTACTAATTCCATATAAATAACTTTTTAACCAATTTTATTGGTTGTTTGTAATTTTATTTTGTAAATATAACCAACAATCCTATAACCATAGCAAAGAATGCTGCTCCTTCAACTAAAGCTGCCATTAAAATCATGTTAGCTCTAAGGTCGTTCATTGCTTCAGGTTGTCTAGCCATAGCGTTCATTGCGTCTCCTCCTATTCTCCCGATTCCGATTCCCGCTGCCAAAGCCGCTATTCCTGCGCCTAAAGCTGCTACTCCGTAACCTAATCCGCTAGCCGCTTCTAATAATAATATTTCCATTTTTTATTATTTAATTAATTAATACTCTTTTTTAATGATGCCCTTCTTCAACAGCCGAACCAAAATACATTGCCGACAATAAAGTAAAGACATATGCCTGTAAAAACGCTACTATTAATTCTAACATTGTCATAAAAATAGTAAACGCTATTGACATAGCAGAAACACCATATCCTGCTACATTGCCAAATAAATCTCCAAAAATAAAAATCAAACTAAAAAAAGACAACATTATAATGTGTCCTGCTGTAATATTGGCAAATAGTCTGATCATTAAAACCAATGGTTTTAAAAAAACACTTATAATTTCTATTGGTGTTAATATCGTTAAAACCCATTTTGGTACTCCTGGCATAGCAAAAACATGCATCCAGTATGTTTTTTTACCGTTAATGTTTGTTAATATTAATATTATTGTGGCTAAAACAAATGGTATTGCTATGTTCCCTGTTACGTTTGCTCCTCCGGGGAAAACAGGTATTAATCCTAATAAATTATTTATCCATATAAAGAAAAACATTGTTAGGAGAAAAGGTAAAAACCTGCTGTATTCTTTTTCCCCTATTGACGGTCTCACTATATCATCCTTAACAAAAAGTATTATTGGTTCCAAAAAAGCCTGGAGCCCTCCTGGAGCTCTTTGTGAATTATTTTTATATTTTTTACCTATACTTATGAAAATAAACAAAAGTAACACCATGCTTATAAATAAAGAAAGAACATTTTTCGTTATAGATATATCATAAAATTTTTCCCCATTTACGCTTGTTAGTTTTCCGTGATCAATTTTAATGCCATTATATATATGTTCTGGGTTGTGAAATTTAGAAGACATAAAGAAAATCAACCCTCTCTCTTTAGAGTATATTATAACGGGTAAAGGGATTGTTATGTGTTTTCCTTTTATGTCGGCTATATGCCACTCATATGAATCTAAAATGTGATGCATTATCATTTGTCCTGCATCAAATCCATCTTGATTTTTTTCTGCAGCAGCACAAAAAGAGGGTCTAATTATAAAGAGAGAAAAAACAAGAAAAAATAAAATTTTTCGCATTATTTTAATAATTGTTCAAAAATAAATAATTTGACAAAACAAAAAGTATCTTTTTTACTTTTTTTTTGAAACATTTTTTATCAAGTAATAGAAACAAAGAAAAACCCCTATTATAGACATTATTACAAGCCATATTGAGTGCTCGTTTTTTGTGTACTTGTCTATTGAGTTGCCAATAAAAACAAAAAGAAAAACAATTGTTATTAGCTGAAAACCTAAACCCATGTATCTGTATGGGTTTGTTTTTTGATCTTTCACTTATTTATCTTTGTTTGTTTTTTGAAAAAATTATAATAAAAAACTCCACTATAAATAAAATATAATAAAATATAATAAAATGTGAAGTTTGTACTAAATGTGATTTCTTTTTGTTTCCAGTTTAAAAAAACTAAAACCAAAAAAATTATAGTGAAAGCCATTTTTAAAAACATCGCCCCTAAACTAATGATAACTTTTTTTGATTTAGAGATTGCGTTGTAAGCAAAGACACTAATCAAAAACAGGAATATAGTTGACAGTATTGCAGTGTTTTTTTCTTCAAAAAACGAATTAGAAAAAACGACAAACAACAAAGAAGAACAAAAAACAAAAAAAAATATTTTGTTTTCTAAAAAAAACCTAAACATTTTAAGCTGTTTTTGTTTTTTCTGTTTGTTTATGTTCTGTTTTTTGTTTTAGGTTTTTAACAACCGCTCCCATTCTACAAGAACCGCTAAAACTTGCTCCAGGCTCAATCGCCAGCTTGTTTGTTATTATATCCCCCTCTAATTTAGATTGTGTTTTTAAAACCAACAATTCTGTTACCGTGATTTTTGCTCTTATTTCTCCTGATATTTCTGCGTTTTTACATTCGACGTCTCCGTCTATTATACCATTAGAGCCGACAACTACTTTTCCTTTTGTTTTAATTGAACCGTTTAGTCTTCCGTCAATTCTTATATCTCCTTCACAAACAACGTCTCCTCCAACTAAAGTGCCTGATCCTATTAAATTTATCTGTTCTGATTTACTCATAAATAATTTACTTGTTTATATAAATTTAATATTATGTGCAAAAAAATCAATATGTTTCTTTAAAAAAATTTTTATAACCTTTTAAGTCTTGGTTTTTAAAAAAAGTTTGGAAATTAATTGATGAAATAAAAAACATGTCATTTTGGTTGTTTGTAATTGTTTTTATTTCTGCGCTCTTTATTATTTCATTATAGTATTCTGAAATCTTCGTTAGAGAAGAGAATTCTCTTACTATAACCATGTACTTTTCTTGACCAAAAACAACATCACTGACATTTAATCTCATTAAAGAATATTTCTCCAAATGAAAATCTGAAATTATGTTTTTTACCTTGTCTGAGCTTGTTTCTATTCTGGGGAAAATTATTACAAAATAATAGTTTGATTTTTCTTTATAAACGTATTTGTTGGTTTTTTGTTCTTCTTTGTTTGTGTTGTCTTCTTCAAATTCTTTTTCTTCTTTTTTTGTTTTTTTTAAAATTTGTTTTGCCTTATATGAGGCTTCTTGATTTGGATGTTTTTCAATAATTGACTGTAGTTCTGTCAACATTTCTTCTTTACTATAAACCTGTCCTTTCGCGAGGGTGAATATTAAACTAATGTCAGGGTCTTGTTTTATTTCTTTTGAAAGTTGTTTGTACTTGTTTATTATTTCTTGGTGTTTTTCTTTATGCCACATATCTACAAGTGTTTTGTATATCGTGTCGCTCTCTAGTGTTTTTATTTTGTTGTTTTTAATAAAAAAAGAATACTTACTTTCTGGATATTTTTTATATAATGTTTGTACGTATTTGTTTTGTTTTATTTTGTTTTGTTTTTCTTTATAAAACAAATAAAGATTAAACAGAACCGTTGGTTCTATTTTTGAATTTGGATACTGTTGTGTTATTTTTAAAAAATATTTTTCAGCGAAGATGTCATCATTAAGTTTTTCTTGATATATTTTTGCAGCCCTATATGTAGATGTGATTATTTTGTTATACGCTTGTTTTTTTTCTTCTTCTTCAAATGGAAGATTTTGTAAATATGTTTCTCTTTTTTTAGGGTCGTTTTCTATATTTTCTTTTTGCAAAGAGTCTTGTTTTGCGTAATATTCCTCTAAAGAAACTGTGCTTTTGTTTTGTCTTCTCCAGTTATCTTCTAGTTTTCTTTTTCCCCATTTTTTTTTAAAATTAGAATATCCAAAAGTTAAAGTAGTGTTGTTGTAAAAGTACCAATTAGACCCGAATTGTCTTGTTTGTTCTTCGTTAATTCTATTTTGAGTAAATGAATTTAATCCTAAATTATTTGTGTTAGAACCAAAGCCTGTTTGATTTGTGTTGTTTCTCGCCTCATCTTGTTCTTTTTTTATTACTTCTTGTATGATTTTGTCTATAAGATTATTTCTTTTTTGTTCTGGCATTTTTGAAACCATTATTAAACTATCTTGGTGTCTAATTGTTTGTAAATTATCAACAAGATCTGTTAAGTTTTCCTGTCTTTCTTTTATTTTTTTATAGTTTTTATGTTTTTTGGACAAAAAAACTAAAGTTGAATCGTAATGCTTTTGTGCTTTTGTGTATTCTTTTTTTGAATAAAATATATTTGCTAGATTAAGATGTGAATCATATTCGTTGTTTTGTTTTATGTTTTTTGACGCCATATTAAACATTTCTATTGACTTAATTGTGTCTTGTTTTCGTAAATTAAGCTCCGCTAATGTTAAATATATTTCATAAAAATAATCTGTGTTTTTTTCGTCTTTTAGCATTTGTTTTAACTCTTCCTCTATTTCTGTTGTTGTGTTTTTTTGAATATCTATAACTTTTGCTTTTTTTAATTTAGAATTAAACACCATATCATAATCT
>Ga0115011_10002584_pt1 | contig 12539 bp, 10 predicted proteins | sample TroAtlMetagenome_2_FD_88705 | JGI IMG/M metagenome (GOLD analysis project Ga0115011, IMG submission 88705) | Marine eukaryotic phytoplankton communities from Atlantic Ocean - Tropical Atlantic ANT8 Metagenome | ecosystem: Environmental > Aquatic > Marine > Oceanic | place: Tropical Atlantic... | reverse complement strand
TCTCTTCCTGTCCACCGGGGAATCTTTTATTCTCTGCATTATAAGTCCTCATGAAAGCAGATCTTCCCATTGATCTTTCTACTGATGCTTTGTTCATGATTACTGCATCTTGCATATTGTAACCATGGTGGCTAACTATAGCAACTACAAGATTTTGGCCGCCAGGCCTTTGATCGAAGTTAGTACTCTGCATTGCCCTTGTACCAACAATTGAACGTTGAGGATAATGCATAATATGAGCTCTTGTATCTGGCCTCAGCCTGTAATTTGCACTTGATAATCCAAGACTTTGTTTTACCATTGCAGTTCCGCCTGTAACTCTAGGAGTAGAGTTATGTTCAGGATAAGGAACTAACGAAGCACAGACACCAAGAATTAACTGTGGATCGATTTCAACGTGAGTAAAAATCAATACAGTGTTGTCCTTCTTTTCTTTTCTCTTTAAAACATCAATGTTGTCTTGATAGTAATTGAGTGGTACTTTGAATTTCTCCACAACTTTTTCTCCATTCGGGAGTTGAACTTCTACTGAAAGATGTGCTTTAGAAATATCGTGCTCACCTAGATTTAGCCATTCTACTTTTGAAGGATTCATAGGCCTCTTATGTTTTGGAGATACTGCGGGTAAATCGAATGGTCTTGGTGCAATCAACAAGTCTTCTTCTTCTTCAGCATCAACCCATTCAACAACTCCACCTGAAACTAAATCATTGAAGGTGATTTCACCGGATTTTAGTGCATCTAGATGCATTTTTGTAATCTGAAGGCTTCCATGATCTATTATCAAAAGTGGCCTCAACATTCTACCCCTATCTGTATTTATGAAGACATCGCGATTTTCTACATCGTGCCTAATGCTTACTTCGGGCCTTATTCTTCCTGATCGGCGTCGGCGTTTGAATTGCGAAACTAATTTTTGTGGCCTCTTATGTAATCCAAAAATATCTCCATTGACATGAATTCTAGATCCATCTGCCCATCCATCTGGATCATCATCTACTCCAGCTTCTTTTAGTAAAGCCTTAACATCATTCTCGGGAACTTCTTCGGATACATCTATCATTTGTGCCGCATTCTTTACCAAACCGCAGTTTTGTCCTTCAGGCGTCTCATTAGGGCAAAGTCTACCCCATTGCGTAGGGTGAAGATCTCGCGCTTCGAAATGAGGTTGGCTTCTGACTAGTGGGCTTGTTACTCTCCTTAAATGCGATAGTGCGGATAGATATGTAGTTCGGTCTAACAGCTGACTGACTCCAGATCTGCCGCCTACCCAATTTCCTGTAGCTAAAGCGTGTTGGATTTTTGTTGTCAAAACATCTGGCCTCAGGCACGCAGTTATCCTAAGCTCTCTTTTTCTATTGTGGTGCCTTTCTAGTTGATATTTTAAATCTCTAGCAAGTTGCTGTAGACTAACTCTGAACAAATCTTCGATTAAGTCTCCAGCTAATCTTACTCTTTTATTGGCATAATGGTCTTTGTCATTTGGATCTTTATCTTTGATGGCCATCTCTAGAACCTGTCTTGCTATTCTTCCAAGGAAGATTGCTTTTTTCTCCCTATTCACTATACTGGATCCAAGATGTGGCAGTAATTCATTGTCAAGGAGATTTTGTATTCTTGACTCTCTATATTCTTTTTGTTGTCCTGCTGCAAATTTCTTTTCTAACCAAGAAAGTGCTTCCTCACATGTATCTACACCATATTCTTCATTGTCGCGAACATCATTAAGATTCGCAACAGTATATTTCATTGCTTCTGGAGGGCCAGCAATTGAGGCGAAAATTTCTCGATCATTTTCTACCCCTAAAGCCCTCATCAATAATACCAAAGGAACTGGTGTTGTTCCTGCACTTGGTACCTTCACCATTAACATTCCATCTCTTCTTTTTTCGACATTTAATGGTTTTCTAACTCCATCTTTCTGTGAAAAAATCTTAGCTACTTGTGTTTCGTGAGCATATTTCTTATTTTTCTCTACAGTTACTCTATTTGGAGCAAGGTCTTCCATCGATATTAGAACTCTTTCTGTTCCATTAATAATGAAATATCCACCTGGATCTAAAGGATCCTCGCCAGATTTTCTAAGTAATGTGACTAGCCTTTCTGCATCTTCTGTAGATGTGTCTGTAACTAGTTTTCTATTCTCATCGATATGATTTTCGTGTAGATTGCACCTAGATGAACGTACCATAATTGGTAAATTTCCTATATGCACTCCTTTCTCTTCTTGGAACCCAAATTCAGAACCCGATGCAGGTGGAAGATCATCCCGATATATCTTGAAATCCAAATACACAGGAGAAAAATATGTCAATTTCCTAAGTCTGCATTCGAGCGGAGTTGCAGCATGTTCGGCCCCATTGGCTTCTTTTACTATTGGAGCTCCTAATCTTATATTTTTTAATCGGACTATAATTTCTTTATCCAATAAATCTAACTTCACTAGTCCGCCTTCATCATCTTCTACGACTTCATCACTTCCGATTCTAATACTTCGAACAATTTTCTCCATTCTACTTTCTCTGCCGTCACCGATTGGTATGCAGTCGTTATACGAAGCTAACTGATGATTCACCAAGCTTCTTTGTTTGAAATAGCTTTCAACAACCTCTTTCATTTTTTCACACCCTGTTTATGTCCTCTCAACAATTAATCTATAAGCTACAGAAAATCCTGCTGATCTACTGTATCTTTCAATTTTGACTATCCTATTTGTAAGCCAACCTGCCGGTAGCTCATCATTTTCTAATTCTGCCATTTCTTTCAATGCCTGGATTGCTGGATCAGTGATTAGAATCTTAGGAAGTAATTCTTTAGCCAATCTATTTTGACCATATGAATCAGATTGGATTAATCCCCAAGGTTCCAATTCCTCTTCTTCTTTGTCTTCAGTAACTAATTCATGGTGAGGAACTAGTAAGTGATTTAGAACATTGAATCTATAATCTCCTCTTGGTATATCTTCATCCAATAATGCCTTCCTAGAAATTGTAATTCTGTTACTCTTGCTTCTTTTTCTAGAGCCAACATGCTCTCCGATGATAGTCATTATATTTTCCAATATTGAATCCGTAGTTTCTAATCCCACTTTCTTGGCAACTTGTTCTGTAGTCATTCTCTTGATTGCATCTAGGTTAGCATCATCTGCTAGTTTGTGGGCGTGCTCTTCCGAGACCCCTAGTTCAATTAATCTCTTTTTTGTGGAACTTTTTACTGCCATTTGAATCCCCCCTTATTGCAAAAACCGGGGGCCTGAAGCGAAATTAGGCGGGCCCGAGGGGATTCGAACCCCCGGCCACCGGGTTAAAAGCCCGGCGCTCTACCTAACTAAGCTACAGGCCCATGGCTGATGCTGGGCACCCCTCGGACCGGGGGGGGGTTCAAAACTGTTACCACCAAGGTGAAACCTACACGGGACCCATAATACTCTCTTGGGGGGTACGAGAGCGTACATTCTTGTGGGCATTTCCGCATAAATGTTTTTGGAATGCACATACTTGAAATAGTGAATAACCTAGTTTCGATTTGGGGGGATTTATTGGATTTGAAGGCGAAGGAATATAATTTTTCATTGGATGATTTTGGTGATTGGAAATTAATAGTTCCAAAGACCGTATATCCTCCTCGAGAGGATTCGATTTTACTCGCTAAATCTTTAATTAAAATAGGTAAAATTGGTAAGAAGGCAGTTGAAATTGGTTGCGGTTCAGGGGCTATTTCGATAGTTCTAAGTAAATTGGGGTATGGTGTAAAATGCTGCGATATAAATCCTATTTCAGTTGCAACTGCTAGAGGCAATATGGAAAAAAATGATATTACTGGGGTAGAAGTAATAGAAAGTGGTTTAGATGACGGTTTAGAATTTCCAGAAAAAACTGATTTAATAGTATGGAATTTACCTTATTTGGAAAGTAACGATTATGGACAAATATTAGATCATATGGAAGATGCATCTTTTTTAGATATTGAAGAAGGTTGGAGTAATAGATTATTGGAAAATATACAGGAACAAAAAGATAAAGTTGATCATGATTCCGTAATAGTACTGCTTTTTAGGACAGAGCCAATTAGTCCCAGTTCTCCATCTTTTTGGAGTAACAATGGGTGGTCATCTAGACTTGTTGAAAAATCTTTGATTGGAGATGAAATTCTTGAGGTAATCATGTTTTGGAAACCTGGCAGGAGAGAGGATCCAATATTTATTGAAGAATGTACATCTACTATGGACGCAATTGAAGACTTCGAAGAAGGGAGATTTACGCGATTATATACCCTAAATCAATTAGTTGGCAGAGGTAGAAAAGGGAGAGTTTGGAAATCTAGAAAGGGAGATTTAGCTGCCACATGGAAAATAAAAATAGATATGGCAAGAAAGTTATCTCCTGGCATTGTTCAAACTAGCATTGGAGCAATAGTTTCTGAAGTATTAGATGTAGCTCTAAAATGGCCAAATGATATTGTAACATTAGATGGGCGTAAAATGGGAGGTGTTTTGATAGAGTCAGATGATTCAGAATATATGAAGGTTGGAATTGGAATCAATCGAGAACCCGGGCATATAAATGGAATAGATAGTGCCGGATATATAGAAACGATTGGGGAAATAGATCAAAGAGAAATTTTCTCTAAATTAGACTTAGAAATGTCATCTAAATTTGAAGAAATAGGAAATATTGGATTTTCTAATGAGCAATCTTTGATTGAAATGAGTTGGAAGGCGCTTTCCAAGATACTTTCGAGAGGTGCTAAATTAACTGATTCTGATAATGAAGTTAGAGTCACTGGTTTGAATAAATTTGGAGAATTAGAAATTCAAGATAACAAAAAATCTGTTACGGATATAATTAGAGATGTTGATCATAACTTGAATTGGATTGTTTAGAAATTATTTCTTCGATTCTAAGTCTAACCAATCTAATTTTTCCTGAAGATGTTAAAGTAGAAGAGTTTTCGTTATTATTGATTGCATCAATAGCTTCCTTATATTGGTGAAGTTGGACCTTAATTATGCCATATGAAATATTATTTTGATGGTAAATATCATACAGTTTCCAATGAATATTATTGAAGCATGCTGAAATTTCTTTTTTTAATGAATTTCTGATGTGCCCTCCTGGGAACTTAACTAATATCCATCGGTGTTTTCCTCTTGATGTTTTATTAGTGCGCTCCACGACTACGGGAAGGGGTTTACCTTAACCAATGATGGGGTATCCGATAGGTGTGAGTGAGCAAAATACGGGTGTTGAAAGAAATAGTGGAATTCTAGAAGCTTTTCTTAATCCGGGAACATTTCCCCACGTAGTTTTGCTGGTAGCTATATCTGGAATATTGTACTCAATTATGAAAATGGGAATTTTAGAAATGGATCAAATAGGGAGTGCAGTTTTTCTATCATTATCTATTTCATATATCATTTCTGCATTATTTATTCAAACGAGATTAGGAAATAAAATTTTAATGGTAAATGATGATGGTCAAGGAATATTTAACATAAATTATTGGAAGAAAAGTTCTAAGGCCTTAATTATTGTTGGTCTTTTTTCGTTACTAATTACGGCAATTCTAGTAAATCAAATTCCATCAGCTTCGATTGTTCTATTTATGGGATTTTTATTTATTTTCATGTCCTTTGGTCAAGCGTTATCGATAGTTAGTGGCGGAGTAAATTACTATAATTCCAAAAGTGAATTGAAAATTGAATCGAAAACTGGAATGTTAGCAACTTTCTTCCGAGTAATTTTAGTTCTGTTGATATTTGGTCCACTAATTTGGTTGATTGAAATAGGTTCGGTAGATTCTAGTGTTGGTTTATCATTTGGAATCAAGTTTTTAGTACTTATTTTCCTATCTGGGGTTGTAATTTTCCTGGACAAAATTACTGAGTCCATCAGAATTAACAATATATTTGACGGGAAAATACTAGATAGGTTTCTAGCAATAATGATAATTACTACATGTTGGCATATTTTAAGTGCATTGAGGCGAACTCCGATATTTTTAGATCCCAGTGAATCTGCAGTAATACTAGAAGAAGGATTGTTGATGTCTATTTCTATTATTCTTACAGTTTGGTCAATTTCTAACAGAGGAGCAAAAAGAGGATGGAAGATATTTCAGAGTCAATCTGCTATTTTTTGGGGCATTAGTTTTGGTTATGCATATGCGGGGAGTGTAGCTTCAGTCTCTTCTTTATCTGAGGGGAGATTAGATTTAATTTCAATCACTGCAATTGGACACATAGTTACATCATTTTCTATTATTATTATGATACCATTTGCAATTAAATCTTTCAAAAAGATAGTCAATATTGATGAAAATAATATGGACAATGAACAAAATTCTGATGTGGAAATTGCAGAAGAAACTGAAGATAGTGGAGTAATTAAAAAACAAAATATTAGTGTTAAAAATGATGAATTTTCTGAGGATGAAAATTTTGATGGTGTTGAATTAATTAATTAATTAATTTATTCCACTTACAACTGCAACTAATCGTAATTTTCCGGTCATCTCATCACTAGCTCTAGCCCCTAAGATAACTTGACAGTCGTTATCGAGAAGTGAAATGAATTCTTCAGTGAGTTGGTTTAGATGTGAAAGTGTCATGTCGGGACCTCCTTCGACTTGTATTAAACAACCCTTTGCCCCACTAATATCAACTTCAAATAAAGGTGATTTAGTTGCTGAAAAAACTATTTCGGAAGGATTGTAGATTTCGCCATTGCCTACTATCATTGTGGATTCTCCCGGTTTATCTACAATAGTTCTAAGGTCCATGAGATCTAAATTTAATTTTCCTACTTTTGCTAAAGTTGTAATGATTCCTTCGATTAAATCGGCTATCCATCTAGAGCCTGAAATCCAATCTGACTTACTTTCTCTAGCGTGCCACGCCAATCTTTCTAGACTTACCCTCACACACAAATCGGAATTTTTTTCGAGTTCCGGTAGTGCTCTTTTTGCGATTTCGCATCTAAGAGGTTGTTCAATAAATGGAAGTCCAACTATTGAAATTACCATACTCCCCGATTCATGAGCCCTTTTTGCAAGCTCTATTGAAGCTCCTGATCCAGTACCACCGCCCAAGGCAGTCAATATTATTACCAACTCTGAGCGAATGATGAGATTTGAAATATTGGGAAATCCTTCAATAAATCTGAATGAGGCTAAAGTTGGCAATGCCGCAAAACCTTGAGCATCACCTGAATGGTCAAGATGCATGATGTTTGCTATTTTTGATGTATCGAACGAAGATGAGTCTGAATCAATTAGTAATAATTCGGATAAATTTTGACATTTTAAATGGGCATTTTCTGACCATTTACAGCCAACACCCCCGACCCCTGCAACTAGAATCGTCCCCTCATCCATGTTCGTGAGTATAGCAACTAGACTATATTGATTATCAATCATATTTTGAATATCTGCGATATCGTCTTCTTTCATCCCTTGCCCAAACGTTTTCTGGTTCTAATTTCAATACCAATTCATAATATTCAATAGCCTTTTCGAAATCAGATAAATATCTCCCATATAAGTGAGCTAAATTATTTAATGCGGGAATGCATTTAGGGTCCTCATCTAATATAGAATTCAATAATGATTCGGCTTTGTTAATTCTCATCATCTGCATTTCCTGTTCGGCATCATCTAATCTATCAATTTGAGATTCGGATAACTCGTAAATATTTCGCCAGGTAGGACCTGTCATATTACCTCTAGAATACGAGAGTGTTTATTCTTTATTATTGGTCGAAATTATTACGGCCCCGTAGGGGCCGAAGTGGAACGTTAATATCCCCCTTTTTTGTGGACTAGTTTGTGAACACCTCAAGTGCCATCTCAATAAAGAGAAATATGACACAAAAGTGTGTAGTAATGTGCTTGGTAATTGCGTTTGTTTCTAGCACGGGACAAGGAATTCATACGGGCGTTGGTGGAGATGCAAATAATCAAGGTGAAGTGGCAATTGCTGGATGCACTTGTCATGCAGCTGATCCCGATAATTCGGTTACAGTGATTTTAGAAGGAGTGCCATTCCATTATGAAGCTGGAGTAATTTATGAATTAAGAATTCAGCTAATTGGTGGCCCATCGATAGATGATTCTTCCCACACTGGTGGATTTGCTATGAAAGTTAGTTCTGGAGAATTAGCAGGTAGCCAAGGATTTGAAAATTTAGTTCAAAATTGGGAAGATGATTTGTCTGCCTTGACTCATACAGATGCGGGTTCAAAAACTATAGACAGAACTTGGTTAATTTCTTGGATTAGTCCTCAAGAAGGAACTGGTGCTGTTACAATGTGGCTAGCTGGTAATTCAGTAAATGGAGATGGAATTCCTTCTGAATTAGATAGATGGAATAGATTATCCACCACTATTGATGAAGGTACAGATAATGGAAAAACTAAAACTGTTTTTTCTGGTAATGGAGATATAGAACCTCCAGCTCCTATTGAAGAACACAGCGATATTCACGAAATGGGGGCAGAATTACTTGCTCATTGGCTTGGAATATTTGGCTTCCTAATGGTTACTTTAGTCATAATTTTCTGTGGAGTATTTTTGAGATATGGATTCTCGAGACATTATAAGGGCAGAAGTAATCTGCTTAAATTGAGGATAAAGCATCTAAAAAGGGGTGATCAATTTTGAAAGATGATATTGTTTTGAAATTACTAAAGCAAGTTAAGTCTGGAGAAGTTTCAGTAGAAGAAGCGAGAGAGGCATTAGAAGAAGCTTCAATTACAGAGGAATCCTATGCGGCTGCAGTAGAACATGGAGTATTCAATGAAGTTAAGCCGGGAACAATTGTAAGAGCGAGCATTTCTCCCTCTGGCGATTCATGGTTAGTAATTTTAGTTGGATTGTGGGGGATTCTTTGGACTTTGTATTGGGCTGGATCCCTTGCCTATGGATTGTATAATAAGTGGGATCAGCAACTACTTTCATTTAATTTAGCTATGACTTTGTTAACGGTAATTATTTTGGGAATAGTATATCTAAAATTTATCCTTCCCGACGTAGTAATAGTAAAGCATAGGAGGAACAAGTACATCACTGCAAATGATCCGCAGGGTTGGAAAGATTACAAGGTGTAATTATGAGTAGAAGATTTAGATTAAGGCCCATTTCTGATGGAGAAGGTGATGAAGTTAGTAGATCTGGTGGGATAAATAGAAGGGAATTTATGAGGCTTTCATTTAATACTGCCGCGGGACTAATTACTATGGCAAGTTTAGGTAGTGTTGGTTTTGCATCATTCTTGATGGGTCAGAAAAGTAGGAGTAGTTCAGATACCGCTATAAAATTCTACGCACCCAAAGGATCCAGTGTATGGTATAGTAGTATGGATAAGCAACCAATGTCATATCAGGCATTTGTAGATGAAGCAGCGAACTCTACTACTGGGATGTCTGCTGCAGCAGGTCTTTGGTCGGGATTGCCTGTTATTGCAGTTTATGTCCCACATGAAGAAAACAAGAATAAACCTGTAGCAGCAAATGTTCCAAGATTCCAATATCAAGATGGATTTACTGAAAGTGGAGCATATGTAGGTTCTGGATATGAAGTTGATGAGCTTGAAGAATATGCACCACTTTCAATTCATGACAATATGATTATTATTTTTTCTAGATGTCCACATCTGTGTTGTATCCCTGGTTGGCAACTGATTAGCAACAATTTCACCGCAGATAATTGGCAACCCGGCGGAACTGATGAAGGTGGAAATAAACTGTTCTGCATTTGTCACTCAAGTAGATATGACCCTACTGTAATAGAAAAGAATAGGGGAAATAATAGAACTACTGGGAATTCGTTTGAATATATTGGAATTAGAAAGACGGGAGGGCCGGCGCCATATGGGATGCCGCTTATTCCGTTTATTATTAATGGAGATATGATTGAGGCTACTGATGAATACAAAGATTGGTATACTTTTTGCGCTTAGGTGATATAATGATACAGTTCTGGTTCTTGTGGATTTTTATAGCAATTGTAATTGTAATAGTTGCATTTACATTGAGGCAGGAAAGAACAGATGGAGTACCTAGAAAAGATATTTTGAGGGCGGTGGAGAGTAATGCTGGAAGTATGGGGCTGGCAGAGAAATTATTCCTATGGGCGTTTTCTTGGTTAGATACAAGATTCCGAATTCAGGATTACTGGGGGATGAGTCGAGATGCATATCATAGCATGCATAGACAAATGCCCCTTACACATGCAGAGAAATACAAGTTGAGAATTATTTGGTATTGGTATCCTCTCTATTGCTTAGGTGGAATTTCATTCTTAGCTTTCATAATCCTAGTGATTTCTGGAACTATTCTAGGTTTTTACTATGTCCCAGGAGGTGATTTAGATGCGGATCCCACTCCAGCTTATGCATCTATGGAATTCATAATGCTAGAGTTGCCATTTGGATATATAATTCGTTCAATTCATCACTGGACTACTCATTTTATGGTAGCAGCTGTATTTCTCCACATGTGCAGAGTATATTTTACTGGAGCATATAGAAATCCGAGAGAATTAAACTGGTTAATCGGTGTAGCACTGATGTTCTTCACAATCTTCATGGGCTTTTCGGGATATGTACTTCCTTGGGATAGTTTAGCATTCGGAGCTGCAACTATTGGAATAAGTATGGCTAATTCTACTCCATTAATTGGGGATTGGATGTCAATAATTTTATTTGCCGATACAGAGTTATCTGGACAGACGGTTGTAAGAATGTATTTCTATCACGTATTCTTGTTGCCAGTAATAGTAACTGCTCTTATTTTAGCACACTTATTCATAGTTTGGGTTCAGGGAATTGCGGAGCCGCATTGAGGTGAATTTGTGGGATTGATAGATAGATTTGGTAGAATTGCTGATACGTATATTAGTGAGAAAGAGAATCTAGCTGAGGCAGAAGAAGAGAGGAAGAGGGTATTTGTTGGACATCCTTTCTGGCCAACTGAAATACTAAGAGACACAATTATATTTGCTTCAATGATAATGATTATTGCATTCTATTCTTGGTTAATACCACCTCCATTGCATAATGCAGCTGATCCTTATGCACAGGCGGGTTTTGTATTTCCTGATTGGTATGTATTATTTTCTTACGGATATTTGAGATGGGGGGAATACCTCCCTCAATTCACAATTCCCGCTGGCCCAATTGGGGAATTTTTTGGAACATCAGTAATTTCTTGGAATGCAGGATGGTGGGGTGCACTAATTACTGGAATTCCTGTTTCGCTATTGGCCTTACCACCTTTCATAATTGGAAAAAGGGAAAAGAGGGGTGTTGAAGATCCTTGGTTTGCTACAGCTGGAATGGTATACTTAGCACATGTGTGGTTTATCTCGATGTTCTCAATAAATATCTATCTTGATTTATATGCAAAAAATAGAACGGATCATTGTTGGACTGGAGCGCATGGAGCATTCTTATGTGGAACTCAGCCACCTTGGACAGCTGAAGTTTTCAATGCCATTCCGTGGATTTTAACTGGCGTATTATTATTCACAATTTTGTACTTTTGGACTAAAAAATTCATGATTGGTCCACTGGGGGCTAGACTTACTCCTTTTTTGAATAGGCAAGTTGCAATAGGCTCAATAATTGCAACTATATTGATTTGTACAATAACTTGGCCCGTTTATGATAATGGTTTTTGGAATCAAAGAGGCCTAGGCACCATGGGATTCTGGGAATATCAAGAAGAATCTAAGTTGGAAGAATTGGATGCGATGAGAGGTCAGCCTGGAGACACTCTAATACTTAGAGAAAAGGGGAATGTTTGGGATGAATGGGGTGAAAGATGCCTTTCATATGAGGAATCTTCGGATTTGGAAGTTTGGAATCATATTCATGAAGGAGAGCCTGAAGATTGGTGCCTATTGCCTGCGAAATATTGGGTAGATTGGGGAATCTATCAACCTACCAGGCCCCAATTGATTGATTTTGCTGGAGTTAATGAACATGCTAATTTAGAGTCATCAAGGAATACTGCGGGCATGGATGTAAATTACTTCGGAAGTAAAGAAATAATTGAGGAACAAACATTCTTTGTTGAAGACTTAGGCACAGAAAGAGTTCCGACTGATATTGGATGTAATTTCAGAACATCCGAGAGAGGTGCAGGAACTCATACTCAGCACCTCACTTTGACGGATTCCGTGGGAGAAATTATATGGCAAAATGACGGCCTTTCTTGTGATTCAGTAACTTTGTATCTAAATTCGGGGGAATCATATACACTTTCATATACAACAATTTCTGAAGGAGTTAATGATAGCGTCAATATGATTTCTGATTTTTCAGCAGTTTCATTCCAACCACTGATATTTGCTTCAGATGGAACTGCAGTTGTACGTTCTGAAGTATCTATGACAAATGAAGAGCTGGTGAAGCTTTCTGTAAATAATCCAACATATCTGAAAAATCCAAAAAGTTTGGATGCGAAGTTAATTTATTCTTTATTTATTCCGTGTTTAGGAGTTGGGGCTCTAGTATTCCTGACTATGAGAAGTATGGCAAG
>Ga0115011_10002582_pt1 | contig 12541 bp, 10 predicted proteins | sample TroAtlMetagenome_2_FD_88705 | JGI IMG/M metagenome (GOLD analysis project Ga0115011, IMG submission 88705) | Marine eukaryotic phytoplankton communities from Atlantic Ocean - Tropical Atlantic ANT8 Metagenome | ecosystem: Environmental > Aquatic > Marine > Oceanic | place: Tropical Atlantic... | reverse complement strand
GAAGGTGAGCGCCCCGAAGGCGAGCGCCCCGAAGGCGAGCGACCGGAGCGTCCTCGCGGCGAGCGTCCCGAGCGAAACAATGGCGGTGACGATGCCGAAGACGGCGAAAACGACGACGACGCCTAAGTAAGGACGGCGCGTTCGTAAGCGGCCTGCGTCCCTTTTGGGGCGTGGGCCGTTCTACTTTCTGGTGTCGCAGACCGAGATCACGCACCATCACGTCTCGTGAAGAACCTCTGTCCCATTTGTCGTAAAGCGCCGCCGGCTGGCGAAACTCTCTGCCCGACGCACGGCCTTTATGCACTCTCCCCCAAAGCGCTCGAAGAGCTCTCTACCGCCCCGCTGCTCGGCCTCGTCTTGAATCAGCGGTATGCCCTCGTGGGGTTTATCGGGGGTGGGGGAATGGGCGCGGTCTACCTTGGGCTCGATATTCGCTTGGGGCGCGAAGTGGCCATCAAGGTGCTCAAGCAGGCCATCTCTGCCGACCCATCGGATCGCAAGCGATTCGAGGTCGAAGCCCGAGCGCTTTCCAAACTCCGCAGCGTGAATACGGTCACCATTCATGACTTCGGCGTAGTCGAACAGGGAGTCGCCACGCCCCTGGCTTTCATGGTCATGGAGTGTGTCGAAGGGCACGATCTCGGAGCGCGCATCGACCGCGGACCCATCGCGCCGGCCGTCGTCGTCGATATCGTGCAGCAGATGGGCCTCTCCCTAGACGAAGCGCACGGGGTGGACATCATTCACCGGGATATCAAGCCGGGGAATGTATTGCTCACGCACACACCGGCCGGGGCGATGCTGGTCAAAGTCGTGGACTTCGGGATTGCCCGAATGGATGGCGAAAGTGCCACCGCGACGGGCAGCATCTTGGGGACCCCTCAGTATATGGCGCCCGAACAGTGCGTAGCCTCGGCGACGCTCGATGGACGGGTAGATGTCTATCAGACCGCCGTGATGACCTACGAGATGTTGACTGGTCGGCGGCCTTTCGTGGCCCAGAACTCCATCAAGATCTTGTCGATGCACATTGGTACGACGCCGCCGCCACTCGCTGGTGCCGATGCGGCGCCCGTTTGGCGACGTTTGGAGGCAGTGGTCCATCGAGGGATGGCCAAGTCCGTCGAGGATCGATATCCGACAGTCGGTGCCTTTGGTCAGGCGTTGGCTGACGTCCTCGAAGTGGTCGACGACGTCTCGCCGCTCCCGGCAACCAAGATTTTGGCGCCGATTGCAGAGCCGGCCGCGCCCAAGAAACGGCCCCTCGTATGGGTCGGTCTCCTCGGCGTTCTCGCCCTCGCGGCCGCCGCTTACCTGCTGTTCAGTCCATCGGTAAATGCACCTTCAGCCATGGATGCTGGTCCTCAGCCAATCGAGGAAAAGGCCCGCGTGGTGGGGGCGTCTCCGCCCGATGCCGGCCTGAGGGTGCCTGCCGATGCGATGCCCAAGGGGGTGGAGCCACCGGTGTCCGTTGTGGTCGATGCGGCGACTCCAGTCGTGGTCGATGCTGCCCCGCCCCAAAAACCCCATTGCGGCGATCGGAAATGCCAAAAAAAACGTGGTGAGAATTGTCGAACCTGCCGGGTCGACTGCCGCTGCCGCCGCGATTACGTCTGCCCGAAGAAGGGACGACTCAACCCGGAAAACCGAGGCTGTGTCCCTGACCTCAGCAACCTGGGCTTTTGACCGCCGGATTGTTACGGTCCGCCTCGTCGCGCGTGCCTGCGCGGAGGAAATTGGGGTAAGGCGTGTTTGAGCGGGCCCGAATCGGGTTTGTCATGGGAGGCCACCAGATGGCCACCATCCAGCCTCTTTCCGAGCGAACGGGGGCGCTCTCGAAGTTGCCCTACTCCATCCTGCGAGCTTGAACAGTGTCTGAACGGCGGCGGACCTCTCGCACGGTCTGGTTCATTCTCGTGCTGCTCCTGGGGATTTTGGGCGCGGTGTTCATCCCCGACATTGTCCGCAGTCACCAACTCCATCGAGCCGTTGAAACAGCGCTACCGGGCTGGCGAAAGGCCGCGTCCGACTATGCTCTGTGCGTAGACTCTCGACTGGGTGACCAAGGCATCACGGCGGAGGGTCTTTTCTGGACCCGTCTGCGTGATGGAAGTCTGTCTGAGCGATTGCGCGGCTGTGGTGAAAAACATTTGTCGGATCCGCTTTCGTGGGACGAAAGCCTGCGCAAAGGCAGCATCGGTGATTCCCTGACTGGCGCTTTGGGTCGACTGGGTCGGACGTGGACGGCGCGACGTCGGGACCATGGGCCATCATTGCCGGGAGTGGACGACCGCGCCGTGCGGGGCGCATGCGAGCGCATGCAGTCAGTCGCCTCCGCTCTCGAGGCCGTCGAGGTGGCCCTGAGCGTCACGTCTACGATGTCTCCCAACGACTGCAAACTCACTCTCCCTGGATTGTCTGGGATGCGTCCGCCGGCGGATGCGGGTGATGCCCAATTACTCGATTTGCAGGTTCGCGATGCGCATGTAGTGGCCCAATTGAGACCAAAGAGGGGTGGGACTCGGTTTGCCGTGGCCCGCTTGTTGCCACCAACCGAGCAGATCGAATCGGCGACTGTAGATTGGCGAGTCACAGCCCCTATGCCGGCCCTTGCCGATGGTCGCGATTATGCCTGGGACGAGAAGAGAGGCCTTTGGACCGTGGGATTCGATCCCGAAGCGAAGCGATGGCGGGGGTATCATTGGCGCACCGAATGGCGCCCATCGGCCTGGTTGCCGCTGCCCTATACGCCCGACCGAGTAGACTGGGCGGCACCAAAACAGGGCCCGGTCTTGGTGGCGCGAACGGGGAAAACCAAGACCGCCGTTTTCCGGTTCGACGCCGATCAGGTTCGTGCTGGAGACGCGTTGCGTCAGGTCGAGCGCTTCGATCCCATGACTCATATCGGCGCGACGGGGTCGGTGACGACTGTGGATCTCGAATTTCCGGCCGCAGGTCCTCATCTGAGTGCATCACATCAAAGCGCAGCCAAGGCCGAAGTGGTCCACGCGTTCGTCCCACTGTCAGATGCACAGACCCAGTGGTTCGTACAGCCCCATGTGGTGGGCTGTACCCATGAGCGCCGACATTGGGCGGTGGTCGGGTCTCGCTGGCTGACCCCCACAGACGCCGGGGGAGATGGTCGATGGTGGGTTTTCACCAGTGCAGACGATGGAGCGACCTGGCGGCAGGTGGCCAGAACCCCCAAGGCGTGGCAGCTCTTTAGTCCCGTGCTGGCCTGTCGTGGAGACACCCTGGTGAACGTGACCGTCTCTCGGCCCAAAGAGGATGCCCACACGGTCTTCGTGGAATGCTCACCGGACACATGTAGGGCGCCACAAAGGATAGTGGAGCCGCCAGCGCGCCACATCGCGCTCGAATGGTCCGATACGGGTCTTTCTGTTTTGCTCGCATTTCGTGCTCATGCTGCCCGCTTTGGGCTCCGGGGCACCCCGCTCTCGGTGCGGCCCCAGGGCGCGTATCGGCGGTTACCGGTGCGGTCGGCGTGGGACACCATCGCCCATGTGGACGGCAAGTGGTTCGATCTAATCACGGTGGATCCACTCCCATGGTAGGTCTCGTGGACGTGTATTCCGTGCACCCACCGCCCCATGGTGGCGGGTGGACTCCATCAGACCCGAATACATCCATGGACGGGTCGCCCGTACCGGCGCCCGAATCGATCCGATAGGAGCTCGTCAATGGCCGGCAGTGGCAAACGAATCCCGCGCGCGGAGCGCCCTTGGAGTAAGGCTGGCAAGGAGGGTCCTTGGGACGCCATCGTCGTCGGTTCGGGTATGGGCGGAATGACCGCAGCGGCCTTCTTGGCCAAATTGGGCCGGCGGGTGCTGGTGCTCGAGCAACACTATGTGCCCGGCGGCTTCACTCACACTTTCACGCGACCGGGCTATGAATGGGACGTCGGTGTGCATGCCATTGGTGAGGTCACGTCTCACACCATGACGGGCCGACTCCTCGAGCGTCTCACCGAAGGGCGACTCGAATGGGCCTCATTGGGGCCGGTATACGACGAGTTCTATTACCCCGACGGATTCCGGATCGATTTCCCCGATACTCCCGAGCAATTCGTACAAAATCTCCTGGCCGCGTTTCCCGATGAGGAGACGGCCATCCGAAAGTATGTGGGCATCGCGCGCAGCTTCGGGAGTGCGGTGCGTGGGTACTATATGGGGCGTGCGCTGCCCAAACCCTTGGGGTGGGTAGGCAATCGGATGGGGCGGAAGGCGATGGAACTCTTCCAAAAACCATCCCATGAGGCCGTCGCCGAATTGACCGATAACCCCAAGCTCCAGGCGCTCTTCGTCTCTCAGTGGGGCTATTATGGGTCGCCGCCTTCGCGCTCATCTTTCGGGATGCAGGCCTTGGTTGTGCGTCACTTTCTCCACGGGGCCTACTATCCCGTAGGGGGCTCGGGCCGAATCGCTCTAGAGTTGCTTCGGACAGTAGCCGACGCCGGTGGCTGGACTCGGATTCGGGCCGATGTCGATGAGATCTTGGTGGAGAAGGGCCGTGCGGTCGGGGTTCGATTGACCAATGGCGAGGAGATTCGGGCCAAGAAGGTCATCAGTGCCACCGGTGTCGCCACCACGGTCAAACGTCTCCTGCCCGAAACCGAAGCCAATGCACCTTGGGCTCAGGCTGTGGCCGAATTGCCCCCGGCACCGCCCCATGTGTGCCTCTATTTGGGATTCAAGGGCGACATCTCGGCAGCCGGCGCCGGCGCCGCCAATAAGTGGTTCTATGACACTTGGGATCCCGAGGTGGCCTACTGGGAGGTCAGTCCCGACGCGCCGGTTCCCGATGCGCCGGTCTTGTACTGTAGCTTTCCGTCCCTCAAGGATCCGGCTTACGAACCGGGTCCGGACCTGCGCCACACGGGTGAGGTCGTCACTTTTGTCCCCTGGTCGGTCTTCGAGCCCTGGCGGGGATCCAATTGGAAGCGACGCGGTGACGAGTACGAGGCGTTCAAAACGGCCATGACCGAAAAGCTCAAAGCCCAACTCTTCGCCCGCTTGCCCGGCTTGGAGCCGCTCTTGGACTTTGCAGAACTCTCCACGCCGCTGTCGACGGATCACTTCTGTCGACCCAATCAGGGCTCTATTTACGGCTTGGAGCCCACCCCCGAGCGTTTTGCATGTCCACATTTGTCGCCCAGAGCACCCATCCCCAACCTGTTTTTCGCCGGTGGAGAGGTCACCTCGGTGGGGGTGATGGGGGCCATGGTCGGCGGGATGTTGGCGGCCATTGCGGCGGAGCCCATCTCGGCCATGCGGTACTTGAAGTCAGTCTGAGGCCGTCGCCCTAGATCTCTTTTGCGAGAAAGACGCCCACCAAGGCGCCCACGACGAACCCCCCGGCCGCCCATAGAGCGAGTCCCGTATTCTTGGGCGCCGCGCCGGGATCTTGGAGCAGGCGAGCGCGGAGTTCGTCGTTGGTGGCGGCGCAGACCTCCTGATCCCGCCGGCGTTTTGCTTCACAGGCCGGGAGTCTTTCCGCTTCACATTTGAGGCATTGTCGAGTGCGTTCGGGAGACCAGAGCACACCGCTACACGGGGCGATCTCGCGCGCATTGAGGCTGACTGCCTGGGTGCACACCGGGTTTGCGAGGGCGGGACCCACCAGGGCGTAGATGAGCGTGATCGAGACAATTCTCATGAGTCGTCCTCTCCGGGATACGTGCGATTGACCATCACGGCCAGGTCTTCGAGGCCGGCCCGATCGATGGCGCGCCCGGTGGCACGGGTGCGGTCGAGGGCGCTGGTCAAGGCCGCATCGGCGGCGCGAATCCGTGCGTCACGCCAGGCGGTCAGTGAGCGATCCCGGCGGATAAAGTCCGATTCTGAAAAGAGCGTATAGGTGAATCGCTCTCCGAAGCTTCGGCTGGAGATGCGCACCAGGCGCATCAGTGCGTCAAAATCCGCAGCGCGGCGAAAGACCTGACAGCCGGCGGACCATCGACCGACGAGGTAGCTCTCGCCGTACGGGTTCGTGCGGTGAATATTGATGCCAAATACGCCCGTGTGAACCGGGCCGCTCCGGGGCCCATAGTCCACAATGTTGTCCAAGTTGTTGTCCCGCCAGACCTGTACCGGTCGCACTTGGCACAGGGCGGTATATTTTCCTTGGTGTTTCCCTACGCCGTAGGCCTGCCGGTATTGGCCGGGCACCAAAATGGCCGTGCCGGACGGATTTTGCGGTCGCTCCAACCAATATCGACCGGGATCTGTGGTGGCGGGCCAGATCTTGATCCGCCACCGCCGCTGCGCATCCTTGTAGATGGCTCCCAGAAAGTCGTCGAATCGGTCACTTTGCGTGTTTGCGCGGCGGACACCGAAGACGTTCAGGTTGTAGTCCCCGAGATCGAAGAAGGCATACCCTTTGGCTCTAAAGGCGGCGCGGACATTGTCCAGGGTGAGGGCGTTTTGGAGCATGGCCCTAGGGTACTTCACCCCTGCGCCGAGGTCATCCTCGCAGCGCGCGGAGTAGATCACGCCCCGCCATCAACACCCGCAGGCGACGGCTGGAGCGGCCCACATTGTAATAGGGCTGCTGTCGTGCACCGAAGCTCCGAAAAACGGGTTCCACCGCGCGCATCATCGAGCCTTCGAAGTCAAAGCGCGTGGTGACCGTCCGTGCGAATCGGATGGCCTCCCAGAGGACCAAACTGCCCGCCTCACTCTGCCGGCGCGTGGGATCCGAGCCCCCCATCAGGTAATAGGCCGCATCCCCGTCGAAGACCACATAGGCCGCCGCGTGATGATGGCCCTCGGCGTCCGTGGCCAAGAAAATACGCCGCTGGTCACGGGCTTTGGCCGCCGCATCCAGGCGGGCCACGAATGCGTGGTCGTAGGGGGCACGCTGTCCCTGGCGCTCGAAGACCAAATCATTGAGGCGCAAAAACGCATCCAGATCGTCGGTCTGCGTCACCTGTACGCTTTTCTTGGCCTTACGAATGTCCCGCCTGACCCGTCGATGGAGGCCATCCCACAGGGCGTCTTCGTCCGTCAGATCGTCGAGGACATAGGTGAAGTTCACCTTGGTTTCGAATCCAGCCCAAAAGAAGGGGAGGGTGTTTTGGGCCGAGAAATGAAAGTTCTGCGAGAAGTAGTCAGCAACAGGCAGCTTTTCGATCAAGGCGGTCAAGAGTCGGTGGTGGCGACCGAGCTGGCGCGCGGGCGCCAAATTCGGGGCCGGAGCGACCCAAGGCCCCAAGGTCTGGGTGAGGGAGGGCATGCCACATTTCTTGAGGCCGAGGGGGCCGCGGGTAGAGACATAGGGCATCCATGCCTGCAGGGCTCCGTTTTCGTGGACCTCTACGGCGTCCCACTGACCGGGGGCCACGGCATCGAGCCACCAACTCGTTTGGAAGACCGCGTTGGTGGGTCGCTCTCGGGCTGTGTTGACGCCGCTCTGGGCACTGTCCATGATCGTGACCTCGGATCCCTTCGGGGCTTGTAGCAAGCGCTGCGAGCCTTCCGCAAGCCGCTGGAGATGCTCGTGTGCACCGTTGCCACCACTTTATTGATGTCCGTATGTGCCGGGGCGGGTGAGGACATGGGCATAGGGCAGCACCGATGTCACTGAGCAAAAAAGAGTGCGAAGCGTTGGCCCGAGCGCTGGTGCAGACGCGCTATGGCGCCGATGTGGTGCCAGCGCCCGCACAGTCGAGCGTTCAGGACCTACTCGAGTTTACGCCCGGTCGGGTGCCGCCCCCCGACCATGCCAAAACCGAAGGGCCGATTCGGTGGTCTCCCGCATCTTTCGACCGCGCCTTGGCGGCGGCCTATCCCGAACAGGCTCCCCGTCCCTGGCCTGGCGGAGCCCCCATGGCCATCGCCATCACCCATGATGTCGACCTATTCGACGGTTTGTCGTGGTTTGGTGTACGGGCATTGGGCTGGTTGGCGTCCGGTGGGCTCGCTGTCGCTCGTGGACGTTTTGCCGACGCCAAACGCATTGCTACTCGCGGACTCACTTGGACGCGAAACTGGGTCCGTCGGCACGACCCAGTGGCTGATTTGGCTCATTGGCAGGCCCTCGAAGAGGCCCACGGCGTCCGCTCGACGTTCTTCTTTTTGTCCTTGGCGCGCGCGCTTTCCCGTGAAGGTCGCCTCTATCGGATCGATGACCCACGGGTGGTCGACGTCTTACAGGCCCTTCGCGCGGGTGGGTGGGAGGTGGGTTTGCACGCCGCCCGATACGATAGCGACACCGTCGAGGGTCTCGTTCGGCAGCGGGCGCGATTGGAGGCCGCCTTGGGAGATGAGGTGCGCGCCATTCGTTACCATTATCTGACGGCTCGTTTTCCAGAGGCGTGGCAGCAAATGGCCGACGCCGGCTTCTCCCTCTCCAGCAATATTGGCTATCACCCGCCCCACCAGGGCTTTCGGACGGGGACGGCCTGGCCTTATCAGCCCTTGGCCCATCGCCACGGCAACTTGTGGGAGGCACCCATGGCCTTGATGGATGTGGCCCACGGACCGGCGCGGACCCGATTGACCACGCTCTTCGACCGACTGGCCGTCGAAACCCGCGCGGTGGGGGGATTATTGGTCATTAACTTTCATACGAATTACGTCGCCGAGATCGATGCCCCAGGTGTGCATGCACAGTTTCGGGAGATTTTGGAACGGATCGAACGCGCGGTCAGCGACGGTCAAGCGGTGTGCCTGACTTTGGGTCAGGCCGTGGATCATTTGGCCAACGTCTGATGTGTACTCTGATCATCCTCAACGGCCTCCCGGGGCCCTGGCCGGTGGTCTTGGCCGCCAATCGCGACGAGTTCTATGACCGCCCGTCGGCCCCTCCCAGCTTCATCTCCACGACGCCCCCCATTTTTGCCGGCCGTGATTTGCGCGCCGGCGGCACTTGGATGGGCGTCACCCCGACCGGGTTCTTCGCGGGATTGACCAATCAGCGCCAGTCGTCGCCGTCGCCGACGGATCGACGGTCTCGGGGCGAGGTGGTGACCCAGGTCCTCGCGGCCGGCGAACAGGCCGCAGCGCGACGGTATCTCGAGGCATTGGACCCAACGGACTACAATCCCTTCAACCTCGTGTTCGGGACCGCCGAAAGTCTCGTTGTCGCCTATGCGCGGGACACGATGCGCTTTGTTGACGTGCCCGCTGGACTCCATGTCCTGCCCAATGGCGTCTTGGATGATCCCGGATTCCCCAAGGTGAACCGGGCGAAGGACCTCCTCGCTGACGTGCCACCGGCGGGAGAGGCCCTGCTTGCGCGGATGAAGATCGCGTTGGCGGACACGGTTCCGCCTGCAGCGTTGCCCCACGAACCGGCCCCGACCTATCCCGAAGACGTCAGGGCTGCCCTCCACAGTCTCTGCGTGCGCACTCCGCTGTACGGCACCTGTTCTGCAGCCATCGTCGCATTGCAACCCGGGGGGGTTGCGCGGTACCTCTTCGCCGATGGGGCGCCCGACCAGCACGATTTCGTGGACCTGGGAGCGGCCTTGGCACGAGGAGAAGCCCACCGGTGAGCGCGAATTTCGACCAGCGCGTGCAGGCACTGCCCCATTTGGGGATCGGCGTGTCCACTGAGTATGGGGCCGCGAACGCCCAGGGCGCATTGGATGTCGAAGCCCTGCATCAGGCCCACCCTGAGTTTGGGGGGTTTCTCGAGGTGGGGGTGGAGATCGCCAAAGGCATCGACCCCTATACCGAGACGTGGTGCGCCAAGGGGCGTCCCACCACCTATCACTTTCTCGACGTGAACCTCGACGAGCCCGAGGACTTGGATCCGCAGTGGCTCACTGCCGTGGGGGCGCTCATCGACCGTCTCCAACCCGCTTGGCTTTGTGGCGATGCCGGCCTCTGGCACCACGGCCCTCGGGAGCGCGGCCATATGCTGCTCTTACCCCCCATCTTGAGCGACGACGCGGCCAAAGAAATGGCCGAAGGTATCGTCGCCTTGCGCGAGGCGACGGGCCGGGAGGTTTTGCCCGAAAATCCGCCGGGGCATGTCTACGTCGGTCCGCTCCACCTCCTCGACTTTTTTGCCCGCGTTTGCGATTTGGCCGACACGGGCATGTTGCTCGATGCAGCCCATCTGGCGATCTTTCAGCGGGTGGGTGGACATGCGCCCACCACCGGATTGGACGGCTTCCCGCTGCACCGTGTCGTGGAGATGCACGTCGCCGGTGCGACGACGGTGGAGGTGGACGGTCTGTCGTTGGTCGAAGATGACCATACCGTCGACGTTTTGCCCGACACCTGGGCCATCGTCGATCACGTCGCGTCGGCGGCGTCGGCTCTCAAGGCCGTGGTCTTCGAATGCGAGCGCAACCCTCTCGCCGCCACCTTGCCCGGTTTTCGGCGCATTCAAAGGGCCTTGGCCACGGCCCCCTTTGGAGCCCGGTGGTGACGGCCAAAGCACTCCAGCGCGTGGTGGTTCGGATGTTGTACGACCCGGCCTTCGTAGACTCGGTGTACGCCGATGCCGAAAGCGCCTTGGTCGGTGTCTCTCTCACTGGGGAGGAGCGGACGTGGCTCGTCGCGCCCGATCGCCGACGTTGGCGCGCCGACCCGCTGCGCCGCACACGCGGTCTCGGTGCCCTCTTGGAGGAGTATCCGGTCGCCGGTGCCTTATTGGCTCGACGAGACGGTGTAGCCGCATTGGATGCGTTCTTTTCGACCCCATCCTTTCACCGCTGCATTCAAGAGCGTGGCTCGCTGGGACTGACTTTTGGACGCTGGTTAGGCGGTCACCCAGATCCGCTCTTGGCCGGAATCGCCGAGATGGAATCGGCAGTGGCTGCTGTTCGCCGTGCAGGCAGCCGACAGATCCGGTGGACCGTGGGGCAGGACTACGTCATGTCTCCTTTGGTTGCTGTCCGCTTACTCCCTGGGGGCACTATGGCTGCATTCGCCGCTATCCGTGGAATCCTCACGCGCGGGCGAGACGATTTGATTGCAGCCGTGGTGGATTGTGCTCTCGAACTCGGGCTGCACCCGATCGATCCCGATGACCTCGAGGGTTTGATCGTCGAGGCCGGCTCCGAGGTGACCATGGGGGATGGCCCGCTGGGGCTCATACGCGTGTTGATGGCCGCAGAGACGCCCATCGACGCTCGGACTCTCGGCCGTGCGTTCATTGGGGAGGGGGCAACGCTTGGTGAGGTCCCCGACCTCATCGCGGATCTCCTCCAGGATGGACTCCTCGTCGCGTGCCCGCGCTGAGGATCCCGTAGGGTATTCAATTCCTATCATTCCGGCGGTTTAGCTGTTATTCGTCCCGTGAGTAGATAATTGCCCTGGATCTCTACGGGCAAAATGGGCTAAATCGCGGCCGCACTAAACAAGATTTCACGAAAAAAGCGTGATCTAGGGAGACCCGATGCTGAATCGAATGATGACACTCTTTCTAACCGCCGGGCTCACGCTCGCCTTAGCCGGCTGCGGTGACGACAGCTCTGGGGGCAATAATGCCCTCGGCGAGGCCTGTGGTGACGGCTGCGCCAGCGGGCTCGTTTGCGTCCAACTCAATGGTGAGCGCTCATGCTCCCAGCCGTGCGTCGACGCCAGTGGCTGTCCGGAGAACTTCGAGTGCCGCAGCAATTACTGCGTCGCGCTCCCCGGTGCCGAGGGCATGGGCGGCGCCATGGGCGACGGCATGGGCGGCGCCAATGGTGGCATGGGCGGTATGTCCGGCGGCATGGGTGGCATGTCCGGCGGCATGGGTGGCATGGCAGAAATGGGTGGCACCCCCGCGCCGCCTCCGCCGCCGCCGATGCGGTCGACCCAGGAGGCCTGCCAGGCATTCCTCGGCTGCGCCAATATGTGCAACCAGCAGCAGGCTTGTGTGGCCGAGTGTGCCAGCCAGAACGCCGACGGCTATGCCGTCTACGAGGCGGTCATCATGTGCGCCCAGAGCAATGGCTGCGTGAATGCCATCACCGGTGAGATTGACCAGGACTGCATCTCCCGTGAATGCGCCACCGAAGAGGCCGCCTGCCTAGGTGCGCGTCCCATGCCTTCGGGCGACAACCTCTGTAGTGAGGTTTTGGCCTGCATGAACATGGCCGGCACGGCCGACGCGCAGACCGCCTGTCTCAATGACGCGAGCGAGGAAGGGTACGACCTCTTCTTCGAGATCGTCGCGTGTCAGCAAGAAAACAACTGCATGGATGCCGCCTGCCTCCAAGAGAACTGCAGCGGTGAATTCGACGCATGCCAGAGTCACGGGCGCAGCATGGGTGACGAGGCCTGTGGCCCCGTCGCAGAGTGCGCCTTGGCCTGCCAGGCCCAGGACTGCGTATTGATGTGTATCGACACCGGCGACGCCGAGGCCCAGGGTCTCTTCGGTAACTGGATCAACTGCATCGTCGACGAGAACTGCATGGATCCCAATAACTGCCCCGCGTGTGACGACCAGCGTATGGCCTGTTTCGCAGACGAGCCCGGCGGCGACCCCGAGCCCGATCCCGATCCCGATCCCGATCCCGATCCCGATCCCGATCCCGATCCCGATCCCGATCCGGATCCCGCCGACGAATGCGCCGCTG
>Ga0115011_10002578_pt1 | contig 12554 bp, 10 predicted proteins | sample TroAtlMetagenome_2_FD_88705 | JGI IMG/M metagenome (GOLD analysis project Ga0115011, IMG submission 88705) | Marine eukaryotic phytoplankton communities from Atlantic Ocean - Tropical Atlantic ANT8 Metagenome | ecosystem: Environmental > Aquatic > Marine > Oceanic | place: Tropical Atlantic... | reverse complement strand
TTTAAGGAGCAATCTCATTTTCAAGGATTTAATATGTTTTTAATATCTAGGAAAAGTCTCAAAAATGGTTGTTTTTCTTAATTTTAGCTAAAATCAGGCAAAAAACCTTAAAAAAACACAAATAAGCATCTAATTTGACTAAAAAAACACCCTATCTTACTGAAAATCAATTGCTAAAGTACTCTAACGAATTCCTTTGGCTTCTAATTGTCTAATTTCCACTGCCCATCCCGCTCTCTCCTCATCAGTAACCTTCGGATTGGGCATAAGGCTTCGCCGAGTACAATTAACCAGAGCCTGCAAAGTCTGATATCTCCGAGTTTCCCCAATAGCCGGAGGAAGCAAATCATCGATTACAGCAATTACTTCATCCATAGTTAACTTACCCTTGGTCCCGTGAAGTTTTGCTTTTGCTTTAAGCTCAGAACGCAATGCTGCAAAACCGGCAGCAGACCAGCCTTCGGTGACTGCAGCAAATCGCTCCCTATCCTCCCCAGTCAATTTACCGCTAACAACCGGACTAGCTACCCAATCAAGAAAAGCCTCTCGATCTTTTCCCTCTGGATCCAGCACTGGAATAATCAAATCTCCTACTCGACCTGGACGTCTAATGTCAGGTGACAGCAAATGAATACGAGCAGTCACTAGTAACCAAATAACCTTACCACGTAATAGTGGATCAGACATCATAGACTGTATCTTTCCGGTGAGGCGTCGTTCTGTTGCATGAGTATCAGCACCTACTCCACCAAGCTGAGTGTCAGCTTCATCAATAAAAATCAAAACACGAGACAACGCCATTAAAACACGACGTAAGCGCTCAAAGATAACGTCTGTCTCACCATAATATTTGCTACGGAGATTTTTTATAACCAAAACCACCATATCCAGTTCGGATGCTACCGCCTCAAAAATGAAAGTTTTACCAGCACCAATTGGTCCTCCAATAGCAGCACCAGGGAGCGCCTCCTCACTATCCATACCAAATCGAGGAATCACTTCTTTATCCAAAAAAGTCTTTAAACGTTTAAATCCAATAACATCCTTCAAGCTATGCCCTGGTTTTTTGAATTCAACCACTTCCTCACCCAATTGGCTCTTAATGAAATCCTCAACCTTATCTACAACTTCATCTTGCGAAAGTTTCGCGCGACCATGCCTAACACCCTTCAGCAACTGCATCAGAGCATGAATCGAAAGACCAGCAGTCAGCTCTGCCAATTCGGTTTGCGTTCCCCATAGTTGAATCTTCCGACCCTTCGAATCGTTTCTAGAGAACCAAGAAATAAAATGTTTACGAGTATCAAAATCCGGCGATGGCACCTCCACATCAATCAATTGCGGCAAGCGTGCAATACGTTGATTCAACTGAGAACGTGACTCAGCAATCATCACCACCGAATCATCACCGTTAACAAAACCAAGATCAGAAAACCAGTCGTGACATATACTGACACGCTGCCTATCCATATCATTTAGGCTTGTGATTGGAGCATCTGGAAGCAACATGTCGGCCCCCTCCACAACGATCAACAAGTTTTCTTCAAGGTATTGCGAATCACCTGCCTTCGTTCGAGAGCAAAGACACATTTGCCGCATAAGCTCTAAGGCAAGAGTTGGATTACTTACAGCCTTCTGAAACGAGTCATCGTACATGCTGTTAACTTCATCAACCTGAGCAGCAACCTTATCTGTATCCATCATACGATTGATTGCAAGCTGATCAGCACTCATCCCTAGTCGCCACTCAATCCATGCCTTGCGAACTTTTTCAGAGTCTTTATCACGTGTAAATCTAATCGGCCCATTCAACTCGTACACCACAAGTATCAAATTCGGCAAGTTCCAGCTCGCTGTCAAATATTCAACAAGCGAACAATACTCATCGTTCTTACCTTTATTATTGTGAAAGACATCGTGGATGTTTCCGGTCAAAATCAATGCTCGCGATTGACCAGCATTTAATATCCGACCCGCTTTCCGAAGAAATTCATTTATACTAGTTGACATAGTAGTAAGGTTTTTTGGCTAAGATGTTACTGGACCACCAAGCTAAATTAGTTTTTAAGGTGTTCATTGCGGGACTGTAATATATTAGGATTGTAAACATACCTACGAATCTCCTTTCGAATATCTTCAAACGATTCGTAGTTGGGTCTTTCATCCGGCCGAAATATTGGAGCCTGCTTATCATAAACAACGGTAGCACCCGGCGGCGAGTCATGGCCGGCTTCCTCCCAATTCCAATATTGCGACAAACCAATAAGCCTATCCCCTACCCGTATTGCTTCGTTCAGCTCATGCGTAACTATAATTAAAGTATAAGGGGGCTTTTGACTTTTCGATATAGCATCCTGATTTTCTTGATACAATAGAAGAAGCATTTCCTGCAACTCCTCACGAGTAGCCTCATCAAGTGCCCCAAACGGTTCATCAAGTAAAATAATCTCAGGCTCCATTATTAAAGCCTGCGCAATCGCTACCCTTTGTTGCATTCCGCCTGACATTTGATTGGGATACATATGCATCGCATGGCCAAGTCCTACCTTCTTTAAAAATACAGCAGCTCTATCCCGGAAAGCTTTGCGCTTTTTTGCCCATCCCGACCAATTAAACATACGAAATAAAGTGGTCGTCTGATCTAACTTCAATCCTAGAGCAACATTGTCTAATGCCGTCAAAAAAGGATAAAGAGAATATTTTTGGTAAACTATACCTCGATCCCGGCCTGGACGGTCTGCCGAAATCAGCTCTCCATTCTGTATCGTTAATATCTGCCCTTCATTTGGTGGATGTGTCCCAAGAATTGCTCTTAACAAAGTCGACTTTCCGCAACCACTGGGGCCAATCAACGAAACAAACTGTCCAGCTTTCACTTTCAAGTTCAAATCGTAGAGCACTTTAGTTTTACCAAAACAATGACTAACTTTTTGGCAATGCAAACCAAAGTCTTGCTGTTCGTCATCTTTCATCATTTCGAATCACTCTGATACCAAGGACACATCTTGGCCTGTAATAATCGCAATATGTGATCAAGTAAAAAACCAAAACCCGCCAAGAACACAAGGTAAGGATAAACCACATTCATGTTTGTAAGCTTAAATTGCAAACGAATCCGGTATCCAAAACCAACATCCCCAACCACCATCTCTGCAGCAATCAAAAATACAATCGCTGGTCCAATACACAAACGGACCGCATCAATAAATTTTGGAAGCACTTGTTTAAAAACCACCTCAAAGGCAATTTCAAAATGAGATGCCCCTAACGTATATGCCTTATCTAGCATCGCAGAAGGTATGTCTTTGATCGCTAAATAAACCGTAACCGCGAGCGCAGGAATAATACCAAAAGCTATCATAGCCACATACATCTCCATTCCGGTCCCAAAAAACACAAAATACACCGCCAACGCTGCAGTTTGAGGAACTTTTGCCAACAACGAAATTGGCGGCTGCAAAAATGCCTCCAATGTAGGAACACAGCCCATCGACATACCAATAATAAACCCGAAGACGACACCCAAACTAATACCAGCAGCGAGTCGCTTTCCCGTAGCAAACGAATCCTCTACCAACCAGCGTTTCCCCTTACGGTCCAGCTGAGTAAATTTCACTGCTCCCTCAGCCAACTGACTCCAACTCGGAATGGTAGTATCGTCAGGATTAACTTGATGTTGCCGGTGCGAAATCCAAGTATAGCCCACTAGCAACAACAACACCGAAAGTGCCGATAACACAACTTGCTTAGTCCGACTTATCGGGCGACTTATCATAAGAAAAAACGAGCAATTTTCTCGTCTTACTTCAATGAACCTGCTTTTACCTTTTGTATATAACTGGCGTCAAATCTAACTGAAACGTCCGCTCCCTTGGCCCCATACCCAATCTCTGGCTTATTTTCAACAATTCCATGTGAAGCACAAAAGTCTACCACACGATCCATTATTTTCGGCAAATCAGACCCAGTAAGTAAGGCCTCTCCCTCATCAGCCGTGCCATAAAATTTTGTTTGCTGCACAACTTTCTCCATATCTTTCAAAGTTAAATTGGCGAATTTCTCACCAATTGCAATTAAAGTATCATCACGTTTTGCTGGATCAGCGATTGCAGAATTTACCTGATAAAACGCATCTATAATAGCGCACGCAAAAGCCTCACCACCTTCTTTCTCAAGACTCTCCTTAGCAACGACTACCGAATCAATAATCTCATTAGGGATCTTTGTTGAATCAAAAAGCACTCGCACATCATCACGCTTAGCCAAAGTAGAAATCACAAAAGGATTCCAAACCACAATGGCCTCCTGGTCCTTGTTTTTCTGCTGCATTGCAACAGCTGCCGCACCAGGATCCATATTGGAAAATGAATAATCTCCTTCTTTCTGCCCAAGCAACTCAAGATTACGCACAAAACAATATTCAGAAACCGATTTTTCCAATCCGAATACCTTTTTACCTTTCAAATCCTCCACCGACTTAATTTCACTGGTAACAAGACAAGCGTCAGCTCCGAAACTAGTCGAAGTTGGTAAAACCATCACTCCGGGCCGACCACCCGCAGGGCTTAAAATATCCATATTTGTGATACAAACTGCATCACACTGACCAGCCCCATACATTGCTAGACAAGGATCGTATTCTGCCTCTTTTAAAACTATATCAACACCCCATTTCTCTTCTACAGGACCTAACTCTCCTTTTTTCCCGTTGATGATGCCTGTTACATCAGCTACCCCAAACACACTCCACGATGGATATTCACTCCACGCCAAAGAAAACGTCGGAACCTCTTTATTAGTAGTTGTATTTCCACCACACCCACTCAGCACGATTAACGCGGCACTAAAAAATGTAACCGCCCAATTCTTGTTACTATTATTATTCATATTACAATTAATAAATATCTTAAGTAAAAAAAAGCCCCCAAAAAATAGGGGGCCAATTTAAAAATGTATTACTCAGGTAGGGAACTCTCCGAACTAGAAGTATCCTCTTGTTTAGCTTCTATTGGAGCAGTCTCCACTCCTTCAGCTAAACCAAGCAAAGAATCAAACTCATCGGTAGCAGTATTAGTTCTCGCATACTCCAAAAATTCCGCTTCCTGCGCCTTGCCATCAGTACCGGCCATTTCACGTGAAACTCGCGCTTCAGCTCGCATCTCATTACGGAGATCCCGCATGTCCTGCAATTCTTTCGCCATCCCATCTTGTGAGATACCATTAAGCATGTCTGCCAGATCCGTCTCCTCTTTGGAGGTAATAACGTCCGCAACCGCATCGGCAGCTTCGCTCTTAAGCTTATCTATATCACGGGTTAATTGCTGTAGGTTAACTTTATGATTAGCCAAACTGTCGTCGTATTCAGCAATATCACCCTCAAGGTCCTTGATATGATCCTGCTTTTCAGTAACGCTTGCAGCAAAGTCGTTGAAAGCGGCGAGACATTTTCTGTACTGTTCACTCGAATGAATTTCCTCCTTTGTTTGACCCTCATTCTGCAACTTAGTTACTGTCTGCTTGGCCATTGCGAGTGCCCCCGCCTTAAGAGTTTCAAGCTTCTTGGTTTCTTCAGTTAAGGCCTTTAGCTTGGCCATTTTTTTCTCTTGCTGAGCTATTAATTTTGCAACGGCCTGCTTGTAAGTATGTATCTGATCAACCTTGCTCTTAATTACGTCATCAAACTTCGCTTTCAAGACATTTGGATTTTTATCCAAGACTCGACGTGATTTATCGATCTGACCAGTAACCAGATAAAGAACGGCTTTACACCATCTCCAAACTGCAGCAAGTGGATTCATTCTGAGGGAGGATTATTAATTTTACCTAATTTATTCAAGGAACTTGTATTTAACAATGAATCCACTCTTTGTTCAACCTTTTTTGCCACTTCAAGACTTTGATCCAGCTCCCCTCTAAGCTGTTGCAATCGAGCGTCACCATCACTTTTGTTAGTGATACCTTGCACCGCAGCAAGAGTCTGACTCATATGCTCTACCGTTCCAACTACTTCACCCACCAATTTCTCTCTCTGTTCTAGAATCGGCTTTCGAGCCATCTCTGAAGCTAGACTGTCCGCTGTCTTCCAAAGCTGAAGCGTCTTCTCCAAAGAACTAACACACTGTTGAAACAACTCCTCAGCTCGCTTCTGAATCTCATCTATCATTGCCATATTTAAATCAGGTGCAATTTTGCCTAGCTGACTAAATGCCTGTCGCAGTGACCGCAAATCCTGCATTGAATCTTCGGTTCGAGAATCACCATCCATAGTCAACCTATGATGAAAGTGATCAAGCCGCTTGAGTTTAGCCTGTTTGGCTTTGTCGCGTGATTCTTCAACAATTTTTTTAACCCGCTCATCGCGTCCTAGGATCATTTTAGTTAAAAACATCCCCCCCGAACCAAGCACACCACCTACACCGATAAGCATCGCCCCAAAAAAGGCAGACCCTTTAAGACCAAGCGCAAAAAGCGATGCAAATGCAGTCGTTCCCACCATGAATGGGAAAATGACCATCGGACTAGAAAGAATGTCCGCTATTACTCGCTTAGCTATGTTCTTTTCTTCACTCACATCACTTCAATCTCCCATCACAGGGGAGAACAAGTTCGTCAGAAATAATGGATGAGTCAACGCTACGCTTTCAATAAAGCGATTGGTTTTTGACTCAGAATGGCACCTGGCCCACCTCAAATCTTACAGATTGGGCAGAACCAGACTTAGAAGCAGATGGAGCCGCCTCAGTTCGCATTCTAGAGCGTGAGACGCCATCATTTTGAAGGAACTCTCCAACTGATTTAGCACGAATCTCTGCCAGACGCCGATTAGCCTCAGCATCGCCTTGCGATCGAGTCTGACCAACAATACGAAGATAGAAACTCGGAAAATTATCCAACATCTTCTTTAGCCTGCGCAATTCATGTTCACTTGACAGAGAAATTGCAGCAGAACCTCGACGAAAACCAATCGACTGTACATTGAGATCTCCTACCGCTCGTAAACTACCCCACTGACTTTCATTAAGCTTACCCAATTGAGCATTGGTTCGAACACCCTGCAAGTCTGTTGTGCCCTGACCCAAACCAGCGATCAGGCTTGCAGGATGAAAATTGTCTGACCGCATTTCAGATAAAATTTTATCATAATATAGAGAAGTATAATTTCCCTTGAGAGGATCAGAATCGAGTGCCTTTGTTTTCAATAGGATTTCAGTAACATTTCCAATCATGTCTTCCATCGTAAGTAAATTACCAGCAGCAACTCCTTTCACGAGGCCAAAGTGCGCATAATTCTCAAGAGTATTTTTCCACTGGATACCACCAACGATTGCCTTGGATCCATCCGCAGACAAACTTGGATCATCCGATCGAACCAAGCCTGCGAATCCTTCGGATTCATTTCTGTAATGATGGGCTGCCCGGGAATAAGCCTCAATAATTGAACGAACCTTTTCAGGATGATCACGTAAATACTCACGCCTTGCCACTAGCACATCCACTATTAGCCCTTTAATCTTAGAGCTATCGAGCAACACTTTCACTCCTTCAATTTTTTTAGCCTGAGAAACATGCGGTTCCCACAAAACATATGCTTGTTTCTTGGAACGGTCCGTATTTTTCATGATCTCGAACACCGCCTCTGAGCCATCGGCTTCCACAATCCAATTACTCCCCAATTTCGGTAGGTTAAAGTGAGATTTGACAACACGAGCCAAAAACTCACTGGGAGAACTTGGCGTAAGTACAAAAGCCGCGTCTGAAGCATTGAGATCCTGAACTGTTTTAACACCTTTATCGAATGCCAATACAGCATCTGCACCAGTAGTCTCATCGATCACCATCACAATTGACACCGGAAAACGTCCCAACTTAGCACCAGCTACGAGCAGTGAATCAATCGTGAAAACACCCATCTCAACATCACCATCCTCTAATGCTTCAAGCCGGGCATCGTAGTCAGCCTCATCTTTAACCATCGTCAAGCGGACTCCATCATAACGAAGGTTCTTCTTCATTTCCTCTGAACGAAGCACCGAATAACCACTAAAAAGATCAGCTTGAATTTTTACCTCGTGAGAATAGCTACTATTCGAACCGGTATCCGATTGAAGCTTTTCCTTTTGGGGTTCTGTCCAAAAAAAACGAACAGTTACTGCTACAATGGCCAAAATAACCAGCCAAACTACAGCAACAATACAGCCTTTAAAGCCTTTCCCTTCCGCCATTATTTTTTGTTTTTAGAAGCTTTAACTACCGAATATATCCCTAATAAAATTAGAAGCGGACAACCGCATCCCAAAAGTAAAACAGCAAGATCGCTTTGATCATTTCCATTTGACTGAACAGGCACTATCGAGCCAGACGAAGATGAATTTGACTGTGGGATTGCCCTAGCTCGACGCATCACAGCATAGTCTTGTATCGGATCATTACCAGTAGTTGAAAGGGATTTTAGCATCTCTGAAGCGGTTTGCTTAGGCAGATCCGCAATCAATTCAAATGAGTCCTCATCTGTTTGGCCGGCGCCTGAAGCAGAAACCTCAGCAAACACTTCTGTAATAGCTTGCCTAAGGGAATCCGGATCATCTGCGCTTCTGTAAGTATGAACTTTAGTCGCTAGCGTATGCTTAGACTCCATATCCACACCAATTACATCAATAGTGATACCTCTAGAAATGATATCAGGTGTATAGCCCTCAACTAAATTTGTATCATTAGCTTCGCCATCCGTAACAACTAACAATCTGTAAGTTCCATAGCCAAATTGTTTTTTGCGAGCCTCCAATAGAGCGTCAGCACCACGTTTCATGTATGATCCAAGGGGTGTACCCCCGCCAGAACGTATACTGTCAATTGCCCCATTGAGCCGCTGCTCCACGCGGGGGCCAAGAGGATATACCCAGTCACCTCTTGGAAAAACCAAAACACCAACATGCGTCGATTCTGGAACCTGTCCTAACACTTGCTTCAACGCATCTCTTGCTACTGACATGCGATCCGTACCAGCCATAGGCGTTCCCATTGAGCCAGATGCATCTACTACTACAACCACATTATCCGTAACCTGCACCTCAGCTCGGCTAATTGGCGCAAACCAAAGTGAAGCTGCTAGCAGTCCCAAAACAAATTTGCTGGTTTTATTTTTCTGACTCATTGGCAATATCTAAAATATTTTAAAAATCAAAATCCGATTCCTTAGTGACCTCTGCAGAAACTCGAATAACACGGAATTCCACCCGCATATTCTGCTCAGCCTCAGCAACCGAACGAGGCTTAGAAATGAAAGGCTCCCCAATACCAACTCCCTGCGGCTGAATCTGTGACAAATCAACCGCAATACCTTTACCTTTTGCATAGGTAATGACCGAACTCTTTACGGCTTCGGCTCTTTTCCTAGAAAGATTTAAAGCTGCCTGCATTGTTCGACGGGGATTATAATCTTCTACTCCATCAAAAGCCCCTTCACCAATTGCTTCTAATAAAAGTTCTGTATTATTGAGGCTCAATGAACGACCATTTAATGAGTAATTATAATTCCCACGACTCCCTGAACGCTTTAGCGTACCCTTAGTCAATCCGGCCTTGACTAAATCCACCAAAGTTTTTGTTGGATCCGCATGTCCACGAATAGCTACTACTGCATTACCAAACTTGTCTGCCGTTTCGATAACACGATTAAACTCTGCTGCGTATTGCAAAGCACTAAACTCAATCTGATTCGGCTTAAAGTTAATAGTAAAGGATACAATCGTTCGGTCATCCAAAAGTCCACCTGAACTCAATTCCTCAATCTCTGACAATACAGCTTCAGCCCTAAAGCGCTCACCTTGTTCTACGCTGGTTTTCTCCAAATAATTTAAAAAGTCTTCGTGCTTATAATTGAGACCCGACGGGAACAATCCCATCTTCTGTTTGGCATAACCGCGAGAAGTCGCTAACGCCAAAGCTGAGGTCTGAAATGCATCAAACCCATGAAGGTTCCCTTCCTTTTCAAAGAAGCTGACATTACCTGGATAACCAGCAAAGGTGCAGTCCAATAAAAGACCATGAGCCTCATCTGTGTTGGGAACAACCTCCTCTGTGTAAATTTGAACCGTCTGATTGAGCAGATTTATATATGCAGCATCTCTTGTACCAGCATCAAAAGCCGCTCGTTTGCCAACTAGCTCCTCAGACGCCTTAAGATATCCAGCAACAAATTTCCTTATTAAAGAACGGTTGGCATCATAGAAGTCTTTCCGGCAAACGTAGACATCAGCAATAGATCGAGATAATTCCGCTGTGGAAACCAGCACTTTAGCCCCCTTTACTGTTCCCTCTGCGCCAGTCCCTACACTAGTTAAATCGGTACAAAGCCCAAACATATCTGGCGTGATAGCAAAACAGGCGGATATGGTAGGGTCATTTCGAAAGGCTTCAACTGGAGAACCAGCACCTGTTAGCTCGTCATAAAACTTTACTCTAATATCATCCCAGCTCAATTGCGCCGTCTTCAGCACATCATCCAACATACCAATGTGAGGCCCACCCTGTTGCACAGCCACAGTTTTCCCACGTAAGTCGGTTACAGTTTTGATTCCTTCCCGAGCAACCATATGATCCCCTGCAGACCAAGTCATTTGCATGATAACGACTCCCTTAGTACGCGGATCAGAACCAATCACCTCCGAGGCCTGCCCCATCATCCTATAAGTCCCCCGTAAGAAAGGTGTTTTACCGGAACGATAATCTCGAACCTGCTGAATGAAATCATCTCCTGGAACCATATTAAGATTGAGCCCCTGTTTCTGAAAGATGCTTCCTGACTTGGTCTTCAATCCTCCGTTCGCATAGAACGTAGCCATGTCGCCACCCCAAATAATATACGGTAGCTGCAAAGATCTACCTGAGTTAACCGACCCCACTGATCCCGGACCAACTAGCTCAGAAAACAACTTCGTCTGTGCCACAGCACTCGTCGAAAGAAAGATCCCAACTAAAGTTAAGGTATTAATTAATTTCATTACTAAAAATGCGTAGTAGGGATAATATATCTTATAGTAACAAACAGATCAATTATAATTTCATTGTTAATTATAAATTTCAGTTAAAGATTGAAACCCCTCTATCACGCATCCAAATTTAAGCGCAAACAACAAGTGGATTCTCCTCACAAGCAATACTTAAAACGATCTGCCGGAAAACGATTAATCCCAACCGCCCCGAATCCAGACCTAATGATGGTCGTTGTTATCCCCTGCCATAATGAACCTGATCTTCTGGGAACACTTCAACACTTAACCCAATGCGACCAACCAATTGGTAAAGCAGAAGTAATTGTCGTCATCAATAGTACTTTAAATTGCTCCAGAGCGATTCAAAAACAAAATCAAAAATCACTCAACGAGGCATCTGATTGGCTAAACACGACAACCAAAAACTGGCTAACCATTCATCTACTACATCTCCCAAACTTACCTCAAAAAAATGCGGGAGTTGGCTCGGCTCGTAAGAGCGGTATGGATGAAGCGATTAGGCGTCTAGCGGATGTCAACCAAGCAGAAAACGGACTGCTTCTTTGCTATGACGCGGACTGTCGATGTTTGCCTAATTATTTCACTAGTATTGAAACACATTTTTCAAACCAACCTAAAATCCCTGGAACCAGTATTTATTTTGAGCATCCACTAGATAAAAATGAGATGGCAAAATGTGGATTTGGAAAAATCGGACAATCTATTAGCCAAGACGAATTCGAAGGAATAGCTGCCTACGAACTCCATCTTCGCTATCATGTTCGCGCACAGAAATACATTAACTTTCCATACGGATTTCAAACAATTGGATCTGCTATGGCCGTACGAGCTTGGGCATATATAAAACAAGGAGGCATGAATCGGCGACAAGCGGGCGAAGACTTTTACTTTCTTCAGAAGATCAGCTGGCTAGGCAAAGTAACTGAATTGTCTAATACAACGGTATACCCCTCCCCTCGGATCTCAGATCGAGTACCATTTGGCACCGGAAAAGCCATCAGCAGTTTTATCAAATCAAAACAACAAACAAGCTATCCGTTTCAAGCCTATCGAGATATTCAATGGCTTATGAAGCAAACTGATACGCTTTGGGAATTTGGTCATTTTCAGGAAACACCACCAGCCCCTTTAGCAACTTTTTTGGAGGAAAAATTTCTCAAAGAAATTGTTCCAGAGATACGAAAAAACTCCACTGATCTAGAAAAATTTCGCAAGCGATTCTTGCGATGGTTAAACGCCTTTCGCTTAATGAAATATCTCAACAGGGCAAAAGATGAATTCTACGGTTCAAAGAAAGTCGAATCTGTCGCTCAAGAATTGCTCGCAGAATTGAGGCAACCGAAAAAAAATGAGGATGTTATTGATCTTTTAAAACAATATCGACAGCTAGATCGAGACTCATGAAAATCTATAAAAATTAAAAACTAACAATTCAACGCCCTATCAGCTTCGTAGCTCGTTTCTGCAACCATACAAGATCCTCATTCCGCATGTTACTCTCAGCATGATTTCCCCAATGGCCTTCATTTGATCGGGAGTGAA
>Ga0115011_10002576_pt1 | contig 12560 bp, 12 predicted proteins | sample TroAtlMetagenome_2_FD_88705 | JGI IMG/M metagenome (GOLD analysis project Ga0115011, IMG submission 88705) | Marine eukaryotic phytoplankton communities from Atlantic Ocean - Tropical Atlantic ANT8 Metagenome | ecosystem: Environmental > Aquatic > Marine > Oceanic | place: Tropical Atlantic... | reverse complement strand
TGTTGCTTCTCTAGAATACATTCTAGCTTCTTCGTTTATAAATCTTCCTAATTTATCAAAACCTTTTTTCTCAAATTTTCTAACATAAGAATCAAAATTAGCGCCTTTAAGATTTTTATTTAATGCTTTATTAACCGCAACTTCGTGTAATTTTGCTCTATAATTTATTTGTTTGAATAATTCATCTGTTGTAACTAATAATCTTGATGGTAATCTAAACGCCCCACCAACAAAATCAAATATAGCTGCACCAGTTCTGTTTCTTATATTAAAGTTTTGAGATGAAAAAGCTTTAGGAGCTTTGTTTTCAATAATTCTTCCCATTTTATCTGCTATTAAATCTTCTTCTTTAAATGCTTTCCACACCGACATTAATGTATCGTCGATGCCTCTCATCATTCCTGCGTATCTTGAAAATGCAAGTCTTACTGATCTTCTTCCATTTTTAGTATATGATGTAAGTAAGCCACCAGTCAATAACTCTAATGGTCTTAAAAATGTTTCTATAAATGTCGAACTTAAGTTAATAACTTGTGTTAATGGCCCAGATAATAAACCATTTATATATACTTCTGTAATTACATCCCATGATTTTTGAGTAAAAGATCTTTCGATAGATTTTTTAATACTCGCAAAATCTTCTAATTTAGAAATACGTTTTGCAAAATCTTCTATATTACCATCAAAGTTTTTAGTAATATCTGCAATTGCTTGTATATCTATTTTTGCTGCGCCAGTTTTAATTCTTCCTGCTTGCGTTGTTCTCGCTGCTGCTTTTATTGCATCTTTTAATTCGTCTGTAGTTTTTGCAATTATAGCAAGTGTTTTTGCTAAATCTGTTTTTGTAGATACATCAGCTCCACCTCTTGCAATAATTTTAGATAATCTTTTTGCTTCTGCTCCTAAACCTTGTAATGCTTTTTTTGTTGCAATAACTCTTATAGGAAGTTCTGCTACATTGTCTACACTTGATAAACCTTTAGCTAATACATCAGCTTCCATATCCATCATGTCTGACAATTCATCAGTTTGTTTGTTTGTTAAAACATTATCCCATTTATCTTTATAGGATTTGCTCATTGACTTAACAACTTTTTCGATAACTACTTGTACATCAAGAGAACTTTTCCAGTTTTTAACATTAAATGGTAAATCTACATTTACAATATCGTCTGTGTTTTTAATCGACGCATCTAATTGTTTTTCGTCTAATAAAACCTCTGTTTGTTTTGGACCTTGTTTTGGTGCGGGCACCTTTGGCCCAATAAAATCTTTTTTAGCAATTGCGTCTGCGGCATCATCAACAATAATGCCTTTTTTATTTGCTTCTAAAATTATTTCATTCTGTTCTAATTTTTTTTGTTTATAATTGGCAATAGTTTTTTGATTTTTGCTTTTCCATAAACTTAAACCTTTACCAATAATATGTATACCACCAGTTATTCCTGCTCCTTCTAATGCTTGTTTTAATTTAATCATCGCATCAGAATCATCTTCGTCAGTCATTAAGAAATTTAATACAGGTACATTTAATGACGGATAACGTGTTAATAAGAAATCAACTGCTGTTCCATCGTCTGGATCAAACGCTGTTACATCTGTTAATGCACCAACAACTAATTCTTTTCCTAAGCCAAATGTTTTTTTGGGGTCTTTTGCTAATAAAGGAATTTGTTGAATACCTTTTTTTATAAACCCATAATTAGAAAAGAAAGCAACTACATCACTATTAAATGCAGCAACAGATCCTTCGTCTACTTCTAAAAAACTTGGTACAATATCAATATCTTCTGAAAAATATTCTTTTTGTAATAAATCTTTATCCCATTCTCCAGTACGCGCGTATTTCCATACACCTTCTCCAAGTCCTATCCATGGATTAATAACCATATTTATAAATTCAGCTGTACCTTCAATTCCTTTAATTGGACCTTGAGCGACACCTTTAGAACCTTCAATAAAATTATCTACAAAACCTCTTTCTTCTTCTACTTTTTCATTATTTTTTTCTGCGCTGTCAATAATCTTATTATTATTTAATATAGCATCGACATCTATTTCTTTTTTATTAAGACCTAAAATAGAATCAACGTCTATTTTTATGTCTGTCATTATTCGTCGTCCCTAAAATAGTTGTAAATATTATTCCATATTTTTTGCATTGTACCGTCGTCTGTTTCTTGTTCTTGATTATTATTTTTATTGTCTTTATTTTCACTAGATTGAATATTTGTCATGGTTTTTAATAACTCACCTTGTTGTTTAATAATCATCTCGACTCCAGATTGACCTGTAAGATTGTACTCTACCAAAATATCTGCAATTACACCTGTTCCGTTTTCTTCCCATTGTTTAACGGCTATTTTTAATTTTTCAATATCTTGAAATTGAACAGGTAAATTTGTTAAATTCTTTTCGTTTTCTCTATTTTTAAATTTTTCAATACTAAAAGGTTGTAAATTATCGCCATCTTTATATTGGTAATATTTAAAAAGTTCATCCGAAACATTATCTGCATACAATTTAGCTTGGTATGCGTCTGAGTCATTCTCCATATCCGGATTTTCTGTTAAATTATATATTTCCATGATTTTAGTAAATGCATCTTCTGCTATTTTAGCTTTTTCTTTACTTAAATCTGAAGATATAGCAAAAGCACCACCAGTAAATCTAAATCCAAGATTAGATTTAGTGTCTTTTATATATTCATTTTGTAATATCTTTTTTCTATTATCATCTAATATTTTTTCATGTGCTTCTTTTTCTGCATATAATTCTTGTTCTAATTCAGCCCATTTTTTAGTTGAATCAGCATTAAATAAAGTAGAACCATTTTGTCTTTTGTAATTTTTTGCGGCAGCCCATAATGTTAATGCCGCTTCATAATCTGCATCAGGACTTCCTTTGACTGCATACTCTTCTATTCGTGATTGTATTGCGCCTATCGCAATTTCATTAAATTCATTACCTTTTAATCCCGCGAGTAATTTAGCATTAGCGCCTTCTGTATCTAATACTCGATATAATTCATTTGTTATTTTACTGTCGTCGCCTTTTTCATCAATAATAAGTATACTATTATCAATTCCGTCGAGAATTACATTTTCTAAATTCTTTTTAAGAAGTGTATGTTGTCTTTCTTTTATATAAGAAACATAACTAGTACCAAGATTTGCATTTGATTGCGCTACAATACCATCTAAACCTTTTTTAAAGAAATTACTTTCCTTACTTAAGTTTTTCTCAAAATACTCTGCATCAAATTTTGAACTCCACGCAAAGAATTGACTTCCATCTTTATCTTCCCATTCTGGATTTTCTGCGATATTAGTTTGAATCCATTCGTTCATCTTAGTTTGTTTACTTAAACTAAATTGAATACCATGATTTTTACCTTTAACATTGTCGTAGACTGATTGCCAATAAGGTGATTGTGTACCATCTAATTCGCCACTCTCAACTGCTGTTGCGTATGATTTTGCTTCAGTAGATCTTGCTTTTATTTCAGCTTCTCTATCTGTTTTTTCTGTTATTTCTTTACCTTTATAATCTGTGTAAGCATTTAATGCTGGAGTTACGTCTCTACGTAATATCGTAGCTAGTTGTAATAATCCACTTGGATCTTTTGAAACTCTGTTAACACCTGGAAATGTACTTTGATATGCCATTATACTTTACCGTAATCTCCCTTCTTGTATTTAGAATAAGAACCAACACCAGCAGAACCTATTTGTAACATTAAACCTAATTTACTAGGTGGCTGAACTGGAGGTAATCCTGCTATAGTTCGTCTCATCGCAGCATAAGCATCATCACGACCAAAGGCTACTTGTTGATTAGATGCGTCTATTCCTGCATCAATTATATTAGTATCTAGATCTGCATCAAAACCGACATCTCTCAACATACCTATTAAATCACCTTTACCTTCACCTGCGTTTGCCTGCGCTGTTGCTAATGCATCTAATTTATCTCTTTTAGCTTGAAACTTTTCTCTTGCACTTTTTTCATTCGCAACAATTCTTTCTGCTTCTAATCTTGTTAAGTCTTCACCATAGGCAATGTTAGCATCTCTTGCAGCTCTATCGTTTGCTGCGGCTTGTGCTTCCGCTGCTTTTTTCTGTCCTCTGTATTCTGCCATAGCTCCGGTTGCTTTTAAACCAAAGTTAGCTACTGCCATCGATACTGGATCACACATTTTTTTGCCTCATTACTAATAAAAACTCCTCGTTGTTAATTCCGTATTTACGTTTTGCTTTTGGTTCAAACCCACAAAATTGTAACCATTTTAAAGTTTTCCAATTTTCTGGATGTACCCAATTATAAATAATTTCATATTGTTCGTTTAATTTGTTTACCCATTGTCTACATTCTTTTATAAATTGTCTTGCATCAGTTAATAATTCATCACTTGATAACATCCAAACTACACCGTAACCTTTTACAAAAGGACAATCTGATACACCAAACATACCAATACATTCGTTGTTAGTACCAATCATTGTATAAACTTTTGAATTCTTTAATTCGAATGATGATAGCAAACCGACAATTGGTTTAACACCATGCGAAATCATTATTTCATTAATATCTTCTTGTCGCATAATTTTGCTAAGATGTATTGCATCTGTAGGTTTTGCTTTTCTTACATATCCTGGCATTATCTTCTTGACCTTCTATGATAAAAGCTTTCTATTTCTGCTGCAACTACATGCATTGGTAAATAAGAATCTGTTTCGACTGTTACTGTATGTTGTGTATTTTCTGCTTGAACAGGTACATTAAATGTCCCTGAAACAATAGGAGCACTTCCAATAGTAAAAGATGAATTACTTATAATTTGACCATTCATAGTGTAACTTCTAAGTGTTCTATCGACTGGTTGTACTTTAACTTGAAAGAAACCTGTGTCTTCATAATCAAAAGCAATGTTTCTTACTTGTAAACGTCCTGATGTAACCGAAAGCTTACCACCAGATGGTGATGGTTCTTTTACATACACAGTCGACATTTGATATTTTGTTGTATATTTAGTTCCAAATATTGCGTTAGGATAATTACCTTCTGCGTAATATGTGGCTCCTGAATTAGTTATAGTTAAATCAACGCCTGTTGCTGCATCAACACCAAATAAACCTGTTCGTTCTCCATAAGGAGATGTGTAAGTTGTTTTATTTGTACCTGCATTGTAAGTACCTGTTAATGCGACTTTATGATCTAATGCTACATTAAATGTTAAATTTGTTTCGTTTAAGTTTTGAATATCTATTGTGTATAATTTACAATCTTGTTTATCGTTAGCAATCATATATAATGTACTTTCAATAATCATTCCACCTAAAATCTCCACACCATCAAATATCCATTTAGACCATGATGCTTGTATTTTTTCATTACGATCCCAAAAGTATTTATAAACATAAATTTCTTTTGAATTAGTAGGATTTACATTTGAGTTTACTGTGTAAGGTGATGTTGATTCACCAACTTTTGTATCATACGGAAATGCAAACATTGTATCTTCCATTGGACAAGCCAATAATGATGTTACATTAGAAGGTATATAAGATGATATTCCTGCAGTAATATCTATTGAATCATTTGTTAATGTGTCGTTGTCTGCATAGTACTCTCTAACAGCACTAAAATTACCTTTTTTCTGAATAAAATAAATATAACTACCAACAGCGACTGGTTCAACTTCAGCATTATGTTCGAATGTTGTTGTTGATACAATTGACGCTGATTCTGGTGTTAACGTACCATCAGACTTTAGTATAAATTGATTTGTATCTGAAAATAATAATAATTGTTCGTTATAAGCAATCGCGTGTTTTAATGTTGATACTTGTGTTGACGATGCTGCGATATCAATAGTATCTGTATCTAATGAATCTGTTCCAGTTGTTTTAAAGAAATTATAAAATTCTCCATTTTCACTAAATACAACATTTTCTTCTGATAAAATTCCTAATCTATTTTTATAAAATGTAAGATTATTTATAGTCTTTCCAATAAAAGTTGGATTAGGATTTGTATCAGCATCTCCTGATATTCTTTGATTCCATGTTAATTGTTTAAATGTAAATGTACCATTGTTGTTATTTACTAATGCGTGTGGCATTGTTGTTGCATCAAAACCTAACACAACACCTGGTCCAACTACTTCATTCCAAATACCTTCAGTTTTAAAATTAACATAATAATCAGATAATATATCACCTTCATCACCAGTAATTTTAACTACAGCGTCTGTTGGCGCATAAAATGGTAAGTCTGCAAAATCTTGTACTTCGTCTTTTACAGCGTACATTGCTTGTCCACCAAAACCATCAGAAGTTCCGACAGTAAAATTAGCATTTCCGTCTGTTGGTTTTATATCTAATGTTGATGTATATCTTGTAGTTGTAAAATAACTTGTAATACCAGAATAATTTTTAAGTCCTTGTGTTGTACTTAATGTTGCATTAGTATCTGTTCGAATAGTTTTAAATCCAATATCATTTGCAGATCCGTCCCAATGTGTTGATGATGTACCAAAACATAAAATATCTGCAATTTTCATTGTGTCTCTGAACGCAGCATCAGTACTATAATCATTTCCAGATGGCATTTGAAATTGGACTTCTATTTCATACGCCATACTTGGGTGTTTAACTGCTACAGCATAAATTCTTCCATAGTTACTTTGCTTTACATATACTAATGCTCTTTCAATTTTTGCTGTTGATGTTGCTGCAGCCATTGCTGGTATTTTTGATTTGTTAACAACAAAAGTAAAATCAGCAACAGTTACAAATTTAAAATCTTCTTTTGGATTTGTAGATGTTAAATAAGCAGTTCCATTTGGAAAACTTACTGTTTTATTAACACCTTCTAGATTCCATACTTTAACATTTTGATTTGTAAAAGCTGTTATAAAAGCATTATTAGCATCACGTTGTACACCATGAATCGCAGCATTAGTTGGATATACATTTGTTGCATCTAATGTTGCTGTATAATTTAATGATGGTCTTTTAGATAAACCTTCAACCAATCTTGATTGTGCGTTTTCCTGTAGTTCAGCCTGAGTTTCATTTCGTTGTGTTGAAGTTTGTTGGCTGACCCCATTGATTAGATTTGGTATACTTTGTGATATTATGGGCATTAGTAACTTCTTCTTGTTGTTCGATTAATAATATTATAAACATCATTACTTCCGCTTAGAACATTATAATCACCATTGTTTGCATCAGAACGTTCACAATTAATAATTGCTTCTTGTTCGTCTACTTGTGTAAATCCAGCAAGTTCTGCTGAACCTACCATTCTAGCTTGGAATTTTCTTCCTGCTTTTATTACTATTAATTTTCTTGCATATTCTGGAATATGTTCAAAATGTTCAGCTGTTACTTGATCAACAAGCGGAACAACTGTAAATACATCTGTTTTATTTTTTAAATCGTATAAGAAACCGTTTCTAAAAGTTATATCGTATTCTGTTCTGTAATCTTTACTCGTATCAATTTGTATTACATTACTACCGACTGGAATCTTACTATTTTGGTCTAAGGCTAATTTTACTTCTGCTTCTGTATTAAAATGCCAACCACGAGATTGTACTTCTACATTAGTTTCATCTAAAATCTGTAATGCAATAGAAACATCAACGCCGGTATTACCTGTAATACTGCTAACAGGAGCTTCACCTATAATACTTAGTAAAGTGTTAACTGCCTGTAATTCTGTTGTTGGTGTGATTCTAAATGCCATTATTTTCCTTTAATTAAATTTTAAGAGGCGACTTCAGTCTCCTTCGGTCGCCTCCCCTTATAAGTATAAAGTAACGTAAATTATTACGCTTCTCTAATTCCTACTGCTGCTTCTGGTCTTAATGCGCCATGACCCATAGCGTATTTAGCAACCATTAATGTACCTTGACGTCTAATGTCATATTCCATTTCAGTTGCAAGATCCATAAGCTTAACTGTTCCTACTGCACTCGGGTGACAAACCATAGCCACGTAATTACTTACGTTAACTGCTTGTGGATTAGATCCACCTTGAGTTGCTGAACCTTGGTCTACGCCTGAGTTAATGTTTCCAGAAATAAAGTGAGGAGTTGGAATTAATTCAATTCCAGCTACTTTCATTACTCTACCTTCTGCAACACCACCATTAGCTCCACCACTAAAGTCAATATTAACTGCATTAGTTGCGTTTGCTAATTTGTAGTACTCTTCTAGTCTTATGAAACACTTTCTACCTTCTTTTGGAACGTAGTGTGAATCTAAAGCTGAAGCTGCATCAAACAATGAATCAATCATTGCGTTAGCTGCTGTCGCTGCTGTTGCTGACGCAATATTAGCATTTGTTAATACTGTTCCTGCATCTCCACCAGTGATGTTAGCCGCTGCTGCTGTTTGACCGCCTGCTGCTTGCGCGATTGTTTGTAATACATGCTTATCTTTTTGGAAAGCTAATGCTCTACCAATTTCTGCTGAATAAGCACTTCTTACGTCCCAGTGATTTTTTGCTTCTTCGATGTTAGATAAGAATGCTGAACTAACAAGCAAGTCATTAATTGTAATAACTTTTTCGTTATGATTAACATCTGTTCCAACAATCTCTGCACCAGGTGTGTGGTAAGCTGCCGCGATTCTGCCCATTACTGGGAATGACGCTGACTTACCGTTAGAGATAGATCTAACCATCTCTGCTCCTTGCGTTACACTAGCTCTTTCAAAGGCTGTTAAAACTTCCCCTGAAAAAACTTTAAGAAATAACGCGTCTTCTGTTCCAGCTGCATTTACTCGTCCTATGCTAGCCGGTGCTGCATTTGCCATAATTATTCTCCTATATTTTATGGTTAATTGTTATTTAATAAAGCTCGACATAAACTAGTTTTGATAAATCAAGATTGTCCTCCTTAGAGGGTCAAGTTATTTTGACTTATTATGTTTCGCAGTTGCCACCTGTGAAGGTCGCACAACTATTTATTTTTTCTTTCTCGTTATAGTTTTGATTTAGCTATTTTATCTTGTACTTCTGATCTAAATGCTGGATCTTTTGCATATCTAGCATCTTTCATTGCTGCAGTAACTTGTGCCCATGAATTATATCCACCACCACTATCTGTTCCTGCTTTTCCTGAAATTAATTTAGGATCTGTACCATTTACAGCATCATGTCTTGCTTTAAGACCTGTAACTGCAAGTTTAACAGCTTCTAAATCGTTACTATTAACTGTTTTATTAAATGCAGCAATCTCTTGTGGATTTAATGCATCTTTTGCCCAAGTAACAATTTCAGAATATGATTCTTCGCCACCAACTTCTGCTTTAATTGTATTTTGCATTTGTGTAGCGACAGCTTCTTGACCTTGAATAAAAGCATCAACATATGATTTAGGAATACCTGCTTTTTCTAAAGCAGCAAAAGATTTTTCATCTAATGTTCCATTCGCATCATACTCTGATTGTAACTGATCCATATTTAAACCAGCTGATTCAACTGCTTTTTCTGCAGTTTTTTGATCTGCTTCTATTTCTAAATCTTTTTTAGGTTCAGGTTTTGTTTTTTCATTTTCAAAAGATTTATCTTCTGCACCTAATTTAGATTCCAGTTCACTATAAGACTTAGCCATATCTTCGACAGTCTTAAATTTTTCTGGTAAACCTTCCGGTCTTTTTACTTCTTCTACTTTTGTTTGTTCTACTGGTTTTTCTTCAGTAGTTTCTTCTTGTTTTATTTCAACGGCTTCAACCATTTGTATTACTCCTGAGTTTGTTGTTGTTGTTGCATAGCAGCGTCAACCATTTTACCAGCTACACCAGGCGCTGCCTGTTGCATAGTATCATTAATTTGTTGATTTGCCGCTTGCTCTTGTGCAGCTTCTTGCTCAGATGCTAATTGATCTTGAGACTTAATAAGTCCTTCAGTATCAATACCATGTCCAGTAGCAATACGTTTAATTAAATCTGTTAAATTTAACATTTGTACTACTTCAGGATTCATCTTAGCGATGCTGCCTATTTCTGCCGTGAATTCTCTTAATTTTTGTAAGTCATTCCCACGTCCAAGTGCCTCAACACCTGTTATGATAGTAGGTCTTACAGTTCCTTTTGGTAATTTAGGAATCGAACCTTTTGATGACATTCGTTCCATTAATATTCTGACTAAAGGTAATTGGAATTCTTGCGATAATAATGAATAAACACCACCTAAGGCAGTTTCTAATTCATTCGCCATATATCTAATTTCTTCTGCTGTAACTCTGTCTGCGTCTCTTTGTACTGCAGAATTTAAAAGAAATGCATATGACATTCGTTCCTCAAAACGTTGTATTGCTTCCGATACGACCCTTAAGTCATATTGTTTTTCTACTTGTAATGTAGAAACATCATCTCTTGATCCTGTGATAATATCTCCATTACTTGCTCTAGATAATTCTATTTTCTTTGTTGAAGAATTTGGTCTAACCATAAATACAACTTTACTTGATGCTGCAGCAGATTCTACCAAAGCTTGACTTAAACCTTCTAAAGATTTTAAATCGCCTAAGTACTCTTCGACATAACCTCGACCGTAGTCTTCATTGTCTTGTCTTACCATACGCAACACTTGCCATGGCATATTATCTTTATTATAATAACCTTCTGATTCAGGTAATTTGTATTCGTTTGCTTCTTGACAAACATAATATTTGTCTTTGCCAATTAAACATACCTTAGTATATAAATCGACTTCGTCTGTTGACTGTGGATCATCAACATTTTTTAAAACTTCTTTCATTGTTTCTTCGTCGAATGTTAATGGAGACACAGTTTCTTTTACAACAAGTTCTAATAAATTTCCCTCAGGATCTCTACGACAAACATATTGTGAAATTGGAAATACTCTCATTGTAGTTTTCTTAGGCATATACACAAGTGTATTACCTGTTACAATTAAGTGTTTTAATGCTTCAAATACCGGAACTCTAATTGCTAATTGTTCAATTTCCGACATTACTTCTCGTTCTATTTTAGCTAAAGATTTTTCTATTTCTGTTCTTACTTCTGGAGTTTGATCCATTTCATCTTTAGTTTTTCCACCCACATTTAATCTAAAGAATGGTTGATTCGGTGGTAACAATAATAATAATAATTTAGATGCTAAATTGTTGACGCCTCTTGCACCAACAGATTGATAAGGTGTATATAAGTCTGACGTATGATTAACACCATCATCCGGTAGTAACGCAGGTAAAGTTAATTCAGAACATTCACGACCACGATTTAAAAAGTGCTCACGATATTCCTTCATAGCTTCATAACGTTGTTTCGCCGTTTTATCTAAATAATTCATGATAATTTATTTATTGAGGGATTGCTAAACCAGCATTTTGAATAGAACCTGTACCTAAACTTGTATTTAATGCTTTAGTACCTTTTGCTGATTTTTTGATTTTTTTGCCTAATGCATCCATTCCATCTTCGCCTGCAATTTCAATCTTTGGAGCCATATCTTCCATTGGCTGTGATCTAACTATTGGTGGCGGAGCGACTGGTGCTGGTGGCGGACTAACTGATCTGCTTCCACACATACTTGTTTTCTCCTTTATTATGTGTACATACTAGCATTATAAGCTGCATTAGAAGTAAAAGATGCCTTTTGACTTCCTGAAACACCCGTAGGTATTCCTAGCCCACTGCTAAGATTTGTACTTGGTTTGTCGTCGTTATTATTATTATTGTTATTAGTAGAAACGGACGTATTATCTGTTGTAGCGCTTTTGGGTTTTGGATCAAATACATTACCATTATAATATAAATCCTGCGGGTCCTGTTGTACAGGCGCCGAAATTTTACTACTTCCCAAGCACATTATTGTCCTTCCTATTTTTAAGTTCTAATAACCAATCGACAACATCTCTCTGACCAGCTTTGCGCTGTATATCTGATATTGATGCTGTCGGTGTTGGATTAACTAATGGAAAAGTTTCATCTAAAAGTGTGACTAAATCATCAATATTTGATGGTAAACCGACATCTTTTACTTCACTTTTTTCATTGTTTTTCCTATAGAGGTATCTGTTACTCATTTGATACCTCCATCGATTAGGAAGTCGATATATTTACGTGCTTTTAATAAGTCTTCTTTACCACCTTTATCTTTATAACGGCAAATATACTTAATAATATTCCCTTCACAAAAACCTAAACCTAAAGCCAATATAAAATTAATTGGTTGTATTTTATGTTTGTTATAATGTTTAGGATCTACTTTGGTTTGTACGGGGTCCATTTTCTTACCTCTTTTGTTTCAAAATTATAATCTTTTGGTAGTCTTAATATATATGCCATACGTGCTTGCTGTATTGCATCATCTTCTGTTAAGTCTACTTTTTCGTACGCTTTAACAATAGCAGGCCAATAAAAATTATCGGCTGATTCTAGTATTTGTCTAGCTTTTGCTGGACCGACACCAGGGCAACCTGTAAAATTATCGGTACTATCGCCTGTTAAACATTGCAAAGCAAAATTATAATTAGCTTCTTGTGAAGATATATTTATAATTTCTTCGCCGTCTACTGA
>Ga0115011_10002575_pt1 | contig 12560 bp, 14 predicted proteins | sample TroAtlMetagenome_2_FD_88705 | JGI IMG/M metagenome (GOLD analysis project Ga0115011, IMG submission 88705) | Marine eukaryotic phytoplankton communities from Atlantic Ocean - Tropical Atlantic ANT8 Metagenome | ecosystem: Environmental > Aquatic > Marine > Oceanic | place: Tropical Atlantic... | reverse complement strand
TTTTGCAAGTACTTATGCAATTTTTTTACCTGGAAGAGCTGTTGATCAAATTAGAAATAATATTGCATATCCTTCACCTCCAGGAAAAAAAGGACTAAATGTAAAATTGGTTACATCACATGGAGGTTTATCTGTTGGACCTGATGGAGGATCACATCAACAAATTGAAGACATTGCAATAATGAGAGTTATCCCAAACTTTCGTGTTTTTATTCCAGCTGATACAATTGCTGTTTCAAAATTAACTAACTTGATGGCATCTGAATATGGACCATTTTACATGAGAATGGCAAGATCAAAAACACCTCTTGTTCATTCAGAATCTCAAGAATTTAAAATTGGAAAAGGAATTACTGTTCGAGATGGTTCTGATTGTACAATTGCTGCATGTGGAATAACTGTCAGAATGGCATTAGAGGCTGCAGAAATGTTACAAAAAGATGGAATTTCTTGTAGAGTTTTAGATATGTTTTCAATCAAGCCTATCGATAACGAAATTTTAGAAAAGGCTGCAAGGGAAACTGGATGTATTGTCACAACTGAGGAGCATAATATCTTTGGTGGAATGGGCTCAGCCGTAGCAGAATCTGTTTCTGAATCCTATCCTGTTCCAATTAAGAGAATTGGAGCCCAGGATATGTTCGGTGAATCTGCACGTGATGCTGAAATTCCTTTACTTTTAGAAAAGCATGGAATTACATCTTTTAATATGGCAAAACAAGCAAAGGAATTAAGGAGTAAAAAAATATGAAAATTTTTCTTGATACTGCTAACTTGGAATCTATTAAAAAATTCAATGATATGGGATTGTTAGATGGAATTACAACTAATCCATCTTTAATGTCAAAGGAAGGTGGTAATCCTAAAGATGCAATGGAAGAAATCACAAAAATTATTCAAGGTGATGTAAGTTTAGAAGTTGTTAGTACTGATTATTCTGGAATGCTTGAAGAAGGTAAACGTCTTCGTGAATATGGAGACAATGTTGTTGTTAAAGTTCCAATGACTCCTGATGGTCTAAAAGCATGTAAATCTTTTTCATCAGAGGGAATTCCTGTTAATGTTACTTTGATATTTTCTGCAAATCAAGCTTTGCTTGCAGCAAAATCTGGTGCAAAATATGTAAGTCCATTTATTGGAAGATTAGATGATATCGGTCAAAATGGCATGACTTTGATAAAAGAAATTAAAGAAATTTTTTCAAATTATACTTTTGACACACAAATTCTTGTTGCAAGTGTTCGTCATCCATTACATGTAATTGATGCAGCAAAAATTGGTGCAGATGTAGTTACATTACCTCCAGGAGTTTTAGATAAAATGCTTCAACATCCTTTAACAAAAATTGGTTTAGATAATTTTCTTGCAGATTGGGAAAAATTAAAACAAAAAAATCCTGATACTAAAATCTAATTAATTTTAGAAAAATATAAGAAAAATAAAATCCAAAAAGGAGTTTATGTTCTGGCTTTTCTTGAACCCGTACCTCTACCAGTACTTCTTGTACTGCCTTTGGTGGAAGGTCTAGATTTTGGTTCAGGAGTATCTGATAGTTTCCTTCTACCGGTACCTCTACCTGTTGAAACTGTTCTACTGCCTGCAGCTTTCTTTCTTTCAGCTTGAATTTTTTTAAATTCTTCACCTGAGAATTTGAGATCGCCTACATCAACTTCTATAGTTCCAGTTCCTCTGCCTGTTCTAACTTTTACTTTAACCATGTTTTTACTAAAATCATCTACGGGCTTTTATAAGATATGTCTATATTTTCAACCTAAAAACAAATTATCATAATTTTAATTTTTTATGATACGATTGAGTCTTTTTCATTATTGATTTATATCATTAACATAAAATTATCAAATTTTAAGAAATTCCATATGAAGAAAATATTTCTAATCTTACCTATTATCGCATTTACTATACTTATTTTGAATGGGTTTTATGGTCATTTACTATATGCATCTCCGTATGATCAAGACATTAACAAATATTCAATTTATGTACATTTTCAAGAAGAATGGAATAGCTTTCCTGTGAATGTTTTATTTGAAATTACAAATGTTTGGTCAAATTCAAATCAAAATAATCATGTTTATTCTACTGATTTTTCTGATGTCACTAATTTTGATAATTATAATTCAAACAATCTACAATTTCAAGACAATCGTGGTTATGTTGAATTAAAACATCAATTCAGTGATTGCAATTCAAGCTGGAAACCTATGACATATCGTTATGCAATTGATACTGTTAGGAATCAAATTGAATTAATTCAAGGTTCTGAATTGAATGATGATACTTATGTTTCCATTTTGCCTAATATCAAATCTCAAAATTCAATTGAATCAAATTATTATGTTCAATTCATTCCAATTTGTTCTGATAAAAAAATAACTTCTTATGAATATTCTATTAAAATTGATGATCAAAATTCTTGGTTTGATGTATATTTTGTTGATTCCAAAAAACAATTTGATAATTATTTAAAATCTGAAAAATTCAATTTTTATACAAGTGATAGTTGCTTTGGAAAAGGTTACACTAGTTTTAGTGGAGTTTGTGAAAATATAGATGGGGAATCTGGATTATTGATTATAATTCCTGATAATCTGAGCCGTTCTTTAACAAAAATAAAAGTAAATCTTCATGAAAAAATTTAGAATTTATTTATCAACTACTTATCCAGCCTAATTTTTTGAAATAAATGAACATCAAAATTGCAGGTATTGCAGATGCTAGAATTATGACTATAAACGTAGTAAATGGTCCTAAAATCATTAAATTTTCTCCAATTCCTCCTGGTAGATTTACATTCATTCCATAAAATGTTCCAATAACTGTTGATGGAATAGCTAATGTGAAAATCATAGTTAGAACCGCTAATACTTTGTTTGTTTTTTCATTACTTAATACAAAATCTGTGTCTTTGTAAATTTCCATAGTTTCTCTTGATTCTTCTAATGTTTCTATAACTTTGTCAATGTGATCAATTACATCATCAAAATATAATGTAAGTTCATCATCTGAATTATCTGAAAATCTTTTAACATTTTTTGCAATTTCTAGTACAAATCTCTTTAGTGGTACTGATATTCTTCTTAACCTGTTGATTTCTCTTCTAAGTAATGCAATACTTCTGGCAACTGGTTTTGATTCATCAAATACATTATCTTCCATTTCATCTAGATTTGCAATAATTTTTCTGGATGTGTGTAAAAGATCATCTACTAGCGCATCTATAATTTCGTGAAGTAAATCCCCAGATGACTCCCCAACTAATCTATTTTTTAATTCTGTATCAGAATCTATAATGCATGTTTGTACTAATTGTACTAATGGTTTTAGATCTCCTTGATGTACTGTTACTAGAAAATTTTTTCCTACAAAAATAGATAATTGACTATTTTTAGAAATTCCAATCTTCTGTGCAAGTGGTGGAAATTGTAAAATTACAAAGAAATGATCATCATAACTATCTAGTTTTGGAAGCTCAAATTTTGTCATACAGTCTTCTATGTTTAATTCATTGAAATTGTAGTCTGTAGCTAATTTTTCAACATCTTCTCTGTCTGGATTTTGTAAATCTATCCACGTAAAACCATTACCTTGAATTGTTTCTATTTTTCTTTCTATAGGTATCTCTAGTGCTTTCTTCCCAGAACGTAGTCTGTTAGTAATGAATCCTCGTCTCATGGTGAAAAATACCCAGATTCTTCAAATTTAAAGCGATCGTTCTGCTATTCAAAAATAATCTATTACTTGAATTTGAGGCTAATTTTTAATTAAATTTTGATTATTTTGCTCTTCATTCAATGTTAAAGATTATTACAGGATTAAAAAATTAATTTTTTTGTGGCCTTCGTAGTACAGTGGTTAGTATAGAGGATTGTGGATCCTCGGACAGGAGTTCGATTCCCCTCGAGGGCCCTTTTTATTTTTAAAATATTCCGAATTTACTTGATTCCATCTCTTCTTTGATGGCCACTTTAAATCTGGGTGATTTTTTTTCAACATTTTTTGTTAACCATGTAAGAAACTTTTTGTCAGTTGTTTTACCCTTTAATTTTTGAAAATCCTGTGCCATCATAGATTCTAGTTTTTGAATTAATGTTCTATTAACACTTAGTACAAAAAAATGCCAACCAAAAGCAAATTCTGAATCTGTCATCACAAAATCATCTTCTCCGTGAACCATTTCTTCTAAAAATGTAAGTTGTTGTGTTAACGCTTTACTTGTTTTGTCATAATCTATTGCAGATACATTGATGTTTAATCTGCTTTCCATAATTTTTTTATGGATTTACAAGATAAAAGGATTACACTCATTTCTTAAGTAAATATTCAAAATCTATATCAAAATGCATTTTCATAATTCCGATATATGTTCGAATTGACTCTGGAATCTCTTCTGTACACGTTACACCTAATTCCTTAGCATTAATCCAAATTATCAATGTTTGAAGAATTGTAAGAAATCTGTCATTTTTTATTTCTGATCCTGACATTGATTTAGTATATCTTTCTGCAAATTCCCATGCTGTAACAAAATCTATGCATTTAACACCAAAAATTGCTAATAATTGCTCTTGCAAATTTTTTGCTTTTTGAAATGGGATTTTGTTAATGATATATGGAAAATTCACTTTATCTGGAAGATAGTTTGGCAGTGGTCCCCAAATTGTAATAATCCTTGCTTCTGGTTTCATTTTTTCAAATTTTTTTGTCATTTCATTAATGATTTCTTCATCTGTAAACCAAAATAATATTACAGTTGCATCTGATAAATTTGATTCTTGAATATTCTGATGAATGATTTTTACATCAATGTCTTTTTCATTTATGATATTTTGTGCATTTTTAATTTTTTCAATATTATTATCAATACCTGTTGCTGTTTTTACTTTGAATTCCTCCTTTGCAATTTGTAAGCCTCTTTCATCATGACAACCTAGATGATAAAATACGTCATCCTTTCCTAAATCCACAAATTTAAAAATTTCTCTAAATGTTTTTTCAGGTAACTGAACATCTTCTCCACTGAGAACATTTTTTGGAAGTGTTTCTAAATATTCTTCAAATTTCAATAATTAGGCTATTTTAAACTGGAATTTATTCTCTTATGCTTTCTAATTTTGAAACTGCTTGCCATAATTGAGTTCTTACATATGATGGCATGTTTGGGTCTTGTGTTACATCATCTAATAGACTAATTGTATTTGCAGCTCTAACTGATAACGAATACTCTTCCTTTAGTAAATCTGCAACAAGATCTGTAATTGATTTCTTTATTGTTTTTGGAGTTGAATTTGTTGATATGATAAGATTTAGTGTGTCAACAGCTTCTTTCATTGCTTGTTTATTTTGAGTATCATCAGCCATCTTTAACATATTTTGTTAAAAATTCGCATATATAGTTACAGCTCTACAAACACATTTTCTGATTCAACTACTACCTTGTATGATGTCAAATCTCTTAATTTCATTGGAAATTTTAAGAATTTACCATTTTTACAATCAAATTCTGCTGCATGCCATCCACAAGTAATTACACATCCATCTAACTTACCCTCTGATAAACTAGAACCTGAATGTGTACATGAATCATCTGTAGCAAAATATTCCCCATCAATATTTGCAACTAAGATATCTCTGCCATCAATTGAAAATTTGATCATTTTTCCAGGAGGTATGTCTGATGTTTTTCCTGCAATTATTTTTCCCATGATAATTTTTATTTGATAATTATTAATATTTTTTCGTATATGAAAATTAGAGAAGCAAATATTTCTGATAAAAATTCTGTATTAAAATTTTGTAAAAATACATTTTCTTGGGGTGATTATATTGAAAAAGTCTGGTCATCATGGTTAGATGAAGGAAATCTGTTTTTATTTGAAAAAAAATTTCCAGTGGGAATATGTCATGCATTTTATTCTGAAAATCAAATATGGATAGAAGGTATTCGAATTGATCCAAATCATCGTAGAGAATCAATTGCATCAAACCTTGTTACTCATGCAGAATCAATTGGGGAAAAAAATCAAAAATCATTTTCTTACATGTTGATAGATGTTGAAAATAAAAATTCAATTTCTATGGCTAACTCACTAAATTATGACACATTTGAAACATGGAATTATTATTCATTGACTCCTAAAAAAAATTCAAATTTTAAAATTGAATTTGAAAAATCTATCTCTCCTGATATTTTTCATTTTTATGTAGATTCATGGAGGTGGATTAAAACCAATGAACAAATTTTGACTAATCTATCTGCACAAAATAAAATTATTAAATCAAATTTAAATGGTAAAATTACTGCTGCTATAATTGGAAATTACAAACACATTGATAATACGTTAATTGTCACTCTATCTTCAGGCTCATTTGATACATTATCTAATATTTTATCTTATTTACAAAATTTTGGATTTGAAAATAACTATGAACGAATTCAAATTCTAACTAATAAAAAATTAGACTTTTTTGATTCCTTAGAATATAAAATTTCATTTTATTTAATGAAAAAATCTTTACACTAATTTGATTTTATAACTTTAATTGTATTGTTTAGAATTCCTAAACCTTCAATTTCCATTTCAATTTGATCTCCATCTTTTAGATATACTGCATTGGGTTTGTTTAGCATTACACCTGCAGGCGTTCCTGTTGAAATAATATCTCCTTTTTGTAATGTCATTACTTTTGTAATTTTTGAAATAATTTCTGGAATTTTAATAAACATATTGCTAGTTGAAGAATTCTGTCTAATTTCTCCATTAACTTTAGTTGTCATTTTTAGATTTTGAGGATTTTCTATTTCATCAGCAGTTGTTATCCAAGGTCCACATGGTGCAAATGAATCAAATCCTTTTCCTCTGGTAAATTGTTTATCTTTATTTTGAATGTCTCTTGCTGATACATCGTTGAAAATCATATAACCAAAAATCATTTCTGAAGCATTTTCAACACTTACATTTTTACAATCTTTTCTAATTATTAATGCCAATTCTATTTCATAATCTAGTTGGGTAACAAAATCTGGACAAATAATATCTGATTTTGTATGATTTAATGCTGTTCTTGGTTTAATCACTAATGCTGGATCATCAGGTGCTTGTAATCCTTGTTCCTTTGCATGATCCACATAATTAAATGCTAAACAGATTATTTTATTTGGATTTGGAATAGGTGCTAATAATTTGTATTTTGAAAGTTCTTCTCTGTATTCTAATTCATTTGTTTTATTCTTAATTTCTTCATACCATCCATCAAACAAGAAATCTTTTACATTGATGGGAATTGGCACGCCTGTTAATTCTGTAATTTCACTTTTAATTGCTATTTTATTCCCTTTAACAAAACCGTATGTTTCATTTGTACCATCTGTTACTCTAACTATTCTCATATGACATCACTTGTGTGTGAAAATTGCTTGGTTTTGTGAATCTTTTCTACAATATCCAAATCTAATAAATTGTATTTCTTCACCTTCTTTTAATTGTAAGTAATGTGGTTCACAATAAGCATCAAGTTCTTCTAGACTATCTTCGTTAAACTTTTCATCAATAAACAATACTTTGGGAATAATCACTTTAATTTTATGTCCTGTTTTTTGTGCAACCCATTGTATTTTTGGAATATTTGTAATATCTCCATCTTTTACATATTCTCCTTCTAACTCTTCTCCATGTTTTGTAATCAAAATATTTCCTAATCCTAAAAGTCGTACTTGTTCTCCCTCTTTGAGATTCTCTGCATCTTCTCCAGAAATATAAAAATTTTCATCAACATCGATTTTACGTTTACCCAAATCATTTACTGGATGATTTGAAACCTCAACTGATGTGATTGTTAAATTTTTTACTGATAATTTTTTTGGATTAGTAACCATATACAACCTAATACTACTTTCATCAACAAATTTTCTGTTAAATGCTTCTAGAGAATCAAAGGGTGCTAGAGTATTTGCTTTGGTTAAACCTAGTGACATAATGAATTTTCTAATTGCCTCAGGTTTGATTCCTCTTTTCTTTAATGCTTCTAAAGTTGGTAACCTAGGATCGTCATACCATGAAACTTTACGCTCTTCAATCAATGGTTTGATGATTCTTTTTGAAATTGGCATACCCTTGAATTCCAATCTTGAGAAAAATCCTTGTTGTGGTTTTCTCATATTTAGTGAATCTAAAATTGCTTCTGTTAATTCTTCTCTCAATTCAAATTCTTTTGAACGAAAAGCGTGCGTAATTCCATCAATACTATCTTCAATTGCAACTGCAAAATCATAACTTGGCCAAATCCTGTATTTTTCGCCTACTGTGTAATGTTTGCCTTCAATAATTCTGAATAAGACTGGATCTCTCATCACTGCATTATCAGCTTGCATGTCTCCTCGAAATCTAACTATTGCTTCACCTGGTTTGAATTTAGTTTCCATTTTTCCCCAATTACTGATATTTTTATCCACGTCCTCTCGACTGCATTTACATGCTTTTCTTTCCCGTCTATTTTTACTAATGTCGTCTCTTTTACATTTGCAAATGTATGCTTTTCCAGAATTGATTAACTCCATTCCTTTTTCATAAAATATTTCCATATCGTCAGAAGTACTTTTGACAATGTCAAATTCTATTCCTAACCATTCTAATCCTACTTTAATTGCAGCATGATATTCCATTCTTTCAGCTTCAGGATTTGTATCATCCATTCTTAGAATGAATTTTCCTCCATACATTTTTGCATATTCTGAATTAATGATAGCTGCTTTTGCATGACCTATGTGTGGATATCCATTTGGTTCCGGTGGGAATCTTGTAATGACATTTCCTTGCTGTGCATTTTTTAACTCTGGTAAACCTTCTTTTTCTTTAATTTTTTCTTTAGGAGCTAATATTTCTGGAAAATTTTCTTCAATCTCTTTTTTTTGATCATCTATTGATAATTTATTTACATTTGAAACAATTTCAGAAATCTCAATCGAAATTTCTTTAACCTTAGTTCTAAATTCTGGTTTTGTCCCAAGAATCTTTCCTAAAATTATTTTATCCCTAGTTTCACCTCCGTGCTCAAACGCGTTTTGAAGAGTAAGTTTTCTAATCTCTTTTCTAATTTCTTCATCCATGGTGATACTACCTTTTTTCAACTATACGCTTCGTTTTACTACAAAATCTAATAATGCAGTTAATTCAGCTTTTGCAGTTCCCTTGTATTTTGTAAGTGATTTTTCAGACTTTTCTGCATATTTTAGAGCCTGATTTCTTACTTTTTCTTCAATTCCTAGTGAACGAATTATTTCAACGGCTTTATTCAAATCTTTTTTTGAAATCTTTGGATTTCCAAATGCTTTTAGAATTATCTTTTTTTCATTACCCTTTGCTAATTTTATTGCCATTAAAATTGGCAGTGATTTTTTACCTTCTCTCAAATCATTACCTACTGCTTTTCCAGTAATCTTGGGATCACCCATAACTCCTATCAAGTCATCTGTGATTTGAAATGCAATACCTAAGTTCTTTCCAAATGTTGAAAGATTTGAAATATCTTTAGGTTTGTTTGTTGCAGAAATTGCTCCCATTGCACATGAAACATCAAACAACGCTGCAGTTTTTTTCCCTATCATTGTAATGTATTCTTTTTCTGTTGGGATTCTTTTTTCATCTGCCATTTTGATATCTAATAATTGTCCTTCACAAACATCTACGCAAGCCTTTGCAAGTCTAGAAATTAGATGCGTTGTAGCTTTTGGTGATAATTTTGATTCTGAAATAATCTGAAATGCTTTGGAAAATAATACATCTCCTGCTAAAATTGCAATTGGCATACCAAATTTTTTATGCACTGTTGGTACACCGTGACGCATTTCATCATTATCCATAATGTCATCATGCACAAGAGTAAAGTTGTGCACCATTTCTACAGCGCTAGCAGCTATCATTGCATTTGATGATTTACCACCTAAAATCTGACAACTTTTAATTACCATGTATGGTCTAAGTCTTTTCCCACCATTTACAATTAGATGTCCTGCTGCATCATATAGCTTTTTTGGGTTTCCATTTAATTTAGAATTTAAAAATCTGTTAACGATTTTAGCATTTTTCTCAATTTGTTTATTTTTCTTCATCTAATAATCTCCATTTTTCTTTAGGTAAGTGGGTCTTAATTGCTTCTTGTAATCCCTCATGAATTTCAGTATTCATCCACGTAGATAATACATTTTCGTGTTTTTTGAGCATGTCTTTATCTGATTTATCAAGAAATTCTAATGCAATTAACATCCAGGGACAATAAATCTCAGGATTTATTTTTATTTCTTTGATTAATTCTTTGGCTGAAATCCATTTGATTTCATCAATTTCTCCTTCAATTTCTTTTAATTTTGTATTTTTGTCAATTACTCCAACTAACGTTCCACAAATTTCATTTTCTGAACCAACGTCTTTGTAAGGCACATGATATTCAAATTTATGAAAATAATCTAGTTTTCCATTAATTCCTAATTCTTCAGGCATTCTTCTTTCTCCTGATGAGACATATCCTTCTGATTCTCTTGGATGACTTGCAAATGTTCCATCCCAATCTCCTGGCCACAGCATTTTTTCTTTTGCTCTTTTAGTTAGTACCAGTCTCCCATCTTCATCAAATAACAATGCAGTAAATGCTCTATGCAATTTCCCATTTGGTAAATGGCATTTTACTTTTTCTTCTAATCCTATGGGATTGTCATTTTCATCTACTAATATAACAAATTCTTCAGGCATTTCTTTTTCCTTTAAACATGGTTCCTTTAAACTCTCTATTTTGAACAGCTTTTACAATTCTTTCTGGTTTTTTTCCATTAACAAAAAATACATTCATACCCATTTTAGAAATTTTAATTGCTTCTTCTACTTTCCTAGTCATTCCTCCCGTAACATCCATTTTATTTTCTGATATTGATGGCATGGTTCCTTTTAATTCTGAAATTAATTTTTTTGATTTAAGATCAGAATATAGCCCATCTTCATTTAATGCAAAAATACACAATCTTGGTTTTAGAACTTTTGCAAAATGAGTCATAATTTTATCTCCTGATAAAATATATGTTTTATTTTGACCAAACCATAATGCATCTCCATATGTAACTGGAATTAAGCCTGATTTTGCTATTTTTTCAACTTCTTTAATTTTTTTTGAAATTGGTTTGTTACCTGACATAAAATCAGTTGGGGGTAAAGAATATGGATTTAATTTATTTTCTAAACATGAGTCTAAAATTATTTTATTCAAATCTATCATTGAATTTTTAATAATTGAAACCCCTCTGATATCGTATTTTCTTTCTTTGGTATGCATATCATATTTTACTGACCAATAATGCCCATATGATCCTCCGCCGTGAACAATTATGATTGGTTCTTTAATTTTTTTCAAACTTTTTGTTAAATTGTCAATTGTCTTTCTTCTTGCTGATAATGGTTTTTCTTTATTTGTAATAATTGAACCGCCTAATTTTATTAGAATCATGTTGTACCAAACCAATTAATCAATTAAAAAGTGTTCAGTCCTTTGAAATCTATCTTTGCTGCAAAACATTCGTATTCTTTATTGGTAAATTCCTTTAAGGTATATTCTAAATTTGAATCATTTGTTAATGCAAAAATACATCCGCCACCACCGGAACCTGTTATCTTTGCACCATATGATGATTTTTGTCCAATTTTGATCATAGTTTGTAATTGTTCATTAGAGATACCGATTTCCTCTAAAAATTTTTGATTTAAATTTAATTTTTCTCCAATTTCTTCAATCTTATTTTCTTTAATTAATTTTAAAACATCATTGACTAATTTTGATTCTAAATTTGACAATTCGTGGAATTTTTCTTTATTTTTATTTTCAAACTCTTTAACTTTTGAAACCATTGTTTCAGTTGAATGTTTAATGTTTGAATTTGCAATTACTAATTGAAAATTAGGCTCATCTTCAATTTTTCTAAATCCATTATTTTTATCATATTCCATTAATCCTCCATATGTGGAAACTGTGCAATCTGCTCCTGATGTATTTTGATAAATTGTTTTTTCAGCCTCAATAGCAAGTTCTAATATTCTCTCCTTTGAAATTTCTCCAAATACTTTAAAAATTGCTGCCGCACCTGCTACGCAACATGCTGATGATGAACCTAATCCTGCCCCTAATGGAATCTCTGATTCAATTTGAATTTTTAATCCTTCATTTTGATCTTTGAGTGCTTTGTTTGCTAAATAATAAAATGGTTTTAGTGGAGAATTAATTTTTGTAATTGATTCATCCGGATCTAAAACTAACGTTCCAATCTCTGAATTAATTGAAATTTTTCTTTCATTAGTTTTTTCTGCAGTTACTGTAACTCTTTTGTTGATAGAACATAAAATTGATTTAATTCCATAAACAACAAAGTGTTCGCCAAACAGAATAACTTTTCCTGGAGCTGATGCTTTAGATTTCAATTAAACACTTGAAATTTTCTATTCGATTTCCTCTTCGGTAATCTTTGCTTCAAAATCATCAATTTCATATTTCATTGATTCATTTTC
>Ga0115011_10002574_pt1 | contig 12561 bp, 11 predicted proteins | sample TroAtlMetagenome_2_FD_88705 | JGI IMG/M metagenome (GOLD analysis project Ga0115011, IMG submission 88705) | Marine eukaryotic phytoplankton communities from Atlantic Ocean - Tropical Atlantic ANT8 Metagenome | ecosystem: Environmental > Aquatic > Marine > Oceanic | place: Tropical Atlantic... | reverse complement strand
CTTTGTTGGCATAGTCAAAGGTAACAATGATGTAGGTATATCTAGTGTAGAGGATATATTCGATAATATCAGAAGCGGTAACATAGGGGCTAGAGGTATCATCTCATCTGAGAAGCGACCTTTCCAGATGATTTTAAATAGAGACTTTGGAGACCCAGAAGCTGACGTTGAGTCTGAGGCATTAGCCTTCTCACTTAAGAACTTCACTCCTAAGCTTCCGTTTGCTCCAGATGAAACAAGAGCGCATCAACTACCTAATGAATTATTAATAGAAGGTTCTGGAAGAAGTCCTACAGCACAAATTACACAAAAATATAATATGAGTAATGCTGAATCTAATAATAGTTCAATTGAACAAATTTTAGAGAAGCATCCAAATGCTACAGATTCCGTGCAAAACTGGATGGATGCAATGCAGGATGCCTTTGGCGGTGAATACATTCCTGCCCCACCCCTTGTTGCTATACAGTATAGCTCTTCTCCTGAAGCTATGGCGGAAAAACTTAAAGATCTAACGCCAGAGTTAAGAAAGGGTGTGGATGAGGGCTTTAAGCATGTAAAAGATCTTCAAAACATATATAACAGTGGCAATGCTACACCTAGAATGACATTAGATTTACTTATCTGGGGAATACTTTCAAGAGGTGCGGGGCCAGTTCAGCAAGAAACAGCATATATAGATATAATTGATAATGCTCACCCATTATTGGAGAAAGCTCTTCGAGAGCCTATGACAGAAGATGATCTTGATAGATGGATGCTTGAGGTTTCTTCAACAATTCCTGAAGGATCACCTGCCAAGCAAGTTACAAATAATGTAAACGCAGCAGCTAAATTAGTTTATAGAATATCTCAAAAAATTCCAGACATAAACAGAACAGCTCTTGATTTAGTTCATGAACAAATGACAGATCCAAATGCTTCAGCTTCTGAAATAAGACAAACATTTATGTCAAACACAGAGGGGTCAGGAATAGATAATAAAGTTGTATCTTTTGTTCTTCTTGTAGCAGGTAAGGATGATGTTCTTGTTATGGATAGAATACAGGGCAGACATCTTTGGGATGACGGTAGATATGGTGGGGCTAACATCTATGATGGGCTTAATGGTAAAGCCAAAGAAGGTCTTAACAAAATATTTAAAGGCCCACCCGGTGTTCTTATAACTCGTATGCTTGAGAATGGCATGCGTAAAAATATTAACAAAGCGTATGAGCTTGTAGGAAGACCACAAGACGCTTCTCTTGGAAGATTTCATTGGGAGACTTGGGTTATCGAAGGAGAGCAAGTTGTTAACCACGGTTCTCTGAAAGCAATCATAGATAGAAAGACTATAGGAACTAGGGTCACTGAGGGTAAGACAGATACTTTCTCATCAAATATGACTTATTTAAGAGGATTAAATGCCACTGTTGTAGAATATCCTTTGTCAGATGGTGACGTAGTTTACATGACACCTCAGACGTTTAAAGATTTTACTGGCGTTATGGCTAAAGACGCTAGTAGAAAAAATTCTAAAACAGGTATATTTAAGCAAGGCAATTTTAAAGTAACATCAAGAGCCGACATCCCTTGGTTTGAAAGGGTTGATGAGATAGACAGAAGCTCTGTAGATAGATTAGCAAGGGAGTATGAAGATGCAAAACCCAATGGCTCAGTTCTTAGAAGCGATGAGAGGACTGGAAAAAGCAAGGACGCCTCTAGAAGAGGGAACTCAGACCTTGACAGAAGATACAGCCTCGGCTTCCTCAGAACAACAGACACAGAAAGGCTCCTCAAAGGAAAACGAGTAAAAGTCCGAAGATCAGAAAATATCTTAGGAATGCGAGGGTTTATTCAATCAAACCCTGATGGATTTACAATCAACCCAGACACAATGGAATCGGTTTCTGGTGGAATTGCTGTTGCACCAATTAAACAAGCAGAAATTATAGTTGGTAAAGAATTACCAGAGCAAGTTGTAATTGATTATATTAATTATAACAAAATTATATCTGAGATAACTGGGAAAGATATTTATCTTGGTGGATGGTTTGATAGTCAAACAAATGACTATTATCTAGACAATACTGTTTTAGTGGACACCAGAGAAGAAGCACTGTATATTGCTGATGCCGCAGATCAGGACGCAGTATTTGATCTAAACACATTTGAGGAGATCAGAACAGATGAAGGAATCGCAGGACTCAAACAAAGTGGTGCTTACCAAGGTGACACCGCAGTCAAATACCAACGATATAATGAAGAAATTAGTGGACGCTTTATCGAAGCAAGGGATCAACGTGATACCTTCCAAGGAGAACAGCGTACTGAAAGAGAAGTAAAAAGTTCATTTGAACGTTTTTCTCTTGCCACCACTCCTAAAGATTTTGGTTTCAGACAAGACAACCCATCAGTTCGAGATGGTGACCAAGAATATATTACAAGAAAACAAGAAATAGCAGAAGAACGCGCATCGGAAAACCCCGATGGTGCTATTGGAAAGCTTTTGACTGGCCCAATAACCGCTGTTATGGGAATGGATCTTAAAAAGCCTTTATTTTTAAAATCATCTTTTCTTCGCACACTGACTGGAGCAAATGATGAGGTTAGGTCTGGATCTGACATAAGGTATCAAACTCTTAGAGATATAGTTTCTAAAGAGGGATTTGATCCTGAGCAAAAAGGTAGCTCTATTATAGTTGGAATTAACCACAGGGGAGAAGCCTATATAGTAGAGGGCAATACAAGAGTTGCTGTTGGTTCAGAGTTTGATGTTCCAAGTATAAGAGCAGAGGTTAAATACTGGAATGGCGCAGAAGAAGTTGAAAGTGATTTCTCACCAGAAAAAATACTAAGGTTTGCTGATACAGAAATTGTAAACGAGCTTGCTATAAAAAACAGACTGCTATCTCAAGAAGATGTTGAAATAGCAGATACTGCAAAATTTTCTTTGGGAAATATTCCTGAGAAACAACTTATGCCAAGACCTGATAATCCTCAAAACCCATTGCATGGAGTTTTAAAATTTAAAGGAGTTGATTATCCAGTTGTTGTTAGGGCAGGTAATCACACAGACAAACCAACAGCAGAAAGAAGTAATTACAGAAACTCAGGACTAAGACATATCCTTGAGAGAGGTCATGAAAGAGAACTAAAAAGGTATTCTAATTACAGCAAGTATCCAAGGCCAATTCAACAAGCCATAATAGACATGCTTGATAAGGTCAAAAAGCAAGGCTTTGAAAGCGATCCAACTGGTGTTGAGATACTTCAAAGAAAAGTAGAGGGTGTAAACAGTCTTGTTCTTGAGTGGACACACAATACTCCAGAATTATCTCCACCTTTAGTCTTGGTGCTTAGACCCGGTAAAGCGGGTAAAATGTCAGTGTTTGAAGTAAAAACTTTTTATCCTGATATAGCCCCTAAACATAGAGCGATTACTAACGGTAAAAGAAATTACAGTTTAAATCCTGCTAGTTTGCCAGATCAGATAGAGCAGAAACAATATTACCAGAGCTATGCTAGATCAGCAGACTTTATTGCAAAAGCATTTAGAATTGCACTACCTGCAGACAGGGCGCAAAAGGCCGCTGATGAAGTACTTAGACGGTTTCAAGATAGCTTCCTGCCTGTAGGCAGAATGATACAAGAGTTAAAAGAGCAAGGCCTCAACATTGTTGATGCTATGGATACCTACCTTAAAGAAGAGTTGTATCACCGAAAAACTACAAACGAATTACTCAAGAGAGAGAAAGGCATTTATAAGAATGCTACTGATGCACTCAAGGAATTAAACGTCACAGATGCAGAGGTCTCCAATTTACAAAGAATTTCCGACAGTGCTGCCAATGGTAAGGGTTTTGTATCTCAAGCTATAGAAAGCTCAAAAAACAAAATTCTCGCGCTAGGCGATATTTATTTATATGCTAGTCACGCGAAAGAAAGAAATGCATACATTCGAGCTAACAAAGACTCTGAAAATACCGAAGGGTCAGGAATGTCTGATCGTGAGGCAGACGCAATACTAGATTGGTTTAACAGCCTTAACGCAGAAAACAGAACAGCAATTTCTAATTTCGGCACTGCTGTTAAGGGTATAATCGAAGACACAAACAAAGTTAGAATTGACTCAGGTTTAATTCCAACAGAGTTTGTAGAGTTTACAAATTACCAAAACTATGTGCCACTGCGAGGCATTTTTGATCCAGAGAATGAGCAAGACATAGGGCTTGGTGCTTCTCTTGGTGGATCTTTTGGAGCTAGAGGTAAACAAGACCCAACAGCCCTTGGGCGGTATGCTTATGCTACTGACATACTCGCAACAACAATAGGTCAAAACCAAAACTCAGTTGTTCGATCAGAGAAAAATTTAGTTGGGCAATCTTTCCTAAAACTTCTGCGGGCAGATACTGAGAAAACTGGTGTTTATGCTAAAATACTAGATCGTATGCCAACACAAAGAAGAACAGTTCTATCTGATGGCAGACCAGTAACAAAAGAAAGCCCTGACTTTAATGCCGCTCAAGATCCTATGATTATGGTGGTTAAAGAAAATGGTGCTGATGTATACGTTAGGTTCGAAGACGAAAAGATAGCCAAAGCCATGAAGGGCAATAGTGGTCTTGGTTCTGCAAGTATGAATATAATTAACAGAGGTATGTTGAGGGTAAACAGATACCTCTCTAACATTAACACTTCATACAACCCAGAGTTTGTTGTTAGCAACTTTTTACGAGACCTTCAGACAGCAGGTGTAAACGTACAACAATATGATGAAAAAGGTATGACAAAGGCCATACTAAAAGGTATTAAACCTGCTCTTGGAGGAATTGAAAAATCTGTTCGAACAACGCCAATTTTTTCAAAGTCTAAAACTGATCCTGAATCTAATTTAGAATGGTCAAAGATATACGAAGATTTTGTGGAAGCAGGTGGTAAAAACGCTACCAACCAAATGGACACAATTGCTGATCAAATGAACAACCTAAGAGGTATTCTAGGAGATATTGGCGAAGCAGGTCAAAAGGGTAAGTTTGGGGTTGTTAAGAAAAAATTCTTAGGCAAAGGCAAATCACTTTTACAATTTATGGAAGACTATAACACTATCGTTGAGAACGGTGTTCGAGTTGCAACCTACAAAGCTCTTTTAGATAGAGGATATTCCAGAGAACGCGCAGCTCAAGCCGCAGGAAGTGTCACTGTTAATTTCTCTAAAGGTGGTGAGTATCGATCATTGATGAATGCTTGGTACTTATTTTATAACGCATCACTACAAGGTTCATTTGCACTTTTAAATGCTGCCACTCGATCAAAAAAAGTTCAACAAATTTGGATGGGCGTTATAGCGGCAGGTGTGCTTCAGGATCAAATTAACTCTGCTCTTTCAGATGAGGAAGAGGATGGTAAGCTAACATACGATAAGATACCTGAGTATGTTTTGGAACATAATTTAATCATTATGAACCCATATTCTGAGAGAGGATACATATCTATTCCAATGCCATACGGATTGAATATGGCTCACAACGTAGGCAGAGCTATGAGTCAGCTTGCAAGAGGTGGCACAGATCTTAAAGGTGCAGGTAATTCGATAGTTGGCACAACCATCGATACTCTTAGTCCAATCGGTGGTATATGGGATTATGGAATAAATAATGCTGTTGCCCCAACAGTGGCTGATCCATTTATAGATGTAATGACCAATCAAGATTTTACAGGAAAACCAGTATTTAAAGAAGGCTTCCCGGGAGATAGAACTCCCTCTTCTCAACTTTATTGGTCTACAACATCACCATTTATGATAGGAATGGCAGATAAGATAAACTCACTTACTGGAGGATCAGCGGCAAGCAGTGGTCTTGTAGATGTATCTCCTGATGTTTTAGAATTTTGGTTCGAGTACATTACTGGTGGTGTCGGACGCTTTGCACAAAGAACGGCAGAGTTGCCAACCAAACTTGCTGATGATGGGCTACAGGAGGAGCTATATCGATCTATACCGTTCACCAGAAAAATCTACAGCAGTGTGTCTGATAAAGAAGATCTTGGTGATTACATTGAGAAAAGAGATAAAATACTTATAGCTAAAGACGAACTTAAGTATGCGGCTGAATCAGGTAGTTCAGAGGCGGTAGCAAAGGTCAGATCTGATTATGCCAATGAGATACGATTTCTAGGTATTATTAGACAGATAGAAAATCAAAGACGTAAGATTTCTCGTCAGATAAATAATGTTAGAGACAGCAGAACGCTTAGTGATGAAAAGAAAAAAGAATTACTAGATAGATTAGATAAAGCAAAACAAAAGCTGACTAAGCGAGCCAATGTTTTACTAAAAGAGTTCAATTGAACTTTTTTGGATAATCTAAAATAGGATAAGATAATTGTTTTATTAAATTTCTTCTACGTCTTTTCTTTGCATTAAAATAAACGTACCTATGCTTTCTTGGACGATCTATATAATAGATGTTTTCTTCACCGTATTTTTCTACAAGCTGTTGCTTGTTTAAGCCTCGTGCATAGGTTGTATGGTGCTGATGTTCTAACCCTTTTACTCTTGGATCACTAAACTTTGATGACAGGCCACAATAAAAAAAGTTAGATGCCTGATAAACAATTCCCAAGTGACCATGCTCTATCTCAGCATATGTAACTATTATTTCTTTATCTAATCTCTGTATCGACTGAGATATAAGGAAACTTTCGCCATTAAATGGTGCATCATCTGAGATCCAAAGTCTGGTTAGCTCATAAACATTGTCAGCATTTTTATCACCACAAACACCTCTTCTTAAAGTTGTAGATGCGCTTATTCCGTATGTGATAACCCCCAATAATTTTTCGTCTTTGAATAGTCCAAAAGCTACGCTTATCGGGGGTATCCTTTTCATGTAATGTTTATCAACAATCATAGGGATAGCGGTCTTCCTACTAATAGGATGAACCTTGTATTCACTAGCCCTTAATCCATCATGTCTACCAACATAAGGATTATGTTTTAATCTCTTGTTTGTTCTAGCCACTGATCAATCTCTGATTTTTTCCAACGAACACCTCTTTCACCAACTTTGTAAGATTTAGGCATTCGATCATCAGTTTTTACAATTCTCCACAAGGTTGCTTTAGAAACAGACATATATTCCCTAAGCTCAACGGTATTCATGTACCTATCTTTTACTTCGTCCATTTTTTATAATCCTCTCTAATCTCAATAAACTTTGCTCTAGCAATAACATTCTCCCTAAATTCTGTTCTGGATTGTATCTCACACTTTTCTCTAATTATTTTTACTGCCTCATCTTCTCCATCAGCACCAAGATAATCTTGAAAGTCTGGATCTCTACATAGTAGACCACAGGACGATATAAGCCTCTGTATGGCCTGTTCCTGTTGCCTAGTCTCTATCTCATCCTGATCGTTTAGCTTAACCATAGCGACCACATATCGGCTCCCAAGATAATCTGTGAGGATCTCTGTTGGAACATCATGAGGATGTATCGATAATCTTAATATCACCCCAGACTTATCAGTCTGCGATAATCCTATTTTTACAGCCTCAAAGTTTATGGCATTTTGTTTTACTTCACTCATCACTTTTCTCCGATATTTGTCTGAAAACAGATGCCAATCGCATTAGTTCTTCAGCCATTCCCTTTTCAATAAATCCTGTAAACAAAGGCTTTCTGTCTTTTGCATTCTGAGCCTCACAAGCTTTAAGAGCAAAAGTCTTATTTTTCCTGCTATATTCAAAAGTAATATGACCAACCTGTATGCACTGCCGATCCGCATCGGGATGCCTACGATTAGATTTCAATGTGTGTGTACTCATTTACCTAACTTTCTTTTTAGTTTATAAAAAAGTTTTTCTTTTTCTTTTTTTTGAGCGAGTTCCATCCTAGCATGATGACTTCTTGATTTGTCTTTTCTGTGACCACAAGATTCACCAGATTTTGCTTTGCATTTTGGACATACATATTTCTGTATAGTTTTTCTAGTTATCACTAGGTTCAATGTATCTCTCCCAATTTCTTTTTGCCCATTCGATTACATCGATACCTTCTAGGTTCCACCACTTCTTTTCATTACCAAATCGATGCAGGTCTGTATGACAATTGCGGCACAGAGGCACTGCCCAGTTATCCCCTGAGCGATAACCAAATCCACGTTCCCCTACGCACATCAGGTGATGCGCCTCTGCGCCACGACCACAGACCAAACAGGGAAGCCCCCGTACAGTCTTCAGGTATTCTTCATTGCGAACTTTTTTGTTCTTCGGTATCAGCAACTCTAGTCCAAACTATTATGTTTGTTCCCCATTTACCTTTTCGCCTCATGCCACTGTCAGTTAGAAACCCATCGTTTCTTAATTCAGACAGTCTAGGCTTTATAGATATGTCTGGCTTAGAAAGGGCATTACTAACGTCTTCTGCTGTGAGGCATACATTTTTAGCAAACAAAAATTTTACCTGTTCTTTTAAAGTAAGTTTGCCATCTTTATTAAAGTCAGCGGCCTTCTTACTGGTGTCAGTTTTCTGGTATCCGATACCTTCTTCAGTGTAACCCATGACAAACTCCTACAGTGGTATCTCATCATCTAGATCATCCTTCTTTTCTTGAGGGATGCTTGCCTTAACACTGGTGTAAGGCATACCAGATTTTGCTATATTTTCCCAACAAGCAAGATCAAGCTTAACATGTTCGGTTTTATTAGCCGCCACATTAGACTTAACCTTTGCAACCAAAGCCTTAACCATATCAACATCTAGTTCTACATGGCCTGTCTTGTCTGGCTGATTAGGGTTTGTTTTTTGCTTTGCGTTAAATAACACTCCGCTTGGTTTTTTTAATTGCTCTGTCATGATAACTCCTTTTTCCTTGATCTGAGCTTATCTATTACTGACTCATATGAAGTCAGACTTTCTTTTTTTGCGAGGTTGATTGACCTCTTATTTGCATCAGCAAATTTATGTATTTGATCGACACTCTTTGCATCATTTATCCAAGCACAAAGAACGTCAGCCCACGAATGCCAATCATAAAATCTCATGGGGGTTTTGTATTTCTTATCCCACGAAATAGTATTTTTAATAACACCCAAGGGCTTGTCGTCTTCCATTACAAATCTAATCCATCAAGATTAGATGCGGCCTGTTCTTTTTTTTCGGGCAAATTCCCTGAAGTAGACGCGGGGGGACTTGGTTTGTTTTCGGGTTTTTGTTCAATTGAACTTTTTTTAGGTTTAGTACCTGATGCCTTATTCCCATCATCATCGTCAGGATTTTCATCTGGTTCCATGCCAGACAAGCTTAGTAGGCCATATCGCTTCGCGTATGTAACCGCACTACCAACGCCCTGCATATTATTTTTATCTAACTCAAGATAAATTTTACTAGAAAAGATCTCGCCTGTTATGTGAACAAATTTTGTATCAACAAAATGACCAAGCTCATCTTTGCCACCCGACTGAACAAGGGCAAAACCATTGTTGTGTAGAGCAGGTTTAATTGCACTAATACAGCTATCTAAACTAGCATACTTGTTTCCAAGGTATGCGTTTACCATGTCCTTAACAGGTGTTTCAAATTCTTGTTGAGCTTTTTGAAGGCTCTCAACAGCCTTTGCGAAATTAGCACTCATGTTTTTCTCCATCCGTTAAACTGATCGCAATACTCTGAAACAGAGCAATATCCCTCACACCTCGTTCTTTCACCTTGGCGAAATTCAATTGCTAAGTTTTCGTTGTCACCAATATATTCCTTGGCTTCTTCTTCGGAATTAAGAACTCTTTTGGCTCTTACCTTCCCTTTCTCTTTGACTGCAAATGTATCTGGTTTTGCCCACATTTCTTCTTGGCTACACAATGGCAGTCTATCTTCAGTGTCGTACATTATTTGTGCGTCCTGATGATCTGCAATTCTTTCATGAATATAATCGTTAGCTTTTCTGCCCGACCACACTGGTAGCTCCACAACCACTACAGGAGCTTGTGGGTAGTCTTTATCGAATAAAGCCTTCTTCCTCTGCCAGTCTCGTAAGATAGCGCATATGCGTAAGCTACTTACGTCTCTACCCCTATTCTTTCCATCCATAGAGTTTTTGATAAGCCAAGCATAACAATTTTGCTGTAAAGCCCATTCATCTTTACCAAGGATAACCGACCAAGCTGATGTAACTTTGTAGTCTGTAATTCGCACAGTGCCATCATCCAAAAGTTCCTGATGGTCTATCGCTCCGCTCAACGTCCAACCAAGTGCCTGACCAAACAGGCGTTCTTCGATTGTAACTCTGTCGGTGTTCTTTGAGCTTTCAAGAATATGATGCACTGCTGTACCAAACAAAGGCCAGATCATATCAACAACATCTGTTTCTAATTTGTCAGCATGAAGGTCTCGCATGATTCGCACACGAGGGCTATCGATTAATGTTGTTACGCTAATATCTGCTTTGCCCCTAGTGTACTTATCATCACGAGCAAAGTTGAGAAAAGAATCTGGTAACCCAGTTTTGTTTGTTATTTTCATTTGTATACTCCGAACATCTGTGCTTAAATCATATTATTAATCGGGGGTCAATAGGGTTTTTTGGGGTCTACTTCGTTCACAATTTTTGGCGAACCTGCCAGTAAAGCCAATAGTAGAAAGGCTGTTTTGATTGGCGGTAAGCCTAGGTTTATAAAGTCAAAAAAAGCATTGGACTATGTTAAGGCCTTTGATTCGCAATGTCCGATTCTCGATGAATTAATCACTGATGATGTTAAAGTTGAAATGGTAATTTATTACGCATCAAGAAGGCCTGACCTTGATGAAAGCCTGATTCTCGATTGTATGCAAAATAAGATTTATGCCAATGACCGACAGGTCAAACAAAAGATGATTTACTGGCAACTCGATAAAGAGAATCCTAGAACTATAATTCGCGTGAGCGCGTGTGATATATATAATATAATAAATATATAATCTATCTCTCTCTCTAAAAGAGAGAGATTATATAGTATTTATATATAGGGGTAACCACTAAATTTAGTGGCTTGACTGATCGGCACTTTGAAATCTATGCTAGTCGGATCAGAGTAGGAACCAAAACGTGCAAGTAGAAACAGAATTGCGCGATGAGGCTTTCAGATTAGGTCAAGGTCAACATAAAATATCATGCCCAAGCTGTAGCCACAGTCGCAAAAAGAAAAACGAAAAAACTTTATCATTTAGAATCGAGAACGATAAAGCCCTCTACCATTGTTGGCACTGTGGGATGAACGGTATCGTTCCGATGCGTGATGAATTACCAAAAATAAAAATTCAGAGAAAGGTTGAAGTTGTGTCCGTAGCAAAAAAAATCGAGACATCTCCACTTGGCGAAAACGCTATTAGTTTTCTCCGTCAAAGGGGTATCTCAGAGCAAACCGCTAAAATAGTAAATCTTAAATATGCAAAAAATTATATACATTCTGCTCAGGCAGAAGTTGATTGCATATTTTTTCCTTACACAAATAAGGGCGAAGATTACGCTCAAAAAATAAGATCAATCGAGGGCAAGGGTTTTTCCTGCAACGGTGCGCCTCAAACTTTTTTTAACATTGATAATGTTGAGAAGGGAAAAGATTTAATAATTTGTGAGGGTGAAATGGATGCTTTGGCACTTATCGAAGCAGGGCATACAAGCTCTGTTTCTGTTCCAAACGGTGCAGTTATGAAGGTTGCCGAAAATCAGGTTGATCCCAAAGAAGATAATAAATTCAAGTTCTTATGGAATGCAAAGAAGCAAATCGATGAAGCAGAAAAAATAATAATAGCCACTGACGCTGACGATGCAGGTCAGGCTATGGCTGAAGAAATTGCAAGGCGCATTGGGAAAGATAGGGTATACAAAATTCATTACCCAGATGGTTGCAAAGATGCCAACGATGTTCTTTTGAAGCATGGGAAGGATGGAATTGATACACTAATTACTGGGGCATCCCCGTGGCCTGTTGCAGGTCTTTTTGATGCAAAACATTTTTTCGAGGACGTTGATGACATATACGAAAAAGGCATAGGCTCAGGTGTATCGACTGGCTACAAGAATGTAGACGAATTGTATTCAATTGTTGAAGGTCAATTGACAGTGGTAACTGGTCATCCAAGCTCTGGAAAATCAGAGTTTATAGATCAGTTAATGATAAACTTGGCGGAACGTGAAGGATGGAAATTTGCAATTTGTAGTTTTGAAAACGAGCCAAGAATACACATTGCCAAGTTGATAAGTAAGTTTTTACGATTGCCATTTTTTGATGGTAAAACACCAAGAATGACAAAAGAAGAAATGGAGGGGGGAAAGCAATTTGTTCAATCGAACTTTTCTTTTCTCTATCAAGCTGATGGAACTTTGTCCTCAGTTGACAGTATTATCGAGCGATTGAAGATAGCCGTTTTACGGCATGGTATAAGGGGAGCAATCATAGACCCTTATAATTACATCCAAAAGGATAAGGATGTATCTGAAACAGAATGGGTATCAGATGTTCTGACACGCTTAAGAGTTTTCGCGCAAGCGCATGGAATACATTTATGGTTTGTCGCGCACCCAACCAAGATGATGCGTGAT
>Ga0115011_10002573_pt1 | contig 12565 bp, 12 predicted proteins | sample TroAtlMetagenome_2_FD_88705 | JGI IMG/M metagenome (GOLD analysis project Ga0115011, IMG submission 88705) | Marine eukaryotic phytoplankton communities from Atlantic Ocean - Tropical Atlantic ANT8 Metagenome | ecosystem: Environmental > Aquatic > Marine > Oceanic | place: Tropical Atlantic... | reverse complement strand
TCAAAAAATTCAAGGAAGTATAGATTGGAAAAGAAGATATGCACACATGAAAATGCACACAGCTCAACATTTGATTTCTGCAGTTGTTTACGATTTATTTGATGGTGTTAGGACTGTAGGCAATCAAATAAGACATGATAGAAGTAGAATTGATTTCAATCCAATAAGTTTTGATGAAGAAATGTTGACAGAATTAGTTACTGAAACTAATGAACGAATTAAAAAAGGAGCAGAATTACAAGTCAAAATAATGTCAAGAGATGAAATAAATGAAATAATGCCTCCCGAAAGAACAAATATGGATCTCGTACCCCCTCATGTGGAAAATTTACGAGTAGTAGTTATTGGAGATAATTTAGATTTATGTCCCTGCGCAGGAACACACATTCATAATATTTCAGAAATAGGAGAGATTGAATTTCTAGGAAAAAAATCCAAAGGGAAAGGAACTCAAAGATTTTCATATACATTAAAGCAATTCTAGGCTTAACAAATAGAAGTTAAAAAATACTGAAGGTAGAGTAAAACCACCACATCAATAAAATAACAACTATAAAATTTAATATAAGCGAAATCCAAGCCCCCCATACCATATTTTTCTTTTCATTTCGTTTACCATCAAATACTAAACTCACACCCAATAATGGCCAAAGACAACAGATGGAGCAAAGATGCAACATCCCATCATAACCCCCAAAAAAATAGTTCAAAGGTCTGCCAAAATAGTCCAAAGGTCTACCAGTAATCCCATTAATAATTGCTGCGTAAAAAAAACCTATTAATGCACAAAACATTGGAATTCCCAAACCTTTCCAAAACTCTATATCACCTAAATCTACATCATCTAAATCTTCTCCATCATCCTTTTCATTAGCCCAAGGAATAACTACTATTTGTGGTGGACCTGTAGACATTTTTTCATTCCCCTAATATATCAACGAAGAGCATCACCAAGCCAACTAAAGATCCACATAAATAGTAAACCACCAAGAATAAAACCCATAATTGTAGAAACTCTCCCTCCAGCACGAAAACTTTCAACAAAAGCAGCACTTCTTGCAATATAAAGTCCAATTATAGGCCAAAGGCAAAGAGTAAATGTCGACCAAATGAAAACCATAATCTCACCCGTAATAAAAACAAAAAACATCATTATAATTATTGGCATTATAGGAATAATTAAACCAGCCCAAAAAGAACCTTGTTTTATGTAAATTTCATTTTTTAAATAATCTTCACTATTTTCTTCTTCAATAGAAGCCTCAACTTGGAACTTTTGATCACAAGTAGGGCAAAGCGCAGCTCCTGAATAAGTTGAAGGAACTCGTAGACGTTTACTACAAGTGGGGCATATTACCACTACTTTCTCTTTTTCAACTTCAGGAATATCATCAACCATCTTCACACACCTCTTTTGAAAATCTCTTCCAACAATGCTGGAAGGATGAAAAACACAATCCATATTGCGTATAATTTTAGTGATAAAATAGCCCCATTCTTATAAGGCAAATTTCCAGATTCATTAGCACGTAATTTCAACCACCATGCAATAACCGGCCAAAGAACGAGATACCCTGCCACCCAAATAGTGGTAAAAAAATACTCAATAAAGCCCATTTCACTCACAGGTCCATCATACGTGGTCGTTAAGATGAACACCGCAAAAAAAGAACATCCCCAACCAACAATAATGGGAATTCCCATTCCAAACCAATAATCTTTCCAATCTTGCTTTACTTCTTTATTAACGAATATTTGCATCTCCATCACTATTTATTATAATTCATAGTTCCAATAAACATTACAGGGTCTCCACTAGATAATTTTCCTTTAAATTCACCCCTTCTTTCCCCTACTTTCATTTGTAATCTAAATTCAGTAGGGTCCTGATTTTTACGTTTGTTATGTTTCTTGAAATGATGCACGAACACTTTGTATTCTCCAGATTTCGCCTTCCCTTTTTCCCAAAACACATTTTCAACGGGTGCTTTTGATTCTGGCTTAAAATTCATATCAACATCTAAATTTCCACCACAACCAGTAGTTCTACTACCACTGTGAAGAATTTCACCACTTGGAGCAGTTACAATAATATCAAGATCATTATAATTATCCCACAATAGAGAGATTCTAAAATCACCATCTTTTGCACTTGCTTTTCTTAATCTTTTATCGAAATCAGCATCCCTTCTTTCTTCTTCAGCAATCATTTCTAGTGGTCCAGCGCCTTCAGAATCTGTTAAGGCCTTCATCATTCTTTCATTCGCAACTAATGTCCTTCTAATTCGTTCCTCTTCCATTTCTAAATCTGATATTTTATCAGCTAATAATGTGTTTAAGAAAACAATCTTATCTTCATTAACCCCACTAATTTCTAATTTCTTTAATTCAGATAACTCCCCATCATTAATTTTTGCGATTAATTCTTCTACCTTTTGATTCTCAGCAATAACCTTCTCTTCAGCTTCTTTTTGCTCTAATCCTTTCTTCATTTCTTCTTTCAATGTAAATAATTCATTATATCTTACACGAGATAAACCTTCAAGAGAAATCTCTTCCAATTCATTTGAACTTGAAGCACCTTCCATTTTCTCTTTAACAGAAAGATACAAACCTTCCTTTTCTTGGATATCTTTAGCACGAGAACTAATATCACTAACTTTAACATTTGAAATAAATTTCATGGGGTCTCCAAATGATGTTTGGCTACTGATAAATTCAACTTCATTTGATCCATTTGCAATTCTAATAGTAAATTTCGTAGGATCCTTACCTCTTAATCTTCCATGCCTTTTTCTGTGCCATACAAATATAGAATATTCACCTTTCTCTGCAGTAATCCCTTCCCAAACAATATTTTCTAATGGCGCTTTAGACTCTGGCTTCATATTCATTTCTAAATCTAAAACACCATTACAACTTGAAGTTTTTCTACTTCTATGAATTAATTCATCCTTTGGTGTTTTAATGATTAAATCTAAATCATTATTATTATCCCAAATTAAACTAAATTGCACATCTCCTATTTTTGCCCCATATTCTCCAAATCGACTCAAATAAATATTTTCCAACTCTTCATTAAATTCAATTTTTGGTAGCGCTTCATTTTCTAATGCATTTTCCACATGAGTTTTAATTGTCTCTTCTTCCTTTAGAATCACAAACATTTCATCTTTTAATCTAGTTAATTCTTCTTGTTGAGATTCATTAACTTCACCAATCTCAATTTCTTTAATTTCATCTGAAGTTTGTGCATGCTGAATTGCCTTTTTAATTAAATTATATTTTTCTAATTCTTCTTGCTCAATTCTTAATCTTTCCCTCTCTTCTAAAAATTCATATCTACCAAGTCTTAATTTTTCTAACTCAATTGAATATTTTTCACCAACACTAAAGATTTCAAATCCTTGTAATTCTTCAATATCCTCAATAGATTTCAATTGATCCCTAAGTTTTTGATAATTAATTCTATACTGCTCATCTCTTAAAATTGCAACTAATGCAGATCTTCTAGAAGTTTTCAATTCTGTTAACATTTCTAAATTACTTTCTCCAATATCTTCAATATCTTCTTCATTAAATTCAAAACTATCTAACTCCAAAACATTATCAAACTCAGAAATAATTTTTGAATATTTATCCATGAGTATGCCAGTTTTAGCATCTTCCAACTCAACGATTTTTTCATTTCTCATTTTTATTAATTCAAATTCATTTTCTTCACTAACACCAGTAATTATCATATCACTTAATTCAGCAATACTTTCAGAGTTTGTAATAATACCTTCATAGATTTTATTAGCAACAATCATTCTTCGCATGTTTTTAATTTGTATTAATTCCCTTTCCTGTCTTGAATTAACTCCATCAATTTCTAATTCATCAAATTCTTCAACCTTTTCAAAACCTTCAATTTCTTCAATTAACTCTTCATAACGTTTTAATTGTTTAGCTAAAGTTTCTCTTCCAGTTAATAGTTTATGTCGCTGTTCATAATTTTCATTTAAATTATCTAATTGTTTTTCATTTACCCCTTCAATAACAATTTCTTCTAATTCAGCAACCGTTTCGGAATTAAATATTAACTCTTTTAACTCTTCAAACTTTTCTAATTGTTCTAAATCTAACTCTTCTTTAATAATTCTAGCCCGAGACTTCTCAACCAAATTATTTAACTCTTCTAACTCCCTTTCATTTGGAGCCTTAATTTCAATAGATTCTAACTCTTCAATTGTTTTTGCATTTTCAATATTATATCTTAGAGCTTCTTCTTCTTTCATCTTCTTTAATTTATCTTTTAAGATAGACTCTTCTAATTCTAATTTTTCTTTTTCCTGGAGCATTCTCTTTTCAGTAACTTCGTCCTGTTTCCTTCTCAAACGCTCCTTCATTTTTTCAGCATCTTGGTGATCAACTTCCCTTTTTAATAACCTCAAAACATGAGATAATTCAGTCATTCTTAAATCTAAATCAACCAAATCCATATTTTCAATATTATCATCAAAAGATTCATCTGGTGGAATACCTAATTTATCTTGTAATTGCAATACTTCATCAGCCATATTCATACATTTTGTACGCTTATTTTCTAAATCAATACGTGCGGAAGCTCTTGCCTGCCGTATATCTTGAACATCACCAATTTCCTGTTCTAATTCAGTAAGAGACTTCTTTTTCCCAAGCATTTCCCCTCTTAATGATTTAATATTTTCACTTTCATCAAGTTTAGATTTATTACGCCTTCCAAATAGACTAAACCCACTCTCCTTTTCACCAAATAATTTCGGCATTTCAAAATCAACTATTGAAGATAAACTACCATCATCTTCTAAATCGTTATCTGTAAAGAAAACAAACCAAATTAAAATTACTAGGAATAGAGTAACACCTATAATTATTATTGTAGTTACCATTGATTAATACCACCTTAGGCAATGCCTCGTTACCCTTCCCAAATCCTCCTCAAATTTGACCTTTATTATATCATCTTTAATCATTATTAATAAAATATTCTATAATTAATTTATTAATATATTTAATAGACATTAATTAATTATTCAAAAACTCATCTAATTCATCAAGAATTTTATATTTTTCATCCCGTTTATTTTTCAATTCCAAATCTTTAATTTCTTCACCTAGGCGATCATTTAAATCTATTTTTTTAATTTTTTTATTTGGGTTAGTTCTTCCTAATTTCTTCGGTGTTACTTTAGGTATTTTTTCAACAAATTCTTTAATTTCTTCCATATTTTGGTTAATTTCATAGTTTTTATTCTTTTTTTGCTCTTCAATTATTTCTTCAAAATTCTTAATTATCTTCTTCTTTTTAATATTATTATTTTTATTCCTAGTGCGTGAAATTAATTCCCTAGCCAATCCTTTTATCGGATTTAAATCATTTAAATTCTCTATTTTCTTCATTAATAATCTATGGGAATTAATACATAATTTACATCTATTGGTTTTTGGTTTGTCTGGGGCATCACAAACATGGCAACATTCTTCTAAACCCATCTCCAACATTGCTCTCCGAGGTAATGACACAATATTTGCAAACAGTCTTACTTCATCAATTAACCCCCTAAAATAACAAGAGTTGATATCTCACGAACATTTCCCATATTCTAGGGGAGAATAGAATGCGTGATCCACGAGCCTCTATCTTAGACAACGACCCCTTTTCAAAAAAGAGTGAGGGAGTAAGGCCGTTTAACCCAAGAAAGGGGCCAAAAAATGTTTCAGAGGCACCAATTTTTCAAAGATTTTGGGAGATTTCAATGAATCAACCAATTCAACACCACAAGGGCAATTTATGGCATTTTAGTAAAGAAGAGATAAGACATTTACTTTTAGCAGTTGGAGCATTTTCCATTGCGTTAGCTTTCATGTCGGTTGGAGGAATTTTTAATTTATTCCAAAACAATTTAATTTCTGGTATTATTGAAATGTTAGTTCATACTCCAATATTTGTTTTGGCAATTGCTCCATCTTTTGTATTACACGAAATTGGTCATAAAATTGTTGCAAAATATTATGGTTGTTGGGCAGAATTTAGAGCAGACCCCCAAGGCTTACAAACAGGAATATTAATTTCAGCCATATTAGGTTTTATTTTCATGTCACCAGGGGCCGTAATGGTTGCGGGAATGGTATCAAAAAAACAAAATGGCCATATCGCAATTGCTGGGCCTTTAGTAAACTTATTTTTATTTTTGATTGGTATTCCTTTAGGACTCTTATTATTTATTTTAATGGGGATCTCAGATCCAGTTGCCCCTTTAACAACATCAGGAGTTTCAATAAAAGGAATTGGATATATGTTAGTTACTTGGTGGTTAGGAGTTAATGCATTTCTTGGCTTATTCAATATGATTCCATGGGGGCCACTTGACGGTTTGAAAGTAAAAGGCTGGTCGGAAAATTATTTTTGGTTAACAATTGGAATTTTTGGGATCTTAGTATATTCACAATTCTCAGGTATTACAATGGGAATTATGTTGAGTATAGTAAATTCGTTTTAGGCAAGATTGTTTAAAATAGGTTTTTCATCTAAATGGAAAAAATTGTAAATTGCATACCATGTTATCATATCTAATGAATTAGCCAAATTTTCAACTCCAGTATTATTATTTCCATAATCTTTAGTTGTTGTATCCATCCAATCTTCCATCTCTTCTAAAGTATCACATACTTGATGATAACACCAATAACCATCCACTAATCCTCCATATCCAACAGTTATTGTACCTAAATTATCTTGAAATGCGGCATGGTCGCTTCTAGCAGTAGTATCTTCATACACAATAATTTCTGGACGACCTTCATCCATCCAAACATTATATTTCCAAGTATCTTCGGAATGGTTTGAAGCAACCAAAATTCTTTGCTGTTCCTCAACACCAATTGCATCAGTTCCAATCCATTCATTTAGATATACCATTTCTGCTTGATCCAAATTATCATGATTTATTGAAGGGCCAATATATACCCTCATAGGCCAAACTTCAGCATCTTTGGGATATCCATCTTCATCTGGTTCAGGATCAGGGTCACAGTTTCCATCTCCTCCTCCATGCTCACCACCACAAGGTGCTCCACCCCCACCAGGCCAATTTACTCCAGCCATGTCCAAATTAATATAATTCGTAACAGTTACTTCAGGATTATCACCTAATACATAATATTCAGTCCAATAATTACTTCCTCTTTTTCCACCTTCTTCACCAGACCAAAAACAAAACACCATTGTTCTTCTTGTATCAAAAGCAGTCAACGCTTCTGCCGCGGCTAATACCATACTTGTTCCAGCTGAATTATCATATGCTCCAACACGAGTTCCGTAAGTCCTACTTCCAGAAATATGGGGGTCTACTACTCCCGCATTTGCTGGAGGGGCAACATCAAAATGTGCACCAAATACTAACCATTCATCTGGAAATTCTGTTCCATAATGATATCCACAGATATTATATGATTCTGGGTTCTGATTTCCAAAAATATCTGTAAATTCAAATCTATGCTCTTTTGCATCTAATCCATAACTTGTTAATTCAGATAATAGAAACATTGCAGCATCCTCATAAGCAGCATTACCTTGACCTGCCCATCGATCTAAATAACCAACTGCACAATCACCTAGAGGGACTAACGGCGCACAATCAGTAGCATCAAATGTTTCATCAGATATATGATATAACATATTATAAACAGATCTACCATCTACTAACCCAGTAGAATATTTTCCACCTTCTTCAACAGAATATGCACTTGACATCCCTCTTTGAATTAATTTTTCAATATATTCAACAGAATCTTTACCATTATGATTCGATGAATTTATAGTGGATAATTTATCTTCTTGAATAATACTTTGAATCCCATTTCCATTTGGGTTTATATGTCCGTTACGTCCAATCCAGGTTTTCCAAGATTCATTCGAATCTCTAATCGGCCAATGTTCTCTTCCATATTCTCCAACAAAAAAGAATGCAGACGATGTTCTTGGAGGAGTTAAAATTGAAATTTGTATATTTTGGTCTTCTTGTAAATTAATAATTGTTGAATTTTGTACAAATCCTGTAGAATCATCTTTTACTAAATATGGGACATATATTGATAATGGCTTTTTTGCAGTAAAGAAAATATTTTGAAAAACACCACCTTCTAAAGATTCAATACCAATAGATAAATCATTAGCACCTATCTTGTCTTCTTCATTTGAAAAACACCCTACCATTGAAGAGTTTAATAATAATAAAATTAGTAATAAGGAACTGTAATTGAGTCGCCCCATAATTCCTCCCACCACCTTTTAGATGTTGAAGTTGACGAAATTATTATTCTGAATCCTCAGTTGAAACCCAAAGTGCAGGATAGTCAAATCTTGCATCTTTATCTTCATCAAATTGAACAATATATATTCCCGAAACCATTTCTGAAATAACTACATATCCTCTAGGATCAAATTGCAATCCCCAATCAAAAGGAATCATACAAGAAGCCCAACAATCAGCCATATCGTATTCCAAAGCATCAATACCACTTTGATTCATCCATTCAGGCCCAGCAGGAAGGTAATAACCAATTATTTTTGTCTCAGCCAATTCTTTAATTGCAGGAAAACCAATTTCAGGTTGTGCAGTACCATTCTCCCATACTAATTCTTCCCAAATATTTCCATGATCTGTTACCCAAGTACCTGCATGATAATGTGTCCAATAAACATGTCCACGCAATCCAGTATCTCCATTATGTGGGCTGAAAATATAACCTCCAGGGATGTAGTGATTGTCATGAACAGTTCCATCAGCCAAGATACTCTGCCCTGGGAGCTTCCATTTACTAACTAGGAATGGTTTGGCTGGGTCGGTTGTATCGATAGTCCACACAAATCCTGTATGATTTGCATTACTTCCATATTCAGGAGCAATAATTGTAAAATGCCTCCAATTTATTCCAAACTCAGCATCGTCAGGGCCAGTTCCACATTCATCTGGCCATTCAGAAATAGGATCTTCCTCATAAATTCCATTACAAATTAAATGATCATATGGTACAGCATAGTGAATATTATCATTTCCTAGTTCAGCGTTTAACCATTCATCAGAATCCATTCCAGCATGCCCTCCTCCATCAGGGCCATACCACCCAGAACTATCAGTAGGGCAACCTAACCAACGGCCCACCTCGTTATTTTGAGGCCAACTAATACCTTCAGGGTCTGGAATTACTGGGGGATTAGTAACATCAACAATTCTTAATCCTGCTCCCCAATAAGAAATATACAATAATTTTTGACCAGTAATTGGGTGTTGATGAAATACATTATCATGGTTGAAAATAGAACCACCACAAGTAGTATCTGGTTCTGGAGAATACCCTCCCCATCTAATTATTTGTCTACTTGTATTTTCTTGTTCATCATTTTGTAATGGATTTAACCAAGATTCAAGACCTAGAGGGACATAAAATACTTGTGTACCTTTGTAGTAAACACCACTATCACCTTCAATCATTTCAGGATATGGATCCGCCCCGAATAAGAATAAACTACATTCTTCTTCAGGACTTACAGCACCCTCCCAATCACAATATATGTGCAAATCTTGGTTATGGAAACCAGCAGGAGGATTATTCCATTCTGCAACTTTAATAGGTGAACTTTTATCTCCAACATAAATTACATCTAATCGATTAGCTCCAGAATTAGCATCATCATCATTAGGGATTGGATCAAGCTCAGTATTAGTCAATTCATGATTAACTAATACCCAATTATTGTCTGGAGTAACTTTGATATCAATCATTCTAGCAGTTTCTGCATAATATGTTGAAAGTAACCTAATATTATTTGGTTTTGAAATATCTAAAATTTCAAATTGATTATAACTTGAAACATATGCATAACATCCTCCAATAACTCCCGAAGGACTACTTGAATCAGCAGTAATTACACAATCCTCTGCAAAATTCCCTTCAATAGAAACTTCAGAATTATCTCCTGGTGTTGGGCCTATGTTTTTGTAAGCATCATCACAAGGTCTTCCAGCAACATTATCTAATTCTGCAGGAGGCTTTACATTCCCATCACAATTTAAATTATGATAGTCAATTAAATGTGCATTGGGTGTTTTCAATCTATGTTGTGATAAATTATTATGAGAATGATTAGCATCTTCAATTTCTGTTACTGGATCAATCCAAATCCATCCATTATTTTCTACATTAGAATCATCATCTGATACATTAAAATAAACTACAACTGAACCTATTGATAGTAGAATTAATCCACCCAAAGCCAAAGCTGTAGTAACCTGACTTGTCATAACTCCTGTTGCTACTTCTGCAGTTACCGCTTCTGAAGACATAAACCCCCGACTTACAACTATATTATCAATAAATCCCTTGTAGTAATTAATTTGATTTTAATAAAATTGTTTTCCCAATCAAAGTAAACATAAGATTACACCATCTCCGAGGGATGTGTCAACCTCTTCACATTCAGATAAAAAGAATGTAATTGTGCGCCAACCACCAAAATCTTTTGCAAATGCATTAACAACTAGTCAATTTACAAATGGAGAAAAACCAGATTACGAATTGGCATTAAAACAACATAATATGTATGTTAATACTTTCAAAAATTTAGGATTAAATGTGATAGTTCTTGAAGCAAAAGAAGAATATCCTGATTGTTGTTTTGTTGAAGATCAAGCATTAATCATAGACAATCATGTATTTTTTCCAATTTCGGGAGCGCCTTCTAGAAGAGGAGAACAAAAAACAATTGTTGAAACAATAAGTCCACACATGAAAAGTATTCATTGGTGTCAAGAACCAGGAAGAATAGATGGAGGAGATGTAGTTAGGGTGGGAGATATATTCTATATTGGGAAAAGCAATAGATCTAATGATGAAGGGATTTCCCAATTTCAAGAGTTCTTAACAAAATTAGAATTTGAATCATATGTAGTAAATGTTCCAGATTATTCCTTACACCTCACAACTTTATGTTCTTCACCAAATTCTAATTTATTGTTAATTCCAGAATCAACTAAAAAAGATTTAGTTTTTACAAACCTTCCCAAATCAGTAGAAATAATTACAATACCAGACAACGAAACATATGGATGCAATACTATTGGAATCGAAAATAAAGTAATAATTTCTGAAGGCTATCCTTCTGTGAAAAAGATATTAATCGAAAAGGGACTAGAGGTAATAGAATTGCCAATGTCTGAATTTAGGGCAGTTGACGGCTCACTAACTTGTTTATCCCTATTTTACAATTAAGAGGACTTCAAATAATATGTAACCCTAATATCACCGCGATTTTTAATTCCTAAAGCAAATCGCTTTCTAATACTAATAAATTCATATTCTGATGCCCATTTAACTTTCACCAAATTTAACTTTTTTATTGTGTTTTCAAACTCATCCATATAGTCAAATTTTATTGAAGCCACCAATATTCCATTTGGTTTTAACAACTCAATTAAATTTTGAATCGCCAAGTCCTTTTTTTCCCATAACACTTGTTTTGAAAACAATCCAAATGCGACAATCAAGGAATATTTTTCATTTATTCCAGCAGTTGAAAGCACATCAATAGTTTCAAAATTGACAGTTTTATTTTTAAATTTCTCAATCAAATCAATAGGATACCCGTTCTTTTCACTAAATGTGATTTTAGTAAAATTCGAAATTTTATTTATTATGGTTCCAAAATCGATAATAGTGCTTGTAGCTACGAACAATACATTTCTAGGATCTTCTTGTTTTACTAATTCATCTATTACTCTTTGCGGCTCAGTTTCACCACACTTCCTCCATTAACTACTATACATTATATCTACTCTCAATTTTTTCAATGAACATATTAATTAATTTCTCTTGCCTTTTTAAATCAAGTGAAAACCAAATATTAAATGCCCCATCTTTCCATTTTTTTTCAAAAAGTTTAATCTGGTAATGAGGTATATTTTCAAAGGGCATTTCAAAAATACATTCCATAAATGAACAGAAATCAGTATTTACTAAACCCATCAAAAATTTATGAATTATATCATATTTTTCTTGATACATTATTCTTCACCCTCTTCAAATTTGCTCAATTCTTCTTGGTCTTTCGTTTTTTGAGTAATCTCGTTGATCTTCATGGATAAATAAGCAATCTCCTTTTCTAAATTCCTCCTTTCATCTAACAACCTTTCTATTTTTTTACTTCTCTCTCTCATTTCATATATTTTATAATCTAACGACTCTTGTCGTTCCTTTAATTCATACAATTCATTTCTATAATTACAAACCTCATCATTCATAAAAATGAGTATTAATGTGCTGGCTCTTAAATTTTCAGATTAGTTGCATTAACATATATTATTAAAAAAATACAATCCCCACTTCATATTACGCAGTGATTGCTAAGCTTGGTCAACGGCGCTGGGATGAGGTCCCAGTCTCTAAGAGTTCGTAGGTTCAAATCCTACTCACTGCATTTTTACTCATCATCGGATGAGATAAACATTGATGTTGAATTATTAACAGAAACATAATTCTTCAG
>Ga0115011_10002571_pt1 | contig 12568 bp, 18 predicted proteins | sample TroAtlMetagenome_2_FD_88705 | JGI IMG/M metagenome (GOLD analysis project Ga0115011, IMG submission 88705) | Marine eukaryotic phytoplankton communities from Atlantic Ocean - Tropical Atlantic ANT8 Metagenome | ecosystem: Environmental > Aquatic > Marine > Oceanic | place: Tropical Atlantic... | reverse complement strand
GGACAGTTGCGGAGCCGCCTCTAATACCGTTTTGTGTGCAACATCTGACAGTTGACTCAAATTTCTTAAGGAAGGGTACAACACCTGTGTGCTGAACCTCTCCACCTCTGATTCTAGAGTTGATCCCTCTGATTCTTCCTGCGTTAATACCGATACCAGCCCTTTGTGCAACGTATTTCCCAATAGCCATATCAGAGCTAAAGATACTATCGAGGGTATCGTCAATATCAACCAAAACACAAGATGCAAATTGACGTATGGGTGTTCTGACACCTGCCATAATGGGCGTTGGGATGTTGATGCGGTGTCTGCTGATTGCTTCGTAGTACTTTCGGACATAATCTAATCTCGTTTCTTTTGGATATTTAGAAAAAATAGTCGCAGATATCATAAGATACATGAACTGAGGTGTTTCATATACACTATCAGTACTTCTATCTTGTACCAAATACTTATCAACTACTTGTCGTAGTCCAGCATAAGTAAATAAAAAATCACGACTGTGATCTATAAATGATTGTAACTTATTATACTCCTCTTCTGTATAAAGGTCAAGAATCTCTGCATCATATACACCTTTCTCGACACATTTCCTGACATGATCTATTACAGTTGGACACTCACGCATCTTACCAAATAAACTTTTCCTCAGAGCAAAAAGAAGAAGGCGAGCAGCGACGAACTGGTAATTAGGATGATCAAGATCAATGAGATCAGAAGCAGACTTAATAAGGATCTCTTGAATTTCTGCCGTTGTGATTCCGTCATAGAATTGTATTCCTGATTGTATCTCAACTTGAGAGGCAGATACTCCTGCTAACCCCTCACATGCTTCTTCACACATTACATGAATCTTTTCAAGATTAAGAGGTTCTACCCCTCTACCATTTCTCTTCTTAACAGTTGTACCGTTACTCATATTTTTTTCCAGTTGTTAAATTTAATCTTTGCTTTTAATCCTGAATATGTATTTGATTTTAACATACCCATTACATCGTGTCCACCGAGTATCATGTCATTCACATCTTTCTCTTCGATTGATGTTGGCCAGATAACTACCTTATCTCCTGCATCGATGGTTTTGGAGATTCTATCGGTGATTTCTCTGCTCCGAGGTTCATTATCATAAACCCAAATATAATCGCTCCAACCAAGCGACCTAATATCAACATCGGCCCCACACATAGCAATACTGTTTTGAACCAAGGACGAGTCGAAAGGTCCTTCAATGATGTAAATGGGTTTTTCTTTATTAATTTTATCGAGTCCATAAATCTTCGGTGCTTCTTCATCAATCATGATAGTAATATATTTAACCGAATTTGGAATTAGGCTTCTTCCTTGAAATCCGATCATCTTTTGTTCGGTATCATACATTGGTATGATTATACGAGGTTCATCCTTTCCTATGTAATCGAAGGTCTGTTTTTGAGTATTTGTCCATTCTTTAAACTTATTCGTGTAATAGAATTTAGTAGGATCTAACTTTCTATTATCCAAATATTGTTTAGCAATCTTAACCTCAGATGCTTTTGGAAGATCTAACTTTTTTCTAAATACTGGTTTCTTAAATTCTAACTTTGGTTTTTCCACAACAAAAGAACTACCACCCCCATGACCCTCTTTAAACTTCTCAAGAGTGTACTGTTTATGAAGTGTGGTATCTAACTTCTTTAAAAGATTATTCAACGACATACTAGCACCACAATTATGGCACTTGAAGTTGGCGTTATTCTTTATACCATAGATATACCCTCTCGCCTTGTTCTTATGCTTCTGAGAATCACCACAGACAGGACAGCGGAAGTTATAGAGATCTGCTTTAACCTTTTTAAACTTTGGCAAACGAGATGACACCAATCCAATATATTTGGCATCAATCAAATCCATTACAAAATTATAATATTACTTCTGTATTATACTTGCTTCTGGCACAGGAGTCAAGATAGTTCCCACAACTCTTTGCCCAACTGGACTAACAACAAAACTTATTATACTTAACGCACCAAATATACTCCACATTTTCTTTTCCATGAGGCGAAGTCTATCATCTACCTTGCGAATATCTCTCTCACATCCTGCCTTAATCTCCGCAGCTTGACGGTTGACTTCTCTATGAAGCGATTCAACTTTCTCAAATAATACTGCATCGATTCTATCCTGTTTGTCTAACTTCTCATCATGGACAGCAAGCATCTGTCCCATCTTAATCGAATTATCGCTAAGAGTTTCGATGACTCGTTCAAGTCTCTCTACTATAGCATCGTTGCCTCTTAACGCCATTATACAATCTAATGTAGTAATTTATACTGAGATATTTATTCTACATCCACATCTTACGTGAACCTTTACCACCATATACATATCTTTTCTTTTTCTTCTTTGGAGGATCGTCTCCTGCTTCTACTGTACCAGCAATCTTACCATCACCAACATTATTAACTATTGCTCCACCACCCATCATTTCTTCTGGTAATGTTCCACCTGTCAATTGATCCTTATTACCATATTTGTCTTTAAGTAACTTTTTTAAATTCTCTTTATTAATCTCTTTCTGACGTTTATTCCTTAATGCCTTATCAATATCTGAAGTTTTTCCTTTAGGTAAGCTATCCCACTTTCCACCTGGTTTTGTACCTGATCCAGGTTTTAATGCTGGTCCTTGATTATTTTTAAGAGGATCTTGTTTTGGTATCAATCCCTGTGCTTCCATTGCTCTCCTTTGTCTAGGAGTCATATGGTTTTGTTTAACTTCAGGTGATTGTCCTCCAATTCTATCCTTAATTCTTTTCCTATTACCACCTGCTCTATCTTTAATCTGCATTATTGTTCCAGCAGCACCGATACTTGTCATCAGTGCAGGAAGTAATTTACTTCCTAACTTAATAGTTGCTGCAGCAGCACCTTCTTGGAATTGATTAAAGGTTTTCATTCTCCACCACCTCCATTTGATCCCCCGTTACCATTTCCACCGTTGCTTCCACCACCATTACCGTTCCCAGAGCCACCATTATTATGCCCATTCCCCGAAGAACCATTGCCATTACCATTTTTCTTCTTTGAGTCATCATTCTCATCCTTATCTTCACGATATCTACCCCATCCTGCATACACTCTCCACTTAGAAGACTTCTTAGGTACACAAGATTGTAATTTTTTATCCCACTTAGATCCTGGAGGGCATTTAGACTTCCTCTTAGACTCTCTAATAATCTGAATGGCTCTGTCTATATTCATTAAACAGTATTTAATTTAGTTAAGCACTCTTGATCAACTTCAATTTCATTTATCCTTGTTCTTGGGTATTCTGGAATTCTATTTAAAAATACAAGAAAACTTTTTATACAAGGCCACAGTTCCTCTTCTAAATTGTAAAATAACAAAGGAACTGCTGCTTCATTAAAAACATTAAACAATATAGTAATATGATTTAATATGAGATGTATTTTCAACTCACCAGTATTTTTATACCGTTTAAGTAATCTCTTAATATAACGAATCCTTTTCAAGTCAGATTCAAAGTCATCCTTTGTAACTGCTTGTGGGTTGTCATAGAATTTTATAGCGAAGAGCATATAATTGCTCTCATTCAATTCATCAAATTTCATACTAACTCATTTAATTAACTATCTGCAAATGTTGCGTCGTCTGATTGGTCTCCAGATATAGAACCCATTGCTACAAGAGTTTCTGTTTTAACTCTTAAATTACCGTGGCAATCCATATGAGTAGCAATACCAACCCAACCTGCATGTTGTGGAGCATATTTACCAGCATCTCCAGAAGCAGCAGTAGCAACACCTTGCTCGGTGGCATCTACACCAAATACTTCTATTGTTGCTGAAGTGGCTGAATTAAGTGCTGCACCGAACTTTGGTTCGTCACCACTACTGTCAGTTTTTCCCCAAAGTGACATTTGACTTTCCTTAAACTTTATATCAATATTTATAATTATTTCTGTTCCCCAAGCAATTGCTTAGAGAGTGGTTTGCCTGTGGGGGCAAGAATTGACTTCTTCAACCTCTTAAGCATCATATCATCTAGATCAGTTTCAGTAGTTCTGACAACTGCTTCCAACAATTCAATAACTAACTTTTTAACAGTTGGTTTATCCAACTGCTTTATAATTACCTTCTTGGCGAAAGGTAGAAGAAGATTCCACATTTTTATTTTTACTAAAGATATGCCTTAGAAATATTAGTAGCAAATCCTATGACTGTGGTTCCAGCAGCTAATACTGCTGCAGCACCAATCACCCACTTCTCTACTACCTTTAATCTTTCACGCAACTCATCTTGCTTTTCTTCAAGACGTTCTATTTTTAACTGCATCACCGTGATTCTTGTCTCTTGCGATGCATCCAATCCCAATTCAGCCATAGTTTTTAATCATAACTAGAGTATATAGTTACATAAATATTCTTTTAAACTGTAAGGGAAGGACTCGAACCTCCAAGACTCGCCTCGCAAAAGATGAATCGGCTGTTAAACGGACAGCTGTGTTTACCATTTCACCACCTTACATTGATGCCCTAATCAGGTAGGGCTTGCATAATACGTGTTACTCCAATTCCACCACCTGATCTAGGGAAGAAATCAAACTCAAGGAATTCTTCGAGTTCTTTCTCGACTCTTTCCTTTCCAAATAATTTGTAGAGTAGATTAGCATATCCACCTTCAGAAATAGTATGGAATGTATCACGCATCTGTTCCTTATCGGTGCTGCGTTCTGCACTACCAATAGTCTCTTTACCATCTAATATAACATCAATCTTCTTACTGGTGTCGTCAGCATTTCTTGCCATGTTCCAGAATGGTGATGTCCATTCAGGGAAGTCGGTAATCATACCTCTACCAATTCCAAGTTCATGAGCATGGTCAAGTTCTTCTGATCTAAACTCCTTACCCCACTCACCATAAGTTTTAATACTATTATTCTCTAAGGGAATCCCCAAGTATTCACATAATTCTAATTCCATTTCTCTGAGATCATCTACACCACCGTGCATCTCAAACTCAAACATGGGGAAGATAACTTCATGTCTACCTGGAACAGGATTTGGTTCCTGTCTATAGGAGGTAGATACGCAAAAGAAACCTGGTGCTTCAGGATTCTTAAGTAATTCATACTCCAACCACATTTGTCCAGTTTGTGGTAGTGGCCAAACTTCACCATTATATTCGTAGGTTGCTACTGTTTCTGGATCTTCACAGGCAGCAAGTATACTTAAACGGTTCTGAGTATGGACTTCGTAAAAACCTTTAGCCAAAAAAAATGACCTTAATAGGTCAACTGTTTTGGTATATTTTTTCGGATCAATTAATGAAGTCATTCTAACTTATTGACAAAACTATTTTATTTATACTCCTTATGATCTCTTATATCATCAGGAACATTATCTGTTGATCCAGACACATACTTAGCGTGTTCTCTTCTTTTCATTAATCGCCTAGCCCTAGCACCAGCATCCATTGCTTTAGGAGGTTTTGAAGTGGCTTCCTTCTCTTTCTTTTTCTTTTCTCTTTGTTTTAAGACTTTTTCCCTTGCCTTATGGTAAAAGTCAGAGAAGGTTCCCTCTTCAATCATTGCGGTACATTAAAGACTTCTTCTGATCCACCACCCAAAGTAATAGTTGTAGGACCTTGTGTAGCAAAATCATATGCTATCTCATGCAAAGACTGTGGTACAGTAACCACTCCTTCCATTTCTTTCGTGTTAATCACGATGTCTTCGTTCATTTTCATTTTAATCTCCATAGGTGGGTCGAACCAGTCATCATATAAACCATCATGATCTGGCGTAATAATTACTTCACTCATTATAGCACATTATGGACCAGTTGTTTGTGAAGCACTGGTTGGTGTTTTATCACCTGGCTTAGTCTTACCATCCTTTGTGAAAGGATTATATCTTGGTTTACCTGGTTTAGAACCTTCTGCTGCAGATGGTGCGGCTTCCTTCTCAGCTTTATCTGCTTTAGGAGCTGCTTTAGAATCTGCTGGAGATGCTTCCTTTTTCTTATTCTGTGGATGATCTGGTAAAAGATCTCTAAGTTGTTGACCAGTAACCTTTACACTACCACTAGATGCTGCTTTATCACCACCTTTACCTAGTTTTTCATAAATTGATTGATATGCTGCAACCAATCCTTCTGCTTGTGTATCTTTCATTTTTTTATTCTGTGTAGATTTTGGAGATGCTTCCTTTTTCTTATTCTGTGGATGATCTGGTAAAAGATCTCTAAGTTGTTGACCAGTAACCTTTACACTACCACCAGATTCTGCTTTAGGTTTTTTAGCAGGTGCGTTAGTACCTTGTGAAGGTGCAGCCTCTGGTGACTTAGTTCCTTGAGGTTTTTGTTTTGGAGGTGTAGATTTTGGAGGTGTAGGTTTAGGTTCTTTTGGAGATGGAGATGGAGATGGAGCAGGATCAGATAAAGGTGGTTTTTTAGGTCCTCTAGGTGGTGCAGGATCTTTTTTTGGTTCACGAGGAGGATCAGCTAAAGGTGGTCTGCTAGGTCCTCCTTTTGGAGGTGTAGGTTTAGGTCCTGGTTGTTTAGGTCGTCTTGGTTTAGATTTTTCTGGTTGTGGTCTATCTCCAGTTCTTGGATACGATAGTTCGACTATAGATGTACGCTCTTCTTTTACATCATCATCTTTCTTACCTTTATCCCAAGATTTTTCAACGTCATCAGGATCAGCAATAATACAAGGATTCTTAATACCTTGAGAACGGATCTTATTCTTAATTACATTAATCTTGGCATAATATCCACGCATATCTTTCTTTTCTTCCTTCTTCTCTTCCTTCTTCTCTTCTTCAGTATATAATTTGTTAATTGCTTCAGCTTTCTTCTTTGCAGCACATGCTTTCTTCTCAGCAAGAGTATTAAGCATTGACTGATGTGCAAATGAAGCATATACAGAGCCTCTAGCAGCATTTTGCGAAACTTCTGCAGATTTATCATCTGGGGCAACCTTTATTGCACCAGACTTATAGTTATCAACTCCTTGACCAGTTATTTTAGTTTTATTCTTAGGTTCTGTTGTAACAGTTCCGTCCGCAATAAATGCTTCTGCTCTTGTCTTGATAGCATCACCAATTGCCTTACGACGTTTTAGTAAATACTTATCACTCTTATCAACATCACCATCATTATCCACATCAGCATCTTCCTTACCAACAGGATCTAACTTACCACCACCTTTTGCCTTAGCAGTATCCGATCCCTTCTTACGCTCACCTTCATAAGGCTCACCATGTTCTGTCATTTCAACAGATTGAATATTTGGATTCTGACGAAGTTGAGTAATCTTAGCACGATCAGCATACCTTACATATGTCTTACCACTCTTATCCTTAACTCTTACCTTATACTTTTTATTATCCTGATCTTCATCCAATTGATTTAAATAAGAAAGTTCTATATTTTCATCAACAATTTTTTCTACAAATACTTTATATAAAGCCTGAGAGACTCCATCAATTGCCCAATCATCTGCACCAATAGTAAATTGTTCCGTAACACCACCACCTTCTTTACCAAATAACTTTGCCCTAACCGCAGTTCTTTCTGCCTGGCTTAAACTACTATTAGACATATACTGAGCAAAAGCGGCTTTTAAATCAATATCTTCTCTACGAGCACGATACCTTATATCATATACAGCTTGACGAATTTTCTTTTCAGAACCTTCCTCTACAGAACCACCACCTTTCGATTGGGGTTTTCCACCATCTTTCTTAGCAGCAGGAGCAGCAGTGGGTGTATGTTGTCTTGCTGGTAATTCTTCAGAGATATTTTTGCTCATTGGGAAAACTTCACTACTTTTTTCTTACCTTGTATTTATTTATGAAATGTATTCCCCAGCTACTTCCAGGAACAGATGAGGCAACATACTTTAAAAGTGCATCAGTACCAACTAATCTCTGGTTTGAAGAAACACCAGATATGGTAGTTCCATTTACAATCGCTTCAGATACATCCTTAATCCATGATTTAAACATTATATTATCTTCAGTCACGCAAATTAAATGATTAGCACCTCTACGAATAATCCTACCAGTTAAACCAGTAGTTACATCTTCAACTTTAGTACCTACATCAAAAATTTCTTTATTAATATATGCCTCACGAAGATTTTCTGGATCATCTTTAGGTGCAATCTCCCAAATATTCCAACACTCCTGAACTGTTTCAGCACCCATTGCCTGACGAATACTTGTAAAGTAATCTTTAGCAGCTTTTCTATTAAGTAAAGGGACTAAATCAATCGCTTGTAATGGTTCACCATTTTCATCAATAAGTTCTTCACCAGTTTGTGGATCGGTTTCTATTATTGGGTCTCCAAGTTCATCTACTGCTGGAACTTCTTGTTGAAGATTAGCATAGAATGATTTAAAATCTCCTTCTATTGCAGCCAATCTCATTCTAGAAGCAGAATAACCTTCCATTCCTTCTTTATCATCATCTCTTGCACCAGATGAAATAGTTTGTAAACCATCAAACTGGTACAACTGTCCATTATAGTTTTGAGACAACTTATCAAATTGTTTTACCCTATCATCTCCAGCAACAATATTTACATTTGTATATCCATCATTATGTGCCTTCTTAAGTACATCAAAAATAGTATTATTCTGAGGATCATTTACAATCCTTGAACTATGTTGAGGAAATAATTGCCTCATTACTTCAACCTTAGAATCCGCATCTAAAGGATTCTTCTTAGGATCATTTGTTCTAGAAGGTATAATAACATAATCATCACCTTCATTTTGTACAGAAGATGCTGCAATATCCATTAACTGTCCATGTCCAGCATGTGGTGGATTAAATCTACCAAATCCTATAGTTAATGTTCCTCTTGTTTTGGGTACAGGAGGAGGACCTGCTTGTAAATCTGGACTTTGAAGATTGTCCTTAATAGCTTGCTCTTGTTCTAATGCAGCTTGTTCTTCCTGTGCTGCTATTTCTTCAGGAGTAGGTTCTGCAGGAGGTGCTTGTTGTGCTTGTTGTGCTTGTTGCTGACCTTCTGGTGGAACTTGAGTATTTGGATCTGAATAATTTCTTTCTTGCTCAGACTGTGCAGGATCCTGTTGCCCTACTCTCTGCCTCTTATTGTAAAACTTTAAAGTCCCCTTTACAGTCTTTGCTACAAATTCTCCAGATGTTCTATCATACCACCCACCATGCCCATCACCCTCTAATCCTAAACGGGCAGCTTGCTGAGTAGCAGTAGTTTCTGTTAAAAATTGTGAAAAAGATTTCATCAGTTCTGTATTAATCTCAATTTAATAGATTTTTTATTAGCAACAATATACTCTAATATTTGGTTCTTCTCCATTTTATATTTATCATCTTTCTTATCTGTTAGGCATAAATGCACAAATTCAAGAAAACTTTCAAATAAATTCCCACGAACATGTTTTATTTTTTTAAACTCAATAATGAGTTGATCCATCAATTTATCCATTATTCAGATAGAAATGCAATGCTACGATCTATATTTACAGGAGATATAGCAGGTTTTTGTGTTACCTGAAGTGCTGTAGTAAATCTGTAATTATATATGGGTGTACTACCACCTCTTTTTGTTCTTATTCTTACTCTTAATCCTGGTGCAAATTGTGGCACATCTAATCCTGCTGGATTTGCTGCCATGTAATAAAGTCCATATCCACCAACTTGAATATAATAAGTTTGCTTGGCAGCATAATAACTATGTAATGCTGACGATGGTATTGCTACAAATTTATCAGTAAATTTTCTATAATCTTCATTTACCATTGCCTGAGTAAATTCTGCAGGTATTACTGTCCCTTTATTTGGAGCACCTTGAACACCCCATACTCGATTTACAAAAGGTTCAACACCAACTGCTCTCATCAAAGTTCTTAATTCTTGTGCTGCTGCAGTATTAGCACCACCTAAAGACCAAACACCTTGACTATAATTTAAAGTGCCTTGACCGTAATCTGCTGCTAAATCTAATTTAACTTCTAGTTTATGACTTGTTCCACCATACGTAAACATCGCATCAGGAGCATTAGGATCTGATCCAGCAGGTGTAAATCCAGCAGGAACAAATCCACCAGCATTTAATCTATTATGGACTCTACTCTCGTAAGCAAATCCCCGTTCCCCTGCCATTTAAATTACTTTTTTCAAGTATTTATTTAAAGAACTCGGTCTTCCATCCATCTATTGATAGTAGTATCATATTCAGCAGTATGTCTGAATGCTTCTACCATAAATTGTTCTCTTAATGTCTCAGGTTTAATTGATATATTACCTTTTATTGAATCCATATAAATCCCATACTGATGTGGGTTAGTCATTACAGCAACATCCTTATAATTCTTTGCTGCTGATCTTACCATACTAGGACCACCAATATCAATATTCTCAATTGCATCTGCAAGAGTTACATCTGGTTTAGCAACTGTTTCTCTAAATGGATATAAGTTTACTGCAACAATATCAATCAATCCAATCTCATTTGCATTACGATCCATATCGTGTACAGGATTACCACGTTGTGCAAGAATACCACCATGAATCTTTGGGTGTAATGTCTTTACTCTTCCATTAAGAATCTCTGGTGATCCAGTATAATCAGAAACCTTAGTTACAGGTATTCCTTCTGCTGCTATTACAGAATGTGTTCCACCACTAGAAATAATGGTATATCCATAATCAACTAGAGATCTTGCGAAATCTACAATACCCGTTTTATCTGATACACTTAGTAATGCGTAATTCATAATTTTTTTATTTTGTAATTGGAATTAAAGATATTGTATCACTCGTATCTTCAGATTCAAATGATATATCAAATCCTAAAGTAATTCTTGGAGTATTAAAGTTCTCATCAACAACCACTCTATGCTCTCTTTCTCCAGGACCTATGTAAATATTACCAACCTCATTTTTAATTTCATAATCAGAAAAAACAGTCCTGGTTTTCTTTGGATCTATGCTTATATATCCATGATAATCCCATTGATGATTATGCCATTTTAACACTTGATCTGGATAATGATAATTAATCCAACACTGCATCCACCTTGCATTATCATTAGGAATATAACTATTGATGAGATCTTTTAATTCCACAAATAATTTGTAAGATAATGATGATGGTGCAGATAATGAAAAGAAATTATATTTGTAATAAGACCAAGTAGAATCTTCATTAAATATTCTTTGATGAAGATCATAAGACGTATTAATAAGATCTATAAACTCTGATTGATGTTTAATTATCAATTCAGATTTGTAAACTTTATAATCCATTAATGTAAGAAATGTCGTCTACCTGTAAATATCATAGTCATATCCAACTCATTACAAGCATCAATAGACTCTTGATCTTTAATACTTCCACCTGGTTGAATGACTGCTTTGATGCCATAATCATATGCTAGTCTTACACTATCACCAAATGGAAAGAATCCATCACTTGCTAATGCAGCACCACTAACCTGAGTGTATGAAGTTAAAGCAATCTTTGCTGAACCAACACGATTCATTTGTCCTGCACCTACACCTAATGTAGCACCATCACTAGCAACTAAAATAGCATTAGAACGAACGTGACGACAAACCTTCCATGCAAAAGTAAGATCAATTAATTCTTGAGTTGTTGGTTCTCTTTTACTAACTACTTTCCAATCATCAATATTAACTGGATCATTATCCTTTTCTTGCACCAATACACCACCAAGAATACTTCTAACATTGTATGGTTTTAGTTGCATATCATTAACATCTAACTCAAGCAATCTCAAGTTCTTTTTAGCAGCAAGTATTTCCTTCGCTTCATCACTAAATGATGGAGCAACGATACATTCATAGAAAGCACCTGTTATTTCATTAGCACAAGCAGCATTAACTTCTCTATTAAGAGCAATAATACCACCAAAGCAACTTACCCTATCAGAATCTAATGCTCTTGTTAATGCAGAATCTATAGTCTCTCCTATAGCAACTCCACAAGGATTAGTATGCTTAATTACAACAGCAGCAGGTTCATCAGGAAATTCCTGTACTGTTGATACTGCTGCATCTAAATCTATTAAATTGTTATAACTTAATTCCTTACCTTGTAATTGATTTGCTGATGATAAACCATGATCTGGGTACACACACCAAGTTGCATTCTGTTGTGGGTTCTCACCATATCTTAAAGTCTGTTTGAATTTTAACCCAGTTAATAACTTAGAGGAATCATGCATTACACATCACCTTCCTTTCTGTTTTCTGAATAATGGACATCAAATTCTCCACCAGGATATCTCTTTTCTAACTTCTCTACATTCATTTCAATAATTTCATCGATTGTAGTATCAAGAGTCATACACGCTTGAGCAACATACCACATTATATCCCCAAGTTCTCTCTTCATATGATATAGATTATCAGCATTAACTGGTTTACCTTGAAATACAATCTTCTTTACTATCTCAGTAAACTCACCCGACTCAGCACACATACCAAGAGCAGCAGTTAATAAACGATGAACAGGAAGTCCATCACCACTTTCTACTGATTGTATCTGAAAGC